>Ga0334890_1004685_pt1 | contig 12330 bp, 5 predicted proteins | sample GraSluR1_MG_3_FD_207220 | JGI IMG/M metagenome (GOLD analysis project Ga0334890, IMG submission 207220) | Sludge microbial communities from methane-producing bioreactor in Wageningen University, Netherlands - Granular Sludge_31_08-R1 | ecosystem: Engineered > Bioreactor > Anaerobic > Unclassified... | reverse complement strand
GTCCCGCTTGGCCAGCTCGTTGAGCCACACCTCGAAGCCGTCGGCGTCATAGACCAGATTGGTCTGGAAGAACTGCGCCCCGGCGTTGACCTTCTTGTGCTCGCGCAGGGCCTGGAATTCGGGCCGTGAGGCGAACGGCGCTGCTGCCGCGCCCAGGAACATCTTGGGCGGAAACCTGATCGGACGCCCATCGAGATAATGCCCTTCGTCACGCATCCGGCGCAGCACCCACAGCATCTGCACCGAGTCCAGGTCAATGATGTCCAGCCGTCCCAACGGCGGCGGCCCCATACGCCCGCTGTCGCCGGAGAGCACCAACACGTTGCGCACGCCCAGGGCGCTCGCCCCCAGCATCTCTGATTGCAGCGTGGCTCGCGTGCGGTCGCGGCCCTGCATCTGCATGACCGGCTCGGCCCCGTGTTGCAGGGCGATGGTGCTGCAGGCCAGGCTGGACATGCGCGCCGTAGCCGAGGGATTGTCCGTGAAGTTGACGGCGGCCACGTAAGGCTTCACCAGGTCAATGTTCTGGCCGAGCTTGCCCGTCGCCGTGCTCAGCGGGGGCGCAACCTCCGCCGTGACGACGAACTCCCCGGCGCGCAGCCGCCGCTCTAGCTCCGAGACCGGCTCAGTGTAGGCGGGCGGGTGGTATTTGTCGTCGCCCTGCCACCAGTCCGGCTGGCGGACGGGGCGGAAGACGGCATCCCAGTTCGTGGCGCGGGTGGCCGGGTCGCGCGAGAGCATCCCGCTGAGAAAGCGGGTCGTGCCCACCTTGCGCACCTGGCGGTAGACATCGCCCCAGGTCTCGGTGCCCACCTTGTCCCAGTCGAGGGGCGGCAGCACTTCGAGCAGCTTTTCCTGGCGGCCCATCTTGAACGACCGCTCATAAATCTTGTACCACACGCAGGCACGGGTGGGGTCTACGTAGCAGTGCTCCTCGGTGGAGCCGCCGCACGGGCCGTTGCGCGCGCCCTTAGGGCACTCCATCGGGCAGATGAAGGCGGTTTCTTGCAGCAGGCAGTTGCCGCACATGCGGCAGCCGAACAGCGGTCCCTTGACCATGCGCTCGATGCGGGCCAGCATACGCCGGCTCAGCGGCTCGCGTTTGAAGGGGTAGAACGGCGGCTGCCAACGACGGACGGGGGTGAATCCGGGCATCAGCATGTCCTTTGGCACCGTCGGGTGCCACTCATAGGGGTGTCTGCCGGTCGCCAGACACACGCACCATTGTAGAGGATAGCACAAGGCACAGCCCAGTGCAGAATCTCAGTTATTCATCATCGAAAACTCACATTCGGCGGGCTGCGCCCCCCTGTTATTGCTGGAGATAGCTATCCGCGTAGATGACCTTGTTGAGCAGAATCTGCACCGTCTTCCAGATGGCGGCCTGCTGCGGGTCGCTCAAGTCCACGTCCTCAGGCTGCGGCTGTTCCATCGCCTGCACCCGGTCGTGGATTTTGAGGTACAGACGGCCCAGGGCCGTGCTCTCGTCGCGCTGCTCGATGATGCGGATGACCTCGTTCTGCTCTTTGTCGAACGGGTCGGCGATCATCATCTGCAGGCCGGCGCCCATCAGCATGGCGCAATAGACGCGGTTGATCAGCGGGCGGTTCTCGCGCGGGACAGCGTTGGAGACGTTGGACAGCCCGACCGAAATCTGCGGGGCGGGGTCCCACACGTAGGGCAGCATACGCACCGCCTCGATGCACTCCGGGCAGTATTCCTGGCAGCCGGAGACGGTGAGCACCAGCGGGTCCACGATCAGGTTTTGCACGGGGTAGTCAATCTCGACCATGCGCGGGATGAGGTGCTCGACGGCGATGTTCACGCGCTCGTCGGCGCTGACCGGGATACCGCTGCTGCCCATCGTCAAGGCGATCAGCTTGGCGTCGTACTGCTTGGCGACGAGCGGCACTTTCTCCAGGCGCTCTGGCTCCGCCGAGGTCGAGTTGATGATCGGCTGGGCTTTGGTCACTTTCTTCAGACCGGCTTCGATGCCCTGCAGGTTGGTGCTGTCGAAGACCAGCGGCACGTCCACCACCGCCTCGACCGTCTCGACCATCCAGGGGAAGACTTCTTCCCAGTCTTTCTTGCGCGGGCCGAGGTTGAGATCAATGGCCTGCGCGCCCGCCTCGACCTGGCGCACGGCCAGGTCCATGAAGAACTCGCGGTCTTTGGCGGCCAGCGCCTCCTTGACCCTGGGCGAAATGATATGAATATTCTCACCGATGATATACATGGTCTTGTCCTTTTCCGTGTCGGTAATCAGTCGCACGAAGTGGGGCTGGCCTGCCGGCGTCTGCACAGACGCCCCAGGCAGCCTGGCCGGACTCTAGAGCTATGAACTCCGCACGCTCGGCACAGCGTGCAGGGCACGACGCATGGGTAGCGCCCTGACCCCACCCTGTAGTCCCTCCCCGCCAGCGGGGAAAGGGGCCGGGGGATAGGGGTTGAAAAGTGCATCACACGTTCTAGACCCTGCCGCTCTTGACTTCTACCGCTGCCTGCACGGACGGGAAGCGCGACAGGTCGGTGTGCGGCAGGAACAGCGCCGACGTGAACGCCTCGTAGAACGTGTTGTCCGCCGATAGCTCGATATAGGTCATGCGGTTGGCGATGTCCTTGATCCGGTTGCGCGCCCGGCGATCCAGCAGCGCCAGATACGCCCCCTTGATGGACGTGTTGCCCAGGAACTGGAAGCGATCCCAGGGCATGTCGGGCAGCAGGCCGATCTGAATCGCCTTCTCGACGTTGATGTACTTGCCGAACGAGCCGCCTACTAAGACCTGCTCCACATTGTCGAGCGTGAGGCCGACGCTCTGCGCCAGCACGGTGAAGCCGGCGTAGATGGCTGCCTTCGTGCGGATCAGGTTGTCTATATCTACGTTAGTGACGGCAATATCCTCCCCTGTGGCGCTCTCGGCAGCCCAGCAGACGACGTACTCCGGGCCGTGCTCGCCGACCCGCACGCGCGGGGTGGGCAGGTGGGTGTTGACGTGCCCGCCTTTGTCCACCACGCCGGTCAGGAACATCTCCGCCAGCAGCGAGATCAGGCCGCTACCGCACAATCCGCGCGGCTTGACCCCGCCGATCACCCGGTAGGTCGGCTCGTAGGTGGCGCCGTTGACCCACACCTCCTCGATGGCCCCCTTCGTGGCGCGCATCCCATGCTGCACGCCGCCGCCCTCGAAAGCCGGCCCCGCCGAGGCAGCAACCGTCACCAGCCAGTCCTTGTTGCCGAGCACGATCTCGCCGTTGGTGCCCACGTCAATGAACAGCGTCACCAGGTCGGTGTCGTCCAGGCCGGACGAGAGCACGCCCGCCGTAATGTCCGCACCCACGTAGCTGGCCACGCCCGGCAGACAGTCCACCGTCGCGTCCGGGTGGATGGCCAGGCCCACTTCGTGCGCCGTCAGGGTAGGGACGTGGTTGACGGCGGTGACGAAGGGCATCAGGCGGATGCTGCGGGCCGGGATGCCCAGCAGCAGGTGGATCATCGTGCTGTTGCCGGCGATGGTGGCTTTCATGATCTCGGTCGGCGCAATCTGGACGCGCTGGCAGGCTTCGTCAACCAGCCCCTTGATCGTGCCCAGCACCAGGTCGCGCAGTTCCTCGCCGCCGCTGCCCTTGCCGCTGTAGATGATGCGCGAGATGACATCTTCGCCGCGCGCGATCTGGGCGTTGTATTCGGCCACCTGAGCGTGAACCCGCCCCGTCAGCAGGTCTACCAGCCACAGCGAGACAGTCGTCGTGCCGATGTCAATGGCCACGCCCCACAGCGGCGTGTCTTCGCTCACCAGCCCGCGCTTCAGTTCGATCAGGCGCACCGGGCAGTGCGGGCAGTCCCACGCCTCAGCGTCGAGCACGACCGTGATCTGCCAGTCTCCCCGGCGCAGGATGTGCCCCAGGCGACGAAGCTGCATCAGCGAGATGTGCGTCTCGGCCAGGCGCGCGTGCTGGCGCAGCGCCTTCTGGATGCGGCTCCAGTCGTCGGTCTGGTCGTCCAGGCTGGGCGGTGTCGTCGTCAGCCCCACACGGCGGATCGGCTGGACGCGGGCCGGATCGTAGCCCTCCGGCACCTGGACTTCGGCTGCCGTGCGATCCGTCGTCAGCCGCCGCTCGATCTTTTCCTGCGGCGGGACGACGGCGCGCACATCGCCTTCGACGACCGTCTGGCAGGCCAGCGCGTAGCCTGCCGCCACGTCTTCGGCGCTCAGGCGCAGCGCGCTGCGGCGGCGGATGGTGCCCGCGGTCACCTGCACGGCACAGCGCCCGCAGCGCCCCTGCCCGCCGCACGGCTGGGCGATCTCGACCCCGGCCCGGCGCGCGGCTTCGGTCAGCAGCGTCCCGGTCGGCACCGTGATCGGGCCTTCGGCAATGTCAAATGTGACAGTATGCTCAGCCATCAGTCGGCTTTACAACGCCTGTTTCATGAACGACGGGATGTCCACCGCCTCGCGCGGGCCGACGCGCACTTCCCAGTCGGGCAGTTCTTCTTCTAGCTCGCCGGAGAGCACCGCCACGTGGCCGGGCAAGACGATCCGCTTGTGGCTGACCTTCTCGGCCAGCCCAAATTCCTTGACCGACTTGGCGATGCGCTCGGCGTCGAACTTGCCGGCAGCCCAGGCGGTCAGCACGCTCATGCCCTCGGCGTCGGCCACCAGCAACCAGGCAGGCAGCCCGGAGCCTTCGACCTCGTTGGCCACACTGAAGTAGGTGATGCTGAAATTGGTGGTGACTAGCACCGGCGATTCCGGCGTCGGGTTGTTGAACTCGTACACGCCTGGCTGCACCTGAATGGGCTTCTGCGGGTCGGTGTAGAGGTTCTCGCGCAGCACCAACAGCCCGTAGGCCAGTTCCGGCGTGAAGGTGTCCAGCACCACGAAGCCGGCGTACTTGGCGATGGCCTGCGCCGCCAGCAGCGACTCGTAGGCCGGGTCGGGCGCGTCGCCGGGGATGGCCAGAATCGGGTAGCCGACCGGACGGAAGTTCTTCTTCAGCGCCAGCCGCCGTATCTGGGTGTAGAAGCTCAGCGACGTGCCCAGGTGACGGGCGGTGGGGGCCAGCACCAGGTCTTCGAGGCCCTTCTCCTTCAGCTTGCTGCTGAGGGCAACCAGGCCATCGAGCGTGTCGGCGATGACCGACAGCGGCGCGCCGGTGCTCTTGGCCAGGTCAGCCATCGCGCCCCAGTTGGCGGAGTCTGCGCCGTGAATGAGCGGAGCCTCGCCATCAATGGCCTTCAGCCCGGCGGCGATCACTGCCGGGTCGCGGCCCATCAGGATCAGCGGGCGCTCGCTCACTTCGCGCACAGCGCCCACCGCGTCGGCGAAGGCCGCCGGGTCGCCCTTGACCGCCTCGACCGCGAAGCCATCGAGCGTCAGGTCCATGCCCACGTAGTTCACTTTGTAGGCTTCGGCGGCGGATATTTTCGCTTTGATCGCGTCGAGCGGCTGGTCGTCGCGCACGCGCACGAACAGCCCCGGCTTGTTGAAAAAGCGCTTCTCGTGGCGGAACATCACCGTCTCGTTGCCCGCCTTGACCGCGTGGCCGTCGGCTTTGAGCGTGATCAGGCGCACGGGCGGCTGCGCGGCAGCGGAGAGCTTCTCTTTCGCTTCGTCGCTGACATACGGGCAGGCGGCAAGCTCAGCCTGTTTGGCGGCCAGCTTCATGGCAAAGGCCATGCAGGTGGGGAACCCACATTCCTTGCAGTTGGTCTGCGGCAGCAGTTGGTAAATCTGAATGCCTGAGAGTGCCATCGTTGTCTCCTCAACGGATGCTCTGCCGGTCGGTGCCCGGCGCCGCCCAGCCTAGGGGCCGGGGCGCGGCGGCGCGGGGGGCCGGGGGAACGGCTGGCGCACCACGTTAATACCCAGATCGGTCAATTCGTCATCGCTGCGGGCGGCCAGGTGTCGCAGCAACTCGCGGTAGGACAGCGTGGCCGCCGGATAGGTGATGCCGCCGCGCTGGGGCATCAGGAACAGCATCCGCACGCCCAAATCCCGCATGATCTGCGCGGCGGCAGCCAGCGGAATGTCCGGGCGCACGTGGGGAATCGTCTCGTTCATCACGTCTTCGGCGGTCAGCCTGTCGCGGTCTGGACGCCCGTAGGCAGCCACCAGTTCGTCCTGGCCCACCACGCCGACGGCGTGCCCGTCCTCGTTGAGCACGACCACGCCCTCCAGGTCACGGGCCAGCAGCAGCCGCGCGATCTCGGCGACGGGCGTGCCCGGCGCGCAGGTCACCGCCGGGCCGATCAGTTCGCGGACCAGGGTGCGCGCGCTCATGGGCGCTCCCTCGGCGTTGGCGTGCTCGCCTCCGCACCGAGGCGCTGGCGGCGGGCCGCGTCGCGCTTCTGCGCATAAAGCTGCATCGGCGATTGGCGCGCGGCGCGGATGCCCAGGTCGGCAAGCTCGGCGTCGCTGCGCGCGGCGAGGTGGCGCAGGAAGTGACGGTAGGATAGCTGGGCCGCCGGGTAGCTGATGCCCGTCGCATTGTGCATCAGGAAGACGACGCGCCAGCCCTGGTCGCGCATCAGGCCCGCCGCCGCGATGAGTGGGATGTCGGGCGGCAATTCCGGCACATCCTCGCGCATGATCGCGGCGGCAGTCAGGGCGCGCGGAGTCTCGTGCTGATACGCGCCGATCAGCTCGTGCTGCGTCACCGTCCCGACGGCGTGGCCCTCGTGGTCGAGGACGATCACGCCTTCCAGGTCGTGTTCGAGCAGCAGCCGCGCGATCTCGGCAACGGTGGCGTCCGGCGTGCAGGTGAGGACGCCCACAGTCATCAGGTCGCGCACAAGGTGGCGTTGGGTCATCGGGCGGCGTCCATCCGTCAGCTGCTGCCAGGGCCGGCGGGGGGCAGCCCGGCGGGCCGCCCCCGCGCTATGTCATCACCTGGCGCTCATCAGGTCGTCAATGGCCAGGCGCACCCGCTTGACGCTCTCCGGGTGGCGCAGCACGACGATGTTCGCCGCCGACTCGACCAGGGCCATCGCCGTCAGCGTCTCCCAGTGGATGGCGCGCGCTTCCCAGTCGCCCCAGGCCGCCGGAACGCCTTCGCCCACCTTCGACTCCTTGGCTTTCCAGGCTTCGTAGCCGGGCGTGACGATCATCGGCAGTTGGGTCATGGCGTCGCCTTGCAGCGCCGCCAGACGCAGGCGCTCCATCACCGAGTAGCCGTATTCGATGCCGTAGCCGAGGGCACCGGTCGTCGGGTCCATCAGCACGCGGTCGAGCGGCAGGCCCATGTCGCTGATCAGGATGTTAAGCTGCTTGGCCAGGTTGACATCCATCGCCGTGCGCGCGATGACCAGGTGATTGTTGGCCATCGCGGTGGCGACGATGGTGCGGTAGTTCTTGTCCTCGCACAGGCCGAGCGCCAGCCGCTCGCCAGCGGTCGCTTCGGCGATGGGCACCAGCAGGGCGTTGTCGGCCTCGGCCTGGCCCGGCCCCCAGACGATCAGCGGCAGGCCGCTGGCCTGGAGCACGGCTTTGGTCACGGCGACGGCGCGCTCCGGCGTGTTGGGTTTGCCCTCGGCGTCGGTGAGGCTCAGCGCCAGCACCAGGGCATCGGCTCCGGCGCTTTCGGCGGCTTTGGCCCACGCCGCCGGGTCGTTGGCGGCGTCGCCCCACGCCCGCAGCAGCACCGGCGACCACTCCTCTGGACGTTTGTCCATGATCTCGATAGCCACGGCGGGCCGGTGCGGGAGGTCGCCCTCGAAGAACATGAAGGGCAGGGCGCTCTCGCCGCCGACGGTCAGGGCGCGGGCGCGCGTGCCGCCCTGCTCTTTGGTCGCGCCAAGCGTCACCTCGCGCACCTTGCCCGGCCACTTCTCCTTGACGATCTCCGTCCTGGTCTCGGCGCTCAGCCAGGGTTTGTCGGGCGGCAGCGCCTTCTTGGGCGGGGCGGCGGGCTTGGGTGGCTCAGCGGGTTTGGGCGGCGCGACGGGGGCCTCGGCCTGCACCGCTTCGGCGGGCGGGGCCGGAGGCGGCGGGGCGGGCTGGGCGGGCACAGCGGGGGCCGGCGGCGTTGGAGCCGCTGCCGGCGCCGGTGGCACTTGCACGTTGCTCACGTCCGCGCCAAGCTCGCGCGCGGCGGCCAGCAGACCGGCGGCCAGCGCGCGGCGAAGCTGCTCGAAGAATGCCGCGCTCGCGTCCGCTATCGCAGCAGGAGGCACAGGGGCCGGCGGCTGCTGGGCTGCCGGGCTTTCGGGTGTGCCCGGCTCGCCGGGCGGCAGATCGGCCTGGACAGGTTCAGGAGTCATGGCGGGTTCTCGCTCCGCTTGCGGTTCAAACTCTGCCTGCGCTGGTTCGGGCAGGGCAGGCTCAGGCTCGACCGCCGGCGCCACTTCGTCCAGCGTGTCGAGCACTGCTTCAGCCTGGCTGATGGCGCTGGCCGGGACTGCTTCGGCTTCCGGCGCGGCACCGGCTTCCATCGGCCCCATGGCCAGGGCCGGGTGATTGTGCTCCTCCAGCCAGGCGACCAGCTCATTCACATCGGTCACGCTGCGCTCGTCGGCGATCTTGTCGAGCAGTTCGGGCACGCCCTCGCGCTCGGCGGCGGCGCGAAACTCGTCGGCCATCGTCTCTTTGAGGATGCTGCTCATCCACACCACGCGCTTGAGGCCGCCGTCGGCGGAGATGAACTTGGGGCTGATCAGGTAGTATTTGCCCACGCCCATCACGCCCGGCGTTTGCAGGCCGCCGCCGGCCATGCCCGCCAGCGTGCTGAAGGTCATACCCGCGGGGGTCATGCTGGTATCTTCGCGGCTGACTACCATCACGCCGTTGGCTTCAGGGATGTACATCACGATGCACTCGAAGCAGCCACAGTTCTTGACGAGCAGGCCGTTGGCCAGGTAGCTGTTGATGTCCAACAGGCTCAGGTTGTAAACGTACTCATACCTGCCGTCATTGCTGATCATCTCAGCGCGTGTCACTGTGTCCAGCAGGTCATCGCGTTCAAGCCAGGGTTGCAGCGTTGAGGCCATATCAGGCTGAGCTTCCAGGACACGCCCAACATTTCCCCTGACGGGCCGTGAACGCCCGCTTGCATAGTAGTAGCGCGTGGACGTGCTCAATGTTCCCGCTGCGTCTGCTAGAGCCAGTACCTGTCCAGCGGCATATGGCAACACTTCCGACTGCGATTTATCCAGTTCAGCAGCATTTTCAGCCTTTAGAATTGCCAACTTTTCGGCTCGTGTGGGGTGATGGCTGTGAATGAGCGAGGCAAACCGTCGCAGGTCAGCGCCGTGCATGGTTAGCTTGTAGATCGGGCCTGCGCTGAAATGGGCCACGATGCCGAGCCGTCTCAGCAGAAGCGCCATATGACGCGCAGCTTGCTCGTCGCTGTGGCACAGGTACGCCTCTCCAACGATCCAGCCATTCTGTTCCCGAACCCGTACTGAGCCGTCTCCGTCGAAGAAACCTGCTATGAACGCAGCGATATGCGTTTCGGGCAGCGTGAAAAGACGTCTCAAATCCCAGGTGGGAGAGTCGGCCCGTCGGACGCCCAGGGCATCGGCCAGAGCGCCCAGAAGCGCGTTGGAACCATAAAGCTCCATCCCTGTCTTGGTCGGGGTGATGGATCGTGTCCCGATTCTGCCGCTGTGAGTCTTTTCGCGGCGGCCCAGCGACTTGTCTGGGAAGACGCGCTCATAGACTGTCTGCACATGGCTCAGCAGAGCAGGTTCGGTGTTGGTGAAGAAGACCTGGCATTGGCTCTCGCCTACGCGGTTCAGCGACCCGTCTGAGGCCAGGAAACCAAGCAGGTAGAGCAGGTCAGGCGAGATTTCCGGCAGCCGTCGAGCCGAATTTCCGGCTGGCGGAGCGACTCGCCGGATACGTGTCTTGATCTTGGCCCAGTCTTCGCCCAGGCCTTCGCAAACCTTGCGGTAGAGGGCGAGCGACCAGCGTGAGCGCACGTCTGGCAGTTCCGGCAGTGCGCGACGGGCTGCTGCTTTGGAGCCGAAGACCACCTCCAGTTTTGCCCAGGCTTCGGCGATCAGGGTGCCGTCGGCAATGTGCCAGCCGTCTGGCAGCAGGTCTATGGCCAGTGGAGTATGCTCCTGGACCGTGATGTGCCTGGCAGCATACACCCGGTCATTGACCTGCACCTCATCTGCCCGAACCCAGACCTGTCCTTCAGGACGATCAACGGCGACGGGATGGTTGGGCGTCAGGGTCAACGGCTGGCCGGATTTGGTCTCCAGTTCCACCAGAAACAGCGGCGCGGGATTGCGGTGAACGCCAAGCACGCGGCTCGGCGTGATTTGGCCAGCATCATCGAGAGTCGTAGCGACTGAGTCGAACGGCCCTAGCTGACCATGGTGAGCGTCTACCCATTCCCTGATGGTCGTCAGGCGGCCATCTATGATCACCTCAGCATCCGCGGTGAGGCAGGCCGTCATCGGGTTTTCCATGATCGAGTACATGGACACCTTCTGCACGGTGCCATGCGAGCCGATGCTGGCGTACTCGTTGGTGCCCTGCCAGTAGCCCTTGACCGGGTCCAGTAGCTGGCCGAGCTTGATCGGCTGGTTGGGGCCGGTGGGGTTGATGCTGAACGATGCCTTGCAGTCCAGCCAGTTGTACGCGCCGCACAGCCCCAGCCGTTCGGGGCTGACGATGCAGACGTGATCTGGGGCGAAGGACTGGCAGTTCTTGACGATCACGCCGTTGACCACGTAGTTGTGCGTGTGCTCGACGCTGAAGTTGTAGACGCGCTCGACGTGGCTGGGGACGGAGACGACCTCGCTGACTTTCTGGAAGCGCACGTCGGCTTGCGTCCAGGCCCGCAGCGCGGCGTAGTCCGCGTCTTCTGCTGGAACGATGTCGCTCAGCGCATCCAGTACAGCGGCGAGCTTGGCCTTGCTGGGGCGTGTCTCGCCCTTGCGCCAGCTCAGCAACGTCTTGCCGTCTACTGGCAAGCGGGAGACAGGGATGGGATAGCGTTCCACCAGGGCCGCCAGGTACGTGTGGCACGACAGCGGGATCGCGTCGTTGCGCACGACATGGCCCTCGTCCTGGCGCTGGGTGATCGCGTCCAGGCGGGCGCGCTTGGCCGGGTGGTCTGAGCCAACGCGCTCGCGGAAGCGAAGCGCGTCGCCGTCAGAACTCGTCGCCACCTGGTAGCCGCGTGTGATGGGGCTGATGTAGGACACGATCCCCAGCCGCTTGAGCAGCAGGTGGACGTGGCGCGCTTCTACCTTCGTGCGCGCGGTGAACAGCACCCGCTGGCCTGAAACGTGTCCGTCGCCATCGAACAGCCCGCGCAGGAAGGCCGCCACCAGGTCGGTGGGGAGCGCGGAGATGGCGTAGCCGTTCCATTTCTGTTCCTGGTCAGGCAGGCCGATCCCCAGCCCGTTGAGCAGGCGGCCCAGCAAGGTGTTGCCCGCCACAGCCACCGTGACATCGCGGCGACCCTCGATCACCAGATCGTCCGAACGGCTGGTCTTGGGCGAGTGAGTTTGCTGCGTGGGCGCGCGGCCAAAGACCTGGGTCACGATGTCGTTGAAGCGGCGGACGAGCGTGGGTTCGGTGTTGGTGAACTGGACGAACACGCCGCTGCGTCCCTGGGGGCCGCGCCAGCGCACGCAGCCGTCTGCGGCCACCAGGCCAGCCAGATAGAGCAGGTCGGCGTCAAGCTGCGTGCGGTGCAGCACGGCCTGCGACTGGAAGCAGCGCAGCGTCCGTTTGACAGCCTCCCAGTCCTGGCCGAGGGCAGCCAGGGCCGTTTTGATCTCGCCAATGGTCAGTCGCTGGTGCGACACCCCCTGGCGCGGGTAGAGCGCGCTGTACAGCCGCCGGTAGGGGATACGGAAGGCATCAGCCGCCTCGCTCAGGCGCGGGTAGCGGGCCAGCGTCCAGGCGCGCAGCTGCTGGTAGAACGCATCATCGGCAACTTTGTAGTCCTCTGGCAGAAAGTCAATGATGGCGGGAGGTTCTCCGCCGGTCTTTTCGAGCGCGGGCAGCGCGTCCAGCACGTAGTCCCCGGCCTGCAGCTTGCCCGCCGCGACCCACATCAACCCTTCTGGCCTGTCCACCAGCACCTTGTGGTTGGCGGTCAGGGTCAGGTCGTTACCATTCTTGAGCCGGATGCACACCAGCTCGCGCGGCGCAGGGTTGATGAACAGCTCGCCCATCGAATGGCTGGTGAGACGATCCTGGGCAAAGGTCATGACCGGGCGCAGGCCGTCGTCCACTGCCTGGTGGATCAGTGTTTCGATGGGCAGGAACGAGCCATCGGCCAGCATGATGTCCTGGTCGGGCGGAACGCACAGCGTGCACGAGTAGAACTCATCCACCGCCGTGTCGGTGAGGTCGGCCAGGCGCT
>Ga0334890_1004682_pt1 | contig 12339 bp, 12 predicted proteins | sample GraSluR1_MG_3_FD_207220 | JGI IMG/M metagenome (GOLD analysis project Ga0334890, IMG submission 207220) | Sludge microbial communities from methane-producing bioreactor in Wageningen University, Netherlands - Granular Sludge_31_08-R1 | ecosystem: Engineered > Bioreactor > Anaerobic >... | reverse complement strand
AACCCAAAGGTAATGATGGGTAAACCCGTAATTCGTGGTACTCGCCTAACCGTCCAATTTATCTTAGGTCTTCTTGCTCATGGTACAACGATAAATGAGATCATTGAGGAATATCCAATCTTAACCAAAGAGGATATTTTTGCCTGCTTATTCTTTGCTACCAAAGCCTTGGAAACTACTGAATTTATTCCTATTCAATTAGAGGTTGGATGAGTGCGTTTTCTTCTGGATGAATGCGTTGGTCCTGTTGTAGCCCGATGGCTTCAAAATCTAAACCATGATGTGATTTCAATATATGATACCAACCGAGGCATAGCTGATCAGCAGGTACTTCAAAAGGCGGTTCAGGAAAAACGGATTCTGATAACCAATGATAAAGATTTTGGAGATATGGTAATTCGTAAAAAGAAAAAGCATTGTGGTATTATTTTACTTCGCTTAGAAGATGAAAGGTCATCTAATAAAGTAGCTGTTCTTACAAATTTGTTTGAAAAATATAGTGACGATCTTTCTGATACTTTTGTAGTAGTTAGTGAAAGTGGAGTTCGTATCATAAAGAAAAAATAAATCCCTTCTTATCCGCGAATTTTAATCTTTTATACTAACCCTTATTTTTAAATTCCTAGTATAAATTATAACTCCTTGGTTTGATATTTATGAAGATTCTTTGGAGTTATAAATCTTAGGCGTCCTGGTGTTTAATTCTTGATTCTGGAATTTTAAAAACAGTGGTACCGGGGAATTAGGGAAAGGAAATAGCCAAAAGATGAGATCCTCACGCGGGAAGGCACCGCTCAGGATGACACCTAAGGTGTCAGATGAGATCCTCACGACCTCAAAGAATGAGGGGGAGAGGGCGAGAGGGGGCGAGGGGGGCGAAAAAGAAGAAGGAGATTGGGCTCTGGATGACGCTTTGGGCGTAAGAAGAGATTTTCAGGAGGAAAGAACCATAATGGACGAGGGATTTAAAACAATCTCTATTTGTAAACATCTTTACGGTTTCGGATATAGATTATCATTACATTTTTTATATTACTGTTTACTTCATATATAATACGATAATCTCCAATTCTTAATCGATAAAGGTTTACAGAACCAGTTATCTTCCGAACTCGAGGTGGAAGTGGATTTTTTGATAAGCTATCAATAACCTCAATGATCCGATTAATAAGTTTATGGGGAATGTTTTTGAGATCTTTTTCAGCAGACTTTTTCCATAAAATTTTATATAAGACCATTGTTTTTCAAGTTTTTATATACTTCATCGTGAGATAGAATTGATTCGTCTCTCCTTTCGGCTACTACAGCTAAATCATGAAGGTCTTCCAATAATTCATTATATTCACCAATTGGTAAAATAATGGCTTTCTTTTTACCATGATCGTCAACAATAAATTGTTTTATGACCTCTTTCGATTTCATGTTTTCCTCCAAGATCAAATGTTTTTTCTAATTTATATTTTATCATAGACCTTTGCAAATACTGGGGACAGGTCTTGATTCTTGAATATTTAAAGCTATGGAATTGGGGAATTAGGAAAAGGACTAAAGGATGAGTCCTCACGCGGTAAAGCACCGCTCAGGATGACACCTACGGTGTCAGATGAGATCCTCACGACCTCAGAGAATGAGGGGGAGAGGGGGCGAGGGGGCGAGGGGGCGAAAAAGAAGATGGAAAGAGGTTACAGAATGACATGCCACCTGTTTATTGAAAGTCGGCTTTCTGGCGGAGGATATACTATACAATGATTTTCTTTGAGAAAGGTCAATGTAGAGGGGGTTATGGTGGCAGAAGGAAGGGGCTTTTGGGGCATAGTGCAAAAAAATCCGGTTAGGCTTTTTGTACGATGCAGTTTCTCCCTTCTGCTTTGGCTTCATACAGAGCCTCATCCACTTTCCTCAATAATTCGTCAATGTTGGACATCTCCTCGCTGTACGCTGCCACACCAATACTTGCAGTGAATGTTATCTTCTTGCCCTGGTAAAGGACAGTGCTTTTTTCAATATTTTGCCTCAATCTTTCGGCTAAAAGAGCTCCATTTTTAAGGTCTGTGTTAGGAAGGATAATCCCAAACTCTTCGCCACCCATGCGTCCTGGCATATCTGAATCACGCAAGCTGCTTTTTAATGCAGACGCAAAATGCCTTAAAGCCGCATCTCCCGCGGAATGACCCAATGTATCGTTGATATGCTTGAAGTTATCCAGATCCAGGAACATAACGGAAAAGGAGTGTTTGTAGCGATGTGCACGTTCTATTTCCTGCTCGAGGGATTGTATAAAAACTCTGCGATTTGGAAGGTCTGTCAGCTCGTCGGTTGTGGCCAACTCATGCAACCTTTGGTTGATGGTTTCCAGTTCAGCGGTGCGTTCTTCAATGATGATCCGTTGTTCAAATTCATGCTGTTTCATTTGAAAGGTTAATCTCATGAAAACTAAAACCAAGATGACTGCGATGGTAGAATTCACTATGTTCTTCACCATGAGGTAGGTATCGGTGGTTCCAAAAATGGAGGTTAGAACAAAAATCGAATGAGTTGTAGCGAAAAATATGAATGAGTGCTTTGGGCTTAATAGGATAAACAATCCCACGGCAAAGACTGGCAATAGGTAGATTATAAGATCTTTGATATAATAAAAAAGAGCAGTAAAACCAAACGCTGTCACCATCAGAAAGCAGTAAGAGAGGACAAAAGCCATCTGCCAGTAGATCGAATCATTGAACCCCCTCTTCTTTGCCAGCGCTGTCATTCCCCAGTACAACAGTGAACATCCTATTGCTGATAAATGGATGGAAAAGAGCACGGGATACTTATCAAAGGCTATGTCAAAGAGTAAAAGAGCGGCAAAAATCGCGATAAGAAATTTTATTATCATCCCAACACGAAAGTAATTTATTGCCCATACTTCCTTGACGAAACGATCGTGATCACGGTGTGTTGAGATTTTATTTTCGTGACTGGTATCTAGTTGATCATGATTTTTTGTGTACACAGTAGTAAGTTGTTCCTCCGGTTTCTCCGTTGAATTGATGAAACAAAAGGTCCGATAAAGGTTAACCTCGAGTCTTCTTCCAGGACGGTCTTCTCAAGACGAGTTTCCCGTTCTAAGACAAGAAAAAAAACTCAATTCTACTGTATTATACCACGCGATTTTTCCTTCATAAACCTTAGGGCCAGGTCTTGATTCTTGAATTTTCGAGTTGAAGAAATGATTCATACTCGATTAGAGTTATTCTATTCTTTTACTGCTCCTAAGGTAAGACCGCTGATAATAAACTTTTGAATTAGTATGCCTAAAATCACTATTGGAGTCGCTTGCAGAATACCGATAGCAAGTATTTGACCCCAATAAACATGTTTGTCGGTCCAGAAAGTCATAACTGATACTGGTAGGGTATAGCTATCCAAACCGGCTAAAGTTAATGCATAGAGAAATTCATTCCAGGAAGTGATAACACAGAAGAGCACAGCCGATGCTATGCCATTAACCGACAAGGGGATTACGATTTTCCAAAATAGTTTTCCAATCGAACACCCATCAATTAAAGCAGCTTCTTCAATCTCTCTTGGTAAGCCTTCAAAAAAAGTTGTCATCATCCAGATAATAAATGGAATATTAAAAGTACTATAAACTAAAATGAGTGAAGTTCTGGTTTGGAGGAGACCAAGCTGTTTCATGAAAAGATAATAGGGGACAACAGCTGCAATTGGGGGAAGCATGAGTTGACTCAGTAACCAAAAAGAAATATCTTTTTTTCGCCGTATTTTGAACCTAGCCAGAGCAAAAGCGGCAGGAATACCAAGTGCCATGGAAAAAAGAACGCTTATGGTAGTAACAGAAAAGCTATTACGAAAATACATCCCAATTGGTCGAGTCTTAAACAAATTTATATATTGACTCAATGTAAACTTGGAAAATACCTTGGGTGGATAACTCCAGGCATCCTGGTCAAACCGAAATGAAGTAGCAACCATCCAAATTACCGGAAACAAGTAAATCAATAGAATAACAATCGCCGATATAGTTATTAAATAGGTTTTTGATCGGTCGCCTTTCATTTTAATTCACCTCCTGGTTTTAAAGAGGGGAATAGCCAGGTGAAGGAAGCCATGGCAAGGATGGTAATAACAGCCAGGATAAGAAAAGCAAGAGCGGATGCTTCACCGATCATCATATATTGGAAACCCTTAAGATAGAGTTTGTGCATCAAAACATCTGTGGCAGTTCCTGGTCCACCTTTGGTAATGATTCGAAAGCTTTCAAATACTCGGAAACTAAAAATAAAACGCATAATAAAGGCTAAAGCAATGAAAGGTCGCATCAGGGGAAGCTTAACATTCCAAAATATTTGTGATGTTGTAGCTCCATCGACACGAGCGGCTTCGAGTATGCTGATCGGTAAAGTTTGTAATCCCGCAAGAGTGATAAGTGCTATAAAAGGTGACCATTGCCATATTTCAACCAAGCTGATTGAGTATAAAGCAATTCCAGGCTTTTGGACCCAACCGATATCATTAATACCAAATATACTTGCTAAATAAGTTAAAACTCCATAACTGGGATGATACATCATTCTCCAAACCGTGGCTACAACTGCCGGAGCTATCATCATAGGAATGATAAAAAGAGAACGAAAAAATTTTGGCCAAAGCAGATATTTGTTATTTAAAAAAAATCCGAGACCCAAACCAATTGACATTTGCATTGCGATAGAAATAATGAAAAACCGAACGGTAATGAAAAAAGAGAAACGCATTTCATTGCTGGTAAGAATATCAATATAATTTTTTAATCCAACGAAAACCGGTGGTTTTGGGGAGGCTAAATACCAGTAGTGAAAGCTCGTATAAAGAGAATATAGAAAAGGGTAAATGACTATAACAAAGAGAACGACTAATGCCGGTAAAAGAAGAAAATAGGGAGTTAAATTGGATTTCATTTTAATCATATGAAATATTTCACCCCTTTCTGCTCCCTACAAATAAGGCATCAGGCGGGGAATAGACTTCCCCGCCTTCCTTTTCATTTCTATTTATATCCGTGTTTCTTGAGGAGATCTTCAATGTCTTTTTGTGCTTTAGCTAATGCATCTTTTGCAGAGAGCTGGCCGGTTAAAGCTTCATTGATAGCGGTTCCTAATAAAACATGGTATTCAGCTTCTGGTATAAGAATTTGACCGCCTTGATAGGTTTCGGCATATTTTCGAATATTTTTAAATTCTTCATAAACAACGTCTACCCAAGGAACGATTGCTTTTACTTCTGGATCCTGGGCGACATCTATCCGGATGGGGGTTGAGATAGATACTTCGAGTGATTTTTTAGTTACTTCAGGCCCACATGCCCATCGCAAAAAGGTATATGCTGAATCAAGATCTTTTGAGTTCTTGTTAATGGATAGAGCCCATCCTCCTAAAAGAGGGTATTTCCCTGGGATAGATGCATAAGCAGTATTTTCTGCATAGGGATTCTTGACTGGATCAGCAACATCTCCGGCAAAGGCATCCCAGTTTTCCATCATTGCTATCTCACCATTGGTAAAATGAGCAACTTGTTCTGGGAAATAGTTGGTTCCAAAGCCTGGGGCCGAGTATTGAGCAGATTCTACAAATGCTTCAAGTGCTTTTAATGCTTCAGGTGTGTTCAGAGTCACATTCCAATCTTTATCAAAAACACTTCCTCCATATCCCCACAACAAAGGCAACCATTGGCTTATGGCTCCATCTCCTCTTTCTCCAGCAATGGATATACCATATTTGACAGGAGATTCTGGATTAAAGGATTGAGTAAAGAATTTCGCAATTTCATTGAATTCATCCCAGGTTTCGGGAGCTTTCTTTCCGTATTGTTCAAAAAGATCGCTTCGATAAAAGAGGATAGTAGTGGTTAACATGATTGGGTAACCATAATATTTTCCTTCATATAAACCATAAGCATCGAGAACTGCTTTGTCAAAACCGGCTAAGTATTCGGGATCTTCTTTTGCCATAAATTCATCGAGTACTAACAAGTTACCGGTTTGGACATATTCGGCAATCCAAGGATTATCAACCATCAGGAGGTCATAGTTATTGGTACCGGAAACAAGATCTAAAATGCCTTTAGTGTGGGTATCCTCGTAACCGACAATTTCAACATTAACCTTGATACCAGTTTCTTTTTCAAAATCATCTTGTAGGGTTTCCATAACATCAGCAAGGGGTGATCCAGTAAGAAGAACACTGATCTCTTTTTCTTGTGATACTGCAACAAATGAAAGGGTAAGCATTACCAATGATATTAAACAAACAAGTAAATACTTTCTCATTTTTTTCCTCCTTTTATTCAAGGGCAAAACTTAAATTGACTTAGTTTTGCCCTTTATTATCCTTAATTGGTCAAATGAGTTAATAAATTTTACCAGTTTCACAGTAAAGCGGAAGGTCGACGGTTAAGCATTTGGTATTACCTTCATGATCGATAATAAATGGATTTTCAATCCGAAGACCCACATGGTTTTTATCAAGGCTTTTGAATGAACGGCCAAATATTCCTAAATCAAGCATAAAAGCTATTCCTTTGGGGAAATTCCAGGTTGAATGCTGGGTAGCGGCTCCTTTTCCTTCCATGGCTTCGGTCCAACCGATACCATGAACTAAACTGTATAGGGGGGATAACCCCTGGGGATCAAGAATTGAGCGAACGATACGATCAACTTCGCTCGCAGGTTTGCTATAACTAATGGCTTCAATGCCTTTTTCGTATGCTTTTATCGCAATATCAATAAACTCTAACTGGTCCGGATGGGCTTTCCCGGCGATAACTGTTCTTCCCATGCAGGAGGCAAGACCGTCATACCGAGCACTAACCGTAAGGTCAATCATGTCCCCTTCTTCAATAATTTTGTTAGAAGCTCTTCCGATAACATTTGGTGCTCGCCAACCTGAACAAACAATGGTACTAATGCCTACTCGGTCAGCTCCCATTGCTTTCATTACATAATCAGCACAGGCAGCTACTTCCAATTCTCTCAATCCAGGACGGATAGCGGCGATCATTGCTTTCATAGCATAGGTGGAAATTCGAGCAGCAATACTCATCATTTCAAGTTCTTGAGGACTTTTCTGGTATCTGCAATCTAAAAGGATTTCGCTAGCATCAATTATTTCAGTATTGGGGATTTCTTTAAGAAGTTGAAAAATTTCTAATGGAAGGATACTTGGCAGTGTGAGAATGCCAATTTTTTTAGGTTCAATTCCCGCTGCTTCAAAGAGGATTTTATTTAACGGCATAAATTCATATCCAGGGTAATCTTCTTCTGGTATTTTGAACTCCAATACATTGATGAAAGTGCCAGCCATCATAGTTTCTTTCGCATAAGCTTCACCCTCGGGCCCACCCAAAACAAATAATCCTTTTTTCCCAATAACCGCTGCCGTTGGTTCGATTTGGGGGTCATAACCAGTTAACCAGCCAGTATCGCCTGGTCGTAGTTCATTACCAAAAGCTATTCCAACATCAAAACCGCGATTATTCAGTATTTCTTGGAGAGTTTTTATCCGAGATTCGTATTCTGACTTGGGTATTTTTCTTTCAAGATCAATTGGTTCAAGGTTTTTAACGAAAGAACAAACATCAAAAGCCATATCCTAGGCCTCCTTATTTAGTATTTTTTAAAAAAGAATTTTTTTTAAGATAGTACTAATTTTTTTACGTAACAGTTGAATTAAGAAAATAACCACATGATTTACGAATGACCAAGCGAGGTGAAATAGCAATCTGACGATTTCCATTATAGTTGCCTTCAATAAGTCCTAAAAGCATTTGCAGCGCAGTACGACCGAGTTCAGCAACTTCGATTTTAACAGTTGTTAGAGGTGGGTCAAAGTATTCCATGAACGGCATACCATCCATTCCTACAACGGCTATATCCCCGGGAACTGAAAGCCCAAAGTCTTTTATTGCTTTAATAGCACCGATTGCCATTTCATCATTAACAATAAAAACTCCTCGGGGTGGTCGATTTATTTTGAGCAACTTCATCATTGCATCATAACCAGATCCAAGGTCTCCATTTCCTTTTGCTAAAAAATTTGGATCGGTTCGTATTTCAGATTCTAAAAGAGCTTGAAAATACCCCATTTCACATTCACGATTAAAAGCTTGTTCAGAAATACCGATAAAACCAATTGATTTATACCCAAGAGATAAAAGATGCTTTGTGCCAAGATAGGCTCCCAAACGGTCATTATTATTGACAGCATAAGATTGAAGATTGTCGAAATGATTGTCGATAAGAACAACTGGGATATTATTTATAGTGAGCTTAGCTAATACGTCTTCGCTCACTACGTTTACAATTAATACTCCATCTGCATCTCGATTTTCAATGATTCTTTGCAGCGCACCGGTTTGATGTTTTTTTGATTCTTTGGCAAAGGTCAGATTATAATTGGCTGCATCAGCCACTTCAAATATTCCATTAACCACAATAGAATTAAAAATTTGTAGAGAATTGTAATCTCTGGTTTCAATACTTAAGATAACACCAATGTTTTGGGTTCTTCCAGAAACTAATCCTCGAGCGGTAAGATTCGGCTGGTAACCCATTGATTGAGCTATATGAAGAATTTTTTCGCGGGTTTTTTTTGAAACCGAAGAACAATCACGAAGTGCACGTGAAACAGTACTTGGGGAAAGATCTAATACTTTGGCAATATCCTTTATTGTAGCTCTCATTTTTATACCCCACAAAGAAGGATTAATTAAATATAACAAACGTTTGCTATTCTGTCAAATGGACTTTATTTATTATTTATAAAATAATTTTAATATTTTAAAAAACTTTAATACAATAATAATAACAAACGTTTGCGAAAATCATAGGAGGTCAGGCTTTGATTCTTGAATTGGGTTACAAGAAATCAAAAACCAGCCAATATCTTGATAGTAAGATTTTACCTTGAATATCGACTGGTTTTTGATTAAAGCTTCCCAGAATTAAACTTAATCAATTTTAAAAAAGCTAGTTCTGTTTTATACTTGGTTTTATTTATTCCAAGCCCATAAACTCAAAGGGTTTGGTTTCCACAAATAAATCAGCGGCATCTCCAGCATAAAATTGTTTCGGAGAGATAACCAGTTTTCGGGCAGGTGCCGAAGGAGAGAAATCGATATTATTGAACTGAACCCAGAAGATATTTGGGGTCAAAGTGGATTCGAAAAAATATATTTTGTTTTTATGATCAGCAACTGTTCTCCAAAGAGTAGAAGAAATATTCGGTTTCTCGGGAGTGCTGATACCAAAAGGTACCGACACATTCCGAATCACGCTAAACACTGAGGCCACTGCTACCTGAATATCGGCGGTTTTGGGAATGGCATTGATATAGAACCAAGCCCGGGCAAATCGATCGGCAGCTCGACTGGTACCAGGGAGCACAACCATCCCGCCAATTTCCTTCCAATACTCATTCAGAGCGAGCTGCTGCTGATAAGTCGGAGAATTGGTCATGACCAGATAAGAAGAATCATGGTGAATAACCAATTTACCGTCAACATATTCAAAGATAGCACTATCACCTAAAGAATCGGAAACTGCCAAGTGAACGGTCGCTAATTTATCAAGACCTGGCATGTCGGCGGTAACTAGAATAAATTCTTCTCTGGACAAAGCTTCCACGGTTTCCTCAACAGTGGAGAAAGAATCCAGGACATATTGAGCCCATAATGCTAAACTTAAACCCGGTTTTTGACCATCCCACTTAGGATATACTGATTCGGCTAACCACAGCACGTTGGCTACTAAGCCTTCCTCATTCATACCATCGGTAGTGGAGATATCGTATCCAGTTGCAATAACACTCCCATACTTAGAAGTCCATTTAAAAGAATTGGGTCCCACTCTTCCTTCTCGTTCCATTTCTCTTGGGAAGATCCAGAGATTGGTTCCAATGTCTTCCGTCCAATCCATAGTCCGGCCGGTGATTACCGTTCCTTCCAGTCCATGGTAGAGCACTCTGCTGCAGGCATTGGCTGAGGGATTGGCTAATAATAAAATCATTAAAAAGAATATTACTAACAATAACAACCGATTTTTACTTTTCATGATAGCCTCCTAATAAATTTGTGATTAGTGAGGAATGAAAGGTGGATGTTACAATTATACCCCAATTCTCATTTTCTTCCTTTTGATTCCTAACTTTTTAAAAGATAGGATTTTCACGTCGCACAATAAGCTCCTTAGAATAACAAATTAGGCAATGAGATTGCCATGTCGTCCAACCAAAGAACAGTTATGCTACTTGTAGTGAAGTTTTTAATAAAAAGTATTTTTAATCATCATCTGGCGCCACAACATGGTATGAGGATCTATCCAGAATCAACGAAATTTCATTAATGTTCTTAAATTAAATCATTTATAAGTTTGATAAAGAAAAATCAGCTTTTCTATATTAATTTTTAATCAAGAAAGACCGATATATTATGAAATAACGAGATGCAAACAGGAGGATCCCAAGTTGAAGAGATTTATGGTGGTAATGATTGTTATTTGTACGCTGTATTTATTAACAGTCAACTTACTGGCAGATGAACAGCAGGATAACTTTCAGGCACCGGAGTCAGAAGATTTTAGTAGTCTGATTTGGAGCGAAGCATTTGATAAACTCCAGGCTAAGTTTTCTCGTGAATATGGGTTTACGGACTGGAAGAAGATTGATTGGCCAGCTCTTTATAACCAATTCAAACCCCGAATGAACCAATCCCAGGAATCGAATGATTTCACAGCTTATTACCTCACCTTAAGAGAATATGTCCATTCTATCCCTGATGGGCATGTTCATATGAATTCTTTATCGGAAATTGATAACCGTTATATTGGAGGTGGTTTCGGATTTTCGATTGTGAAATTAACCGATGGAAAGATAGTGGTTATTTGGATTGATGAAAGCAGTGAGGCTTATACTCAAAGGATGAGGACAGGAGCAGAATTGGTAGAATGGAATGGTTGTCCGGTTCAAGCAGTTTTGAATGAAGTGTCAACCATTTTTTACAACAACTCGGCTACCGACGAGGATAGTATGAACCAAAGGGTGAGATATCTCACCCGGGCCCCAATTGGTACCAAACTATCTCTTTCGTTCAAAAATTTGAATGATGAAAAAATAATCAAGGCAACACTGGTTGCTTATGATGATCATGGTGAATCTTTAAAAAAGACCTATCCTGCAACGATAGTTTCCGATGGATTAAGAGAATTGATCTTAGGGGTAGAGAATCCCCAGAATCCACCAGAATCGATGGTTGAGAAGAAAATACTGGATGGAAATATTGGCTACTTAAAGATCTGGGGTTTGCTCGATGCTGATTTAACGGATTCAGGTGAAATTGTTTCAACATTGGGCTTATTTAAAGTAGCTATTGAGGAATTTAATCAAAAGAAGGTTAAAGGTTTAATAATCGATATCCGTAATAATGTAGGTGGTTTAGATTCGATGGTAGCGGATATGTTAGCTTCATTTTATACCGAAAAAACCTTTTATGAATACCAAAGTTGCTACAATGTTCTTTCCGGCTCCTGGGAAATACGTCCTGATGAAACACGAGAAGTTAATCCTGCTGATCCGGGTTTATACATCGAACCAGACGAACCCTTCTTCGGTGGTCCCATAGTGGTAATTATTAATTCAAAATGTATCAGCTCAGGGGAAGGCTTGGCGATGGGAATTAAGAATTTACCCAATGGTGAAGCACTGGGCTTTTACGGAACCAATGGATCGTTTGGTTTGGTGGGGAGTGGGGCACAAATGCCCGGAGGAATTGAAATTCGTTGGCCTTATGGACAATCTCTCGATAAAAACCGGCTAGTGCAGATAGACAGCCGTGATGGAATTGGTGGAGTTGTTCCTTCGGTTCGCATCCCGATGACTCTGGAGAATGCCTTACGCATAGCTCAAGGCGAAGATGTGGAATTAGAGCAGGCTATTGAATTTATTAAGAATTTATGATTATCAACAACCCAATCCGTTATTTTGAAGAGTTTAGTAACTTTTATTGGGTGACGTGGTAATCTCATCCACCCAGTCTGTTATTCCGAGGAGGGGAATTGTTGAATTCATTCCCCCATTGAAGGGGTGACTAAGGAGGGGTGTGCATTTCTCATTTTTGTTTGATCACTTTTCACTGTTTCCGGTATTTAAAGGATAGAAAACAATAAAGTTGGGAAAAAAATCAGCTTAGAAATTTAGGAGGTAATGATTGATATCCCATAACGCTTGCAGCTTGGCTAAATGATTGAATTCCCTCGAGTATCAGTTGCTTGGATGTACCATATGCCAGAAGTTTGCCGTGGATATCCTT
>Ga0334890_1004678_pt1 | contig 12355 bp, 9 predicted proteins | sample GraSluR1_MG_3_FD_207220 | JGI IMG/M metagenome (GOLD analysis project Ga0334890, IMG submission 207220) | Sludge microbial communities from methane-producing bioreactor in Wageningen University, Netherlands - Granular Sludge_31_08-R1 | ecosystem: Engineered > Bioreactor > Anaerobic > Unclassified... | reverse complement strand
AGCTTTGGAAAAACTAACCAGAGCAAACTTAAGATTTGTTGTATCAGTTGCTAAACAATACCAAAATCAGGGTTTAAGCTTACCCGACCTTATAAACGAGGGTAATTTAGGCTTGATTAAAGCCGCTGAAAAATTTGATGAAACCCGTGGATTTAAATTTATCTCTTACGCGGTATGGTGGATACGTCAATCAATTCTTCAGGCACTAGCAGAGCAATCGCGTATTGTTCGCTTACCTCTCAACCAAGTTGGTTCACTCAATAAAATCAATAAGGCTTTTTCTAAATTCGAACAGCAGTTTGAACGTACGCCCTCCCCTGAGGAACTTGCCAACCTGCTTGAATTACCAAAAGAAAAAGTTTCTGATACATTACGCGTATCTGGCAGGCATGTATCTGTCGACGCTCCTTTTGTTGATGGAGAGGAGAATAGTTTGCTTGATGTGTTGATCAATAGTGACTCACCAAACGCCGATAAATTGCTGCTTAGTGAATCGCTTTGCAGGGAAATTGATCGTGCACTTGCAACACTTACTGAGAGGGAAAGGGATATCATTAAGTATTTCTTTGGTATCAGCTGTCAGGAGATGACTTTAGAAGAGATTGGTGAAAAATTTGGTCTTACCCGTGAACGAGTTCGTCAGATTAAAGAAAAAGCCATTCGTAGGTTGCGTCATACATCCCGCAGTAAACTACTAAAATCTTACTTAGGATAATAATAAAGCAAAAGCCCCTTTAAGGGGCTTTTTTAATGCATTATTTTTATATTATATAAGGTTTACTTACAATCCCGACACTCCTCAAGGTTTTTATTATACACTGCCATAGCCCTATTGCTCATACCCATGCTTGAGAACCCACCATCGTGATATAAGTTCTGCATTGTTACCTTACGGGTAAGATCGCTAAATAAAGTTATACAATACTTTGCACACTCCTCTGCATCAGCATTTCCTAAGGGTGACATACGATTAGTAAAGTCCATTAGACCCTCGAAGCCCATTACCCCGCTTCCTGCAGTGGTTAAAGTGGGTGATTGAGAAATGGTATTGATTCTAACCCTTCGCTCTCTACCAAAGATATACCCAAAACTCCTTGCAATGGACTCAAGCAAAGCTTTGGCATCTGCCATATCATTGTAGCCATATAGAGTCCTTTGTGCGGCAATATAAGAAAGAGCAACTATTGATCCCCAAGGTTTTATGGCATCCATTTTCCAGGCAACCTGTAAAAGCTTATGGAATGATATGGCTGAAATATCCAGCGTTTTCTGAAAGTAATCGTAATCCAAATCATCATAAGTTCTGCCCTTCCTAACATTAGGCGACATTCCAATTGAATGGAGTATAAAATCAACCTTACCCCCAAAATGCTCAAGACTTTGCTGTAAAAGGTTCTCTAGGTCTTTTACGTTGGTTGCATCTGCAGGGATAAGGAGAGCATTACATTTTTGGGCAAGCTCTTTAACACTACCCATTCTCATTGCTACAGCAGTATTAGTTAATACCAACTCTGCACCTTCAGCATGAGCAAGCTCAGCTACTTGCCAAGCAATTGAACTTTCGTTGAGTGCTCCAAAAATGATCCCTTTTTTTCCTTTTAGTAAGTTATATGCCATATCTATAGGATTGATTGATTGATTGACCTGCCTACCACCTGTCTACCGACAGGTAGAGCAAGGCAGGTTGATTGGTTGATTGATTGATTGATCTAAATATAAAATGGATTAAAAACTAATAAACAAAAAAATAACCTGAATGTTTGATGTTGCAACACGCAGAGTAAAAAACTTTATGTAAAATTCTCCGACAGCAAATGCTTGGCATTTACCAATGCTGCATCCGAAAGTTTTTCTCCGCTAAGCATCTTGGCAATTTCAATTACTCGTTCTTCCCTATCCAATAATCTTATTAATGTTTTAGTGGTATCGGACTGATTATCCTTGTAGACCAAAAAGTGATAATTGCCTTTACAGGCAATCTGAGGAAGATGAGTAATGTTTATAACCTGCATATTGGATGCCATGCTGTTTATTATTTTACCTACCTTGTCGGCAACTTCCCCTGAAACGCCATTATCAATCTCGTCAAAAATAATCGTTGGAAGGTCAAGGGTTTTAACCAAAAGTGATTTAAGGCTTAACATCAATCTTGACAACTCCCCACCCGAAGCCACTTTTGAAAGCTCCTGCTTAGGCATTTGTTTGTTAGCTGAGAAAAGGAAGGTTATCAAATCAATTCCCGTGGGAAGAAAATCTTCACTCTCATTGAATTCAACCTTGAAAGACGCAAAAGGCATTCCCAATTGTTTTAGTAATTCAATGATACTATTCTCCAATCCAACTGTACTTTTTTTGCGCAAAGAGCTAATCTCTTGTGCCAACTTTTTTAGTTCCGCTTCAACTTGAGCTAGTTCTTTCTCTTTATTATCAATATATACATCAAAATTTTCAATTTCTTCAACCTGTTTGCTCAACTTCTCCTGAAGGCTGATCAATTCTTCAACGGTGTTCAATCTGTGTTTCTGAAGCAGGGAAAAGATAAGATCAAGACGAGAACTAACCAACGCAAGCTGTTCGGGATCAAGTTCAACCCGTTCATTATGATGCTCTAATTCATCAGCAATATCCTTCAACTCAATGCGACAACTCTCTATTCTGCTTTTAAAAGATTCTGCAAGGTTAAAAAAAGAGGCAATCCTCTTTAAGTGAGATTCAACTTCTTTAAGGAGAACTATTACAGAGGTTTCCTCTCCTTTTAGGTTTTGAAATGCACCCTGAAGTGCAGATTTAATCTCATCGGCATGTGTTAGTTGCTGTTGAAGCATTTCTAATTCCTGTTGCTCGCCACTTTTCAACTTAGCCTCATTCAACTGATTAAGCTGAAAATGAAGGTATTCATACTCACTACTTGCCTTTGAGGCTTTTTGCTTTATTTCGATTAAATCGTTGTATAATGATTTAAAATGCTGGAATTTGGAGTTGTAGAAGTTTACCTTGTCTGTAATATTAGCGTAGGAATCGACAACTGAAAGTTGAAAAGAACTTTCGGATAGTAATAAGTTCTCATGCTGGGAATGAATATCGATAATCCGATCCACTAAATTCTTGAGGAGTGTGAGGTTTACCGGAATATCATTAACAAAAGCTCTTGATTTTCCAGTTTGGGTTATTTGTCTCCTGATCAGAGTACTATCGTAGTAATCGAGGTCATTTTCCTGAAAAAAAGGTTGTAGATTGTAGGTTGTAATATTAAATAAACCTTCAACAATACATCCCTTTGTTTTATCCTTAAGGATGTTTGTTTCTGCACGTTGACCAAGAATTAATCCAAGTGCACCCAGAATAATGGATTTTCCTGCTCCTGTTTCCCCCGTAATAATATTCAACCCCTCATGGAATTCAATTTCGAGGTGATCGATTAAAGCGTAATTCTCTATCTGAAGACGTTTAAGCATTGTTGGGATTATCCTAGTGACTCCTTATCTACCTGAACTTCCTCCTTCGGTATTTATTCGGTTGTACTTCGATGCGTTAGCATTGTCAACCTCAGTAAGAATATTTACAACTCTTGTCTTTTCGGCTGGAAATGATTCTTTAAAGATATTCACCAGTTCATCGCTTTTGGCATCGAAAAATATTTGAAGATAAAACATGTAAGGATCTGGCTTATCGCGAAAAACTCGCTGAATATTAGTGAGTGTTTCAGCAATTTCTGATCTTCCCTCAACAAGTTTATCGCTCATTCTATCAAGTCCAAGCCTATGGTAGCGATAGTAAACCTCTCTAAGAGGTCTGTACTTATCGTTCAGTACGTTCTCAACCAGCCAATATCTATTTTTTCTATTCCCCTCATATGCTTTCCATCCACGTTCCTGCGCATTCTGCGCATTGTTAACAATGCGTTCGGCCTTTTGAAAAAACTCACTACCTCCTAGATAGGAGAAGGAATCATAATCAAAACCCAGAATAATATAGGCATAATATGCCAAAGTGGAAGTAAGATTGCTAATATGTCTGGTTTCGGAGAACTCCAGCTTATCATACTCAATATACCTAAAATGCAAATTATTGTCAACCATATTCAACATTGCAGTGTTGTATGAAGTACCAAAAACTGGCCTACGCGATTGTATCTGTAATGTTCCCTTATATTCGTCGGAGCCTAGTTGCTCGTTCAGGGTAAGCATTATGGTGCATTCAATACGCTCATCCTGTCCATAAATATGGTTGGTCCAGTTGGTATTGTTCATGAACTCATAAATTGCGGTCTGCATTGTTTGAAACATCTGCCGATTGGTGCCCTGAATTTTTTGTGCATTTATCTGTACATTGCACCTCAACTCCTGCTGAAAACTAATTAATGGGAGAAGCAAAAAGACAATAAAAAAAACCAATTTTCGAAAAAATATCATGGCTACAAGATATTAAAATGGAAATTCTATCTGAGTATATCAACCAATTTATTGACAATATCCTTAGCTACATCCTTTTTTGGCTTAAGTTCAAAAGGAGTAATGGTCCCATCTCTATTAATCATGGTAACCTTATTGGAATCAACACCAAAACCGGCTCCCTTCTCCCTCAATGAATTTAAGACAATAAGGTCAAGATTTTTAGACTTGAGTTTGGATAAAGCATTATCCTGTTCGTTATCTGTTTCGAGTGCAAATCCGATAAGGATTTGATTTTTTTTCTTGAGTTTTCCCAATTCCTGAGCGATATCACGTGTAGGGGTTAACTCAATGCTTAAAGATTCGCTTTTGCGTTTGATCTTCTGGTTTTGTACCTGCTTGGGTGTAAAGTCAGCTACTGCTGCAACTAGAATTGCTGCTGAGCATTTGGCAAAAATATCAATGGCAGCAGAATACATCTGTTCTGCTGTACCAACAGAAACAATGCGGATATTTTGGTGATTGGGTAAATCGTTAACAGGTCCAGTAATAAAAATCACATCGGCTCCTCTGAATGCGAGCTCCATGGCTACATGTTTTCCCATTTTCCCCGATGAGTGATTTCCAATAAAACGTATAGGGTCTAATGGTTCATGGGTTGGACCAGATGTTACTAATATTTTTTTTCCCTTCAACGATTGGTCAACTGAAAAAAAATTTTGTATAAAACCGAAGATATTTTCAGGCTCTTCCATCCTACCCTTGCCAGTAAGACCACTGGCTAATTCTCCAGTTGCTGCCTCAATTACTATGTTTCCATATCCTTTTAGCGTTTCAATATTTTTCTGTGTTGTTGGATGCTGATACATATCAAGATCCATGGCAGGAGCAATCATCACAGGGCATTTTGCCGAAAGATAGGTGGTTAGCAATAGATTATCGGCCACTCCACTTGCCATTTTGGCAATAGTATTTGCCGAAGCAGGGGCTATAATGTAAAGATCGGACCATATTCCCAGGTCAACATGGCTATTCCAATCCCCATTTTCCGGATTGAAAAAGTCAACAAGAATTGGATTTTTTGATAGGGTTGCAAGGGTTAAAGGAGTAATAAATTCTTTAGCTAGGGGTGTCATTAGCACTTTAACATTAGCCCCATCTTTTACTAAAAGTCGTACAAGCGAGGCAGCTTTGTATGCAGCAATGCTACCAGTTATTCCCAGCAGAATATTTTTCCCCTTTAACATAAGTGCTACTAATGATTATCTTCTGATTCTGTAACTTTTCTGAAATAAAGTTCATCATTCAGAAACTCTTTGGTAGCAATTAAAACAGGCTTTGGAAGTCTTTCGTAGAATTTGCTTATTTCAATCTGCTCTCTGTTCTCAAAAACCTCTTCAAGATTGTCGGTGTAGTAAGCAAACTCTTCAAGTTTACGGTTTAGCTCCTGCTTCATTTCTTGAGAAATTTTATTTGCCCGTTTGGAAATTATCCTTACTGTTTCATAAATATTCTCAGTATCCTTATCAAGTTGGGTAATGTCTTGAGTAACGGTACTTAAAGGAGCATTTGTTTTTTTGAAGTCCATGGTTTAAAAATTATTATTTATTTTCAATTGATTTTACACTGTTATTGTACATACGCTCAGCATCTTTGAGGTATTTTGTTTCAGGAAATTCGCTGATTAAGTTATAGTATTCATCAATAGTATTCTGGAATCTTTCACGACGACGGCTAGGTACGCTATTATCAGCTAATTTATATGATGATTCAAGTATCATGTAAAGCTGATCCTCCCTGTATTTACTATCGGGAAATGTATTTAAACTGTTTTTAATTGCAGTGATTGCAGCTCGATATTCACTCATATCATAGTAAAGTTTTGCGCTTATAAAAGATTTCTCAATTAACTTTTCTTTAAGTTCTACCATTATGGCATTCACCTCAGCTTTTTTTGAAGATTTTGGATACTTAGCGATAAACTCCGAAAATGCAGAAATGGCCTGATGAGAGGTTTCCTGATCTAGTTGAGGGCGTGGAGAAGATTTATAAAAACAGTAAGCGTACATATATTCCGCTTCCTCAGTAAAGACACTGCGAGGGTAATCTCTCCTAAATTTATCAAAATAATAACCTGCTAACAGAAAATCTCCTTGATGATAATAACCCTGTGCGAGGTAAAATTCTATTGTATCAGCTTGCTGTGTTCCTCTATAAATTGGTACAAGTTGTTCAAATAAAGTAGTGTAGCGATAATGGTCCTTTTTTTCGTAATACTCCATTCCCTTAGAATACATCAATTGGTAATCCTTGCTTTTTAGAAGTTTATTGAATCCACTACAGGAAAAGATTAAAAGAGAAATAAATATTAGAGCGATTAATTTATATCTAGTCATTGACTTTTGTTCTTTTTTTACTAAAACACTTAAAATTGTAGATTATTGTGCACTTTATTTAAGCGAGCAAAGGTAGTAAGATTATTGAATATTTTGGAAAATGAAAACAGAAAATCTTTACCTAACTGTTAAAAAAACAAAAAGTTGAAAGTTTTAGTATTGTGATAATATGATATAAAACAAAATTAAAAAATTGTTCAATAATTTTTATACCCTAAACTTTCCTCAAAAAAAAGTTTACTTTTGCAGATTAATTAACTGATTGAATAACCTAATCGTATTTGCTGTGGACATCTTTGAAAAGTTAAGAAAAAACATGGGGCCCATAGGGCAATATCAAAAGCAAGGTCATGGCTATTTTGCTTTTCCAAAACTTGAGGGAGAAATTAAGCCTAGAATGACATTTAGAGGTAAAGAGGTATTGACATGGAGCCTCAACAACTACCTTGGACTGGCCAATCATCCCGAAGTTCGCAAAGCTGATGCTGAAGCTGCTGCCCTTTATGGCATGGCATACCCAATGGGTGCCAGAATGATGAGTGGGCAAACAAGAAAGCATGAGGAACTTGAAGAGAAACTTGCCGATTTTGTTGGAAAGCAATCCGCTTACTTGCTAAATTATGGCTACCAAGGAATGGTATCCATTATTGACTCCCTGCTTACTCGAAATGACGTAGTGGTATACGATTCAGAATCACATGCATGTATTATCGATGGACTCCGAATGTTTCCTGGTAAACGGTTTGTTTATCCTCATAACGACATGCAAGGTTTTCGCAAGCAACTGGGTCATGCCTCAAGATTGGCAGAGAAAACAGGAGGTGGAATCCTTGTAATTACCGAAGGTGTATTTGGGATGGCTGGTGATCTAGGAAATCTTAAAGAGATTACTGATCTTAAAGATGAATTTAACTTCCGTCTTCTGGTTGATGATGCTCATGGATTTGGCACCATGGGTAAAACAGGCGCAGGAACTGGAGAACATTTTGGTGTACAGGATAAGATTGATGTTTATTTCGCCACCTTTGCCAAAAGCATGGCCGGTATTGGAGGTTTTGTTGCTGCCGATGAAGATATTATAATGTATCTTACCTACAACTTACGTTCACAGGTTTTTGCCAAATCACTCCCAATGCCCATGGTTATTGGTGCATTAAAACGATTGGAACTTATTAAAGCCCACCCGGAATATCTTGAAAAGATGTGGGAAATTGCCAATACTCTTCAAAAAGGACTTAAGGAAGCAGGTTTAGATATTGGGAAAACTCAATCCCCTGTAACACCGGTTTATATGCGTGGTAACGTTCCCGAAGCAACTAATATGGTATTCGATCTTCGTGAAAATTACGGTATATTCTGCTCCATTGTGGTTTATCCTGTAATACCCAAAGGGCAAATTCTTTTGAGATTAATCCCTACTGCAGTTCATACATTGGAAGATGTTAACATTACCATTGATGCTTTTTCCAAATGCGCCAAAAAACTTCTTGAGGGAAAATACGATACAGTAAAAGTTGCACAGATTTAATAAAAAAGGGGCTAAAGCCCCTTTTTTATTAAAATACCCTAGTTCCCAAGTACCTTTCAGCATCGAGGGCTGCCATACAACCCGAACCTGCGGCAGTAATTGCCTGTCGGTAATGCTTATCCTGAACATCGCCGCAGGCGAATACTCCAGGTATATTTGTTTTTGCGGTTCCAGGAATGGTTTTTATGTAACCCACTTCATCTGTCTCGATATAATCCTTAAATATATCAGAGTTGGGCTGGTGTCCAATGGCAACAAAGAATCCGGTGATGTCCTTTTTTACAATTTCACCCTTCGTATTTTCGAGTAAAACACCATTAACCCCACTACTATCACCAACTATTTCTTTGGTTACATGTTCGAATAACACCTCAATGTTTTGAGTATTTTCTACTCTATCCTGCATTGCTTTTGAGGCACGTAGATAGGGTTTACGAACAATAAGGTATACTTTTCTGCAAATGCCAGCCAAATATGTTGCCTCTTCGCAGGCAGTATCACCACCTCCAACAACAGCTACATCCTGTCCTTTATAGAAAAAGCCATCGCAAGTTGCACATGCCGAAACACCCTGACCCTTATATTTTTCTTCCGAGTCTAAGCCAAGATACTTGGCCGTTGCACCAGTGGCAATTATAAGAGCATCTGCCAGAATTTCTTTCTCGTAATCGATGGTAACTCTGTACGGCTGCTTTGAAAGGTCAGCTGCAGTTGCCATTCCAAACCTTACATCTGACCCAAAACGGTGAGCCTGTTTTTTCAAATCTTCCATCATCTCCGGGCCAGTTATTCCCTGAGGATAACCCGGAAAATTGTCAACCTCTGTTGTGGTTGTAAGTTGTCCCCCAGGCTGAAGTCCCTCATAAAGAACAGGATTAAGATTTGCTCTTGCAGCATATATTGCCGCAGTATACCCAGCAGGACCAGAACCAATAATTAATACTCTTACATGTTCCGATCCTTTACTTTCATTTTTACCAGCACTTGGCTTGTCTTGCGTTTCGAGAGGTTTAAAAAGGTTCATATTGATTGATTGATTGATTGATTGATTGATTGATTGATTGATTGATTGATTGATTGAATTATTTGGTTATTTAACATTTACTTCATAAAAGAGTTCAACAAAACTGGGCTACAAATTTAACCTAATCAACAAAAAAACATCTGGTGAGGTAAAATAAAAATCAACTTTTTTTCTTATTGGATAATAAAAAAAGTGGTTATATTTGCACCCTCAATAATACTCGGAGTGTGGTTTCGTCATGCTGACGAGACACTTGCAAGGGGTAACAAAGGGTTCTTTAACAAAATAGTAAAATTCATAGTTCGGGGTGTGGCGCAGTTGGCTAGCGCACTTGCATGGGGTGCAAGGGGTCGGATGTTCGAGTCATCTCACCCCGACTAATTAAAAATCAAAGGCTTGCAGAGATGCAAGCCTTTTTTAGTTTAAGATAATTTAATTATTTCAAATTGAATCAATTGTACTACACCACAATCCCCAACACGGTAACATCATCTACCTGCTCGAAAACCTGATTATTTGGATTTACCCACTCATCAAAAGCTCTTTCCAGCTCTTTGCCCTGTTCCTTTATGCGTAGTAACGATGTTTTAAGGATAAGCTGTTTAAATCCACCCTGAAACCCGAATTTCTTACCCAAAGGTCCACCAAACTGGTCGGCATACCCATCGGAAAAGAGAAAAACTCTATCGCCATCATACAGCTGAATATCATGTTCAGTATATTCGTCCATATTCATATGAACTGCCACAGGCATGGCATTAGGCCTAATTTCTTCTATGCCTGATTTTGCATCATCTATCTCATCCAATGAATTTGCCCGAACAATCCACAAAGGACTATTGGCTCCTGCCCAAAGACACTTCTTTGTTTTGGTGTTAATTGATGTTACACTCATGTCCATCCCATCCCTCTGCGATCCCTTGGAATCGGTTTGCTTTAGCGCGCTAATTATGTACGAACGTAATGTACTAAGTATTAATTTAGGATTTATAACATCACCTTTAAGAACTATCTCGTTAAGAAAGGATATTCCCAACATGCTCATGAATGCTCCCGGCACGCCATGCCCGGTGCAATCGGCAACAGTAACAATAAGCCAATCCTTTATTCTTGTCGCCCAGTAAAAGTCGCCCGAAACAATATCCTTGGGGCGAAACATAATGAAATACGATTGGATACCCCGTGAACGACTTACAAAGTTGATATCGAGATCAGGTAGAACTGCCGACTGAATAAACTGAGCGTAATGTATTGAATCGTCAATTTTTCGTTTTTGCTTTTCGAGAATGCTTTTTTGCTCAATGGCAACCTGATACAAATTTTCTATCTCCTGTTTTGAGATATGCAATTTATCACGCTGTGTTTCAATCTCTTCAAGTTGGGTTAAAATCTCCTCTTTTTGCTGATTTATTTCCTGTTTTTGGTTCTCCAGCAATGAATTTGCTTCACGTTTTTGCTTCAATAATCGAATGAATACGAAAAGAAATATTACAACCACTATAAGGCTTAGCACCACAACAACTATAATTACTCGCTGAGCCTGAATGGTTTTGCTGTTTAGTTCTCTCTCCTTCTCCATGCTTTCAATTTGAAACTGCTTCTTCTCAACCTCATAACGAGTGGTCATCTCGGCCAACGCTTTTGTCTTTTCAGTAGAGAAGAGTTGATCCTGAAGCTGGATAAAAATATTTGCATATTTTAAAGCATCATCAATTTGTCCTAGTCCCGAATACGCATTCATAAGGTGACCTGCTGCTTCTTTTTTCCAGGGAAGAGAATTTATTTTCTCAGCAATGTTATATGCCTTTTCGCCATTAAAAAGGGCACTGTTATAATGAAACTGCTTGAAGTCTTCCGATTTAGCCGTTTCGGCTAAAAGTAAATGGAGGTACGAGATATTACCATACACCATGGTTAATCCATTCTGATTACCAATCTCTTGATTAATCGTAAGAGATTTTTTAAAATACTCTATCCCCTTTTGAAAGTCTTCTTGCGAGCAATAAATAATGGCAATATTATTATAGCTCTGTGAAATTCCTGGTTTATCGTTTAATTCCTCTTTAATTTTCAAGGACTTAAGGTAATAGTCAAGTGCAATATCTAATGAATCGAGATGCCAATAAACAATTCCCATATTGTTATAGCAATAGGAAAGCCCTTTTTTCGTATTTTCAGAGGTTTTCTGGTCGGCATATTGCAGTTGCTCTTGGAAGATATTAGCCGATTTGCTATGATAATCAATGGCTTTGTCTAGATATCCCTGCTCCTTAAGTACAGTTCCCATGTTGTTATAGCAATCGGCAATGCCAATTCTATCATCTCTTTCCTCAAATATTTCCAGTGCTTTAATGTAATAATCTATAGCCTTTTCAAATTGCCCGATATTCACATATGCATTGCCAATGCTAACAAAAGTTCGAGATCTTCCATCAACATTATCATTTTCAGCATCAATCTTATCCGACTTAAAAAAGAATTCTAATGCCTTAATATATTGAGATTTTTCAGCCAGATTTATGCCCATATCTCTCAATGCATTAGATTTTTGTAGGTTATACGGTTGCAAGTTGATCCCTTTTTGAGTCGCAAATTCTAATGCTCTATCATAGTAGTAAAGGGCGGTGTCGGGGTTATTGTACTTAAATATATGTCCTATTTTGAAGTAAACATTAATTTTTGCTGTATCGTTCTTTTGAACCACAAGTTGATTCTTGAGCGAATCAAGCACAGCAGTTTGAGCTTTTAAATTATTACTAAAAGCAAATAAAAGCAGTATTGGCAGCAATAATGTTTTTAAATTCATTTTTTTTAAATGGTAAAAATTTCTCTGACAGAAAATCAAAAAAAATAAATGAAGAAACCATAATTTTTACAAATATAAAATTTTATGCTTTCAAATCAGAAACTGTTTAAGTTTTGTCACCAAAGATTTCTCACCCCAAGAAACGGGGTTCGAAATGACATTTTCGGGAATAAATTAATGTGGTTGGGCGGAAAAGGTAAATGTTGGTAT
>Ga0334890_1004676_pt1 | contig 12356 bp, 8 predicted proteins | sample GraSluR1_MG_3_FD_207220 | JGI IMG/M metagenome (GOLD analysis project Ga0334890, IMG submission 207220) | Sludge microbial communities from methane-producing bioreactor in Wageningen University, Netherlands - Granular Sludge_31_08-R1 | ecosystem: Engineered > Bioreactor > Anaerobic > Unclassified... | reverse complement strand
AGACCCGTTCTCGTCTCGACATCTCTCTCTTAATCTCGTACTCCTCTGGTCTTTGCCAAGAACGTGGACGCGAAGCGTCGGAACGAGGAACCGCTCTTCTGCTTTTAATGATCTTCTAGGAGGACGGCGAACGTTTCTTAAAAAATGGAGTCTGTCCCTATTTTTGTGAAGTACGGGTCCACATTTGTAGGTATCTATTGAGCGCCAACCTGTTAGAATTAAGAGAACCGGTGGAGGTGAACAGTATGAAAAAGTGTCTGGTATTTATTATTTTGCTGTTATCTATAGCGATTCTTGCGTCTGATCTCCAGAGAGAAGGGCTCAAGGGAGCAGTTGAAAGAGTAATGATCTACAGGACTTCTTTTGAAGATGTAGGTGGACAGTGGCAAGCAAAAGGCGAAGAGATTCGTAGGGTCAAGGTCTTTTCTCCTCTGGGTGAGTATGTTATTGTCGGTCTCTATATGGATGGCAAAGAGTACAGTCGAACAGAATACACCTATGACGAACACGGCACTCTGAAGGAGAGACGATATTTCAAGAATAATTACTCAACTTACGAAACGCGGACGGTCTTCACTTACGATAGCAGGGGTCATCTTATTGAAGAGATAGTCTTTGAATACTGGCCGTCGATTCTGGGTGGAGACAGAATGCTTGAAAAGACAGTGATTAGCTACGACAGCAGGGGCTATGTCTCTTCCAGAGAACGCCTTAACAATCTAGGGCTTGTTCTGGGTAGCGTAAGATATGTCAATGACGATCGTGGGAGATTGATAAGAGAGAGTATTATAGACAAGAACGGTTTGCCTGGGAGTACGATACTCTACAAATACGAAGGCGACGATCTGCAATCTATGCATGTGCTCGATAGCGCTAACCGCATTATTGAAGAGGTGACTTTCGATAGCGAAAACAGACTCTACGACAGATCTCTCTTCTCTTATGTTGCCGGCAAAGCTGTCAGCATCTCCAGAAGGGTCTCCGATGACTATATCGTAATCAATGAAACGGTAGAGCTTGTCAACGGTGAGAGAACCAACAGAAGAGTTCAAATATCTTTCACGCTCGAACCAATAATCATTTCTTTCGATAACGTTGAATCTCTTAAATTGAAGATAGACAGAACTGAAGGCGGAACAATAAGGGGAATCGAAGTTCTTGATAGCGGTGAGACACTGGCCACTGCGAAGTATCAGTTTGAAAGTGGGGGAAGAGTCCTCCTAAGGGAGTATTCTATCGGTGATACCTTCCTGAGAATCGATTATAAGTACGATATGAACGGAAACTGGATTGAGGAGAGATACTTCAGGCTTGAAGCTTTTGGTTATAGACCAGTTTCCAGTACTCTTAGAAAGATTGATTATCTCAAGTAGTATGTGAAGGAGCCGTAGTAGTATTGATCAGATATATTATCAAGATCTTGGTATCTGCAGTGTTAATAACTATAGTCTCGGAGGTAAGCAAGAAGACGGGCTATCTGGGAGGATTCATAGCTTCTCTGCCAATTACCTCAATGCTTGCTCTTTTCTGGTTGTATAACGACACTAAGAATTCCGATAAGGTCGCTGAGTTGTCGATCGGGATTCTTCTTTTTGTGATACCTTCTATGGTCTTCTTCATTGTATTGCCGATACTGCTTAAGAGAGAATTGAATTTCTATCTCGCATTGATCATATCTAGCGGTATCATGGTATCTGGTTATGCACTCTTCTCACTTATTCTCTCGCGATTTGGAATAAAAATCTGATATCGCGCCTCTCCATTTGATTTGAAAGAAAAACACGGGGAGAAGCTCCCCGTGTTTTTCTGGAACTAGATTATCTACAAATCAGAACGCGAATGCCTGTCCGTCACGCCTTGGGTCGGCTCCTCCGAAGAGTATGCCTATATCGCGGTTGAACAGCACTGCGTGGACACCACCAAAGTAAGGATCGTAATCTCCTCTGACAGTTATCTGGTGGCCCATTTCCAGCAGTTTGTTGTAAGCGTTAATAGAAATCCTGCCTTCAATGGACATTGCACCGGAAGCCATCCTGAAGACTCTAGGAGCAAGAATTGCAGTCTGAACGGTCATTCCATGATCTATCACATTGCTTATTACCTGGGCAACAGTTGTTATAATTCTTGTGGCTCCGGGAGAGCCGATCGTCATGTAGGGTCTGCCCTCAAGATCAAGAACGAGAGTCGGACTCATACTGCTCAACGGTCTCTTACCAGGTTCGATGGAATTTGCCGAACCGGGAGTGAAGACAAAGTCGTCCATGTGGTTGTTCATGATTATTCCAGTTCCCGGTACCACAACTCCAGAACCAAAGAAGTAGTTAATTGACTTGGTAATAGCTACCATGTTTCCGTCTTTGTCCATGACGGAGAGGTGCGTGGTGCTGCCACTTTCGTACTGCCAGGGGTCGCCGGCGCTTACAGAATCAAGTGGCTTGGTCATATCGATCTTCTGTGCCAGGGTCTTTGCATACTCTTTGGAAGCCAGACCGACTAGCGGCACGTCAACGAAAGCGGTGTCGGCCATATACCTCGATCTGTCGGCGAAGATCAGTTTCATCGCTTCGGACCAGAGATGGAGAGTCTCAACTGTGTTGTCTCCCATCGCTGCGATATCGAAGTTCTCCATTATGTTCAGAAGCTGTATTATGTGAGTACCACCGGAGCTTGCGGGTGGTACAGAGAGGACTGTGTAGCCTCTGTAAGTTCCGACTACCGGCTCTCTGATCTGAAGGTCGTAGTTTGCCATATCTTCCAGAGTAATAACTCCACCCCTCTTCTGAACCTCGGCAACGATCTTCTCGGCGATTTCACCTTTGTAGAAACCATCGGCGCCCTTTTCAGCTATGACTCGCAGGGTGTCTGCAAGATCCTTAAGAACGATCGTTTCTCCAATTTCGTATGGCAGTCCGCCGTCCTTTAGATAGAGATCTATACCGTTTTCCATGGCAACTATCTTGTCATAGTTGCTGTTTATTATGTCGTACAGGTTTACAGTTACGGGAATTCCCATTTCGGCCCATTCAATAGATGGCTGAATTACCTGGGCTCTTGACATTGTTCCGAAATGCTCGAGAGCGTAAAGCAGTCCCGCTACTTCGCCGGGAACACCGACTGACTTACCACCAACTGTGCTTTCCTGGTTGATAACTCTGTTGTTGGCATCCAGATTGAAGAAGGTCGGTCCGGCTGCCGAAGGAGCTGTCTCTCTGAAGTCGATTACTACGGCTTCATCCATGTCTGCAAGCTGAATGATCATGAAGCCGCCTCCACCCAATCCAGAAGCGTTGGGTTCGAGTACTCCCAGAGCGAAAGCAACGGCGATAGCGGCATCTACCGCATTTCCACCCATCTCCAGTATCCTGACTCCGACTTCCGAAGCCTCGGGTTTCGCTGCCGCGACAACACCATTTCTTCCTTCTGCGTCTCTTGAGTAGAGATTAAGCGGATTCACTGCAAACATAATCACAACCATGAGAGCCATAATGACTGACAATATAGCTTTTCTCACACTTTCCCCTCCTTGTATTAGAGATAAGAGTATATTACGAAAAGATTATACCATCCGATCACGGCCATTCCAGTCAACTATCGAGAGTGTGGTTTTCCGGTTCGACATTTCTTCTAGATAAACCCGCAGATTGGCAGTTTACAGATTCTTCTTTACTCCAGTGCTAAAATTGTAGTGTTTGAAGGGAGTCAGCGGATGAAGATAACGCTTATTTATGGGCCTTCGTCTTCGGGCAAGACGGAGAAGATTCTCTCGGAACTGGAGAAGGTTCACAACGAGAATCCTTTCTCGTATTATTTCGTCGGTCCATCTGGTGACAATGTTCGTCACCTGAGAGAGAGTTTCATATCTAGAGTGAAGACGATACCTTCTTCAAGATTTTTGGCGATGGACCAGTTCGCTGTCAATCTCTTCAAGGAGCTTGTTCCGTCTTCCTATCATATTCAGGATTACATTATCAGGCTTGAGATAGGCAACATACTCGAAAAGCTCGGTAAGGGTGAGCTGGTAGATTCCACTATGTTTGTCGATTACGTTCTGGAAATGGTGCACGACGTGAAGGAACAGGGAGGTTTCTCCGAAATCTTTGCGGAGAACGACGAAGTGGTCGACACTCTGAAAGACATCTATGACGCTCTCGAAAAGCGTTTTGCCGGTAACATGATCTTCGATACCTTTGATGCATATACCAGAATCGAAGAACACACGGAAAAAATGCGAAAAGGCGAGTTTGGTAAGTATCTCTTCATAGACGGTTTTCACGATTTCAGTCCGGCCATAGCCAGATTCTTCAACACGGTTATTCCTCTCTTTGAAGATGTCTTCATAACTATCCCGGACGATCCTGGAAGAGAAGAGCTATATTCTTCGGCCAGCTCTATCAGGGGTTTCATCGAAGCACTGAAAGACAAGTATTCAGACACTCAAACTCAAAGACTTTATCTTAGAGAAAGCCATTATCCAGAGCCGTTAAAGCACTTTCTGGGAAATCTCTTCAGTGAAAGGAAAAAGGGAGGAATCTGTCAGAATGTCAGCGCGACAGTGTTCCCGGATATTTTCTCCGAGGTGGATCTCGTAGCCAGAAACGTTAAGAAGCTTCTGGTTGGTGGGTATGCTCCGGGAGACATCGCCCTTGTCGCTTCCGACTTTCAATTATACGACAGATTGCTCTCCCAGAAACTTTCCGAGTACGGCGTCCCATCAAGAAGTGAAGGCGATGAGCCTCTCCTGTCTTCTCTGTCTATCAGGAAGCTTATCCTTCCACTTGAGACAGCCGTTCTGGGTTTTCCACCCGACAAGCTTGTAGCGATGGGTGATAATGGCTATGGAGGCGATGTGGATGCGAAATTCCTGGAATCTGTGGTCACAATGTCCAGAATCATCTACGATCGTTCGCACATAAGGTTGAGGCTGGATGACAGATACAGAACATGGATGGAAAGGTTGGATAAATTCGTCGAGTTCACCGACAGGAGGCGGAAAGCGATCCTGGCCCTGGCTGAAGATGAGCTTGAAAGCTCTCCGGCAGCGGAGCTCGGCGAGACTATTCGCAGAGTAAGAGAGGACCTCGTTCCCGCGATAAAGGAGATTTTCCGCAAACTCGAGATCTTCAAAAGTATGAGAAAAAGGCCGGTGGAAGAGTTCGGAAATATGTTTGCTGGCTGGGAGCGAGATCTAAACCTCACAGACTCATATAGAAAACTGGAGGAAAGCGACGAAGACAACGGAGAACTGCTAGCACTGAAGCGGTTCTTCGAATGGGTTATTCCCGAGCTGGAGAGAATACTTCTTTTTATGGGAAAACGCGAGATGTCACCGCAGGAGTATTATTCATATCTGATGCTTATGCTTAGAGAAGAGAGTTATGCCGCTTCAAGGAGTATTGCAAATAGAGTGGAGATACAATCGCTTCTTAGAACTAGATTCTCGAAGAAGAAAGTGAAGATCTTTCTTGGTTTCGTGGACGGCGCATACCCATATGTCAAGTTGAATCCTCTGTACAGTTTCACGCAGTACAGCGAAGTCAGGCCGAAGGACCTTCTCCTGACCGAAGAGAAGCACCAGAGACTAAACCTGTACCTTGCGATAACATCGACACGGGAGATGATTGGCTTTACTTTTCCCGACTCCACTATCGATGGAGAACCAATTCTACCTTCCCCTTACCTTAAGGATATTCTGGAAAGTTCCGGTGTGTCTGTGGAGCGAATGGGTTTAGTCTCGGGCAGAAGGCAGGGACTCATTCCTTCATTGAAGGATGCGATGAGCGAGCAGGAACTGAGAATTTCGGCTGCGAAGTTCTATGGAAAGGATTTCTGGACAGAACTCAGAGAACGTTTCGATCTTTCAGCACTCGAACTCTCGCTTGCAGAATTCAACAGCGATCCCGGCTGGACCGTCCTTGACCTTGGAAGGTTAAAGAACAGAGTCGGAGACACTTTCTCTTTCTCTCGCCTGAAGTCTTACAGCGATTGCCCGTTTTCCTTCTTTCTCTCGTATGTAATAGGTCTTGACCGAAAATCCGACTATATATTTGAGCTTACGCCGCTCGAAGAGGGAAATGTGTATCATGCCGTATTGAGGGACTACTTTTCGGGTAATTCACAGGAGTGGGAAGAGGCCTTGAAGGAAAACCTTACGAAACACATCATGCACGATAGCACGGTGGTTTTCAAGTTTGAGTATGCGCGCCTTAGAGAGGTTCTCCAGGAGTATGTGACCATCAGGGAGGCGAAACGCCCGAGACTCATGGACGGGGAGTACTTTCCCTTTGAGTTCGAAGTCAGCTTTGGTCTTGGAGGAAGGCCCGGCATTGAACTCGTGCCGGGAGTTTTTCTCAGGGGCAAGATAGACAGGCTGGATATCGATGAAGACACTGACACTCTCTATCTAATAGACTATAAGCGCGGAAAGAGCGGTGACAAGGAGCAGCTACTACTGTATTCGATTGCTGCCGACAGGCTTTATACGGAAAGGGGATACACCGTTGCCGGTGGAGTCTTCAAGTCGCTCACGGGAACCACGATCAACAGTGCTGCCTTCAAGACGGAGATAGTCGATGGAGAGAGAATCTGGCGTTTTGCCGGAGACAGAAAAAACGAACCGGGCAGAAGCGAGAGCCAGCTGCTTGAATGGGTTAAGGGCGTTACGGACAGTCTTTACTCTGGCGATTTCACGCCGGTATGTCTTTCCGCAAGCAACAAGTGCTTCCAGTGTCCATTCAAGAAGATGAAAAGAGTCGCCACCTGGAGAGATGGAGGTGAGCTCGATGAAGAGTGACCTCTTTATCTCGGCGTCCGCCGGAACGGGCAAGACCTACAATCTCGTTAAAAACTATCTCGAAGCCTTCGAAGAGGCTTTCAGATACAGCGAGCCGCTCGATGTCCACAACGTCGTAGCGATAACCTTCACAAACAAGGCTGCCAGGGAGATGAAAGACAGAGTGATAGGCAAGGTCGACGAGATGATCTCAAGCGGCCGGCCTGGAAAGTGGAAGCACCTGAGAAACAGGCTCTCTTATGCCTGGATATCCACAATACACTCTTTTTGTGAAAGGCTTCTACGCGAAAGTGCCCTCTTTCTGGGCATCGATCCGGGCTTTCAGATATTGAGTGGCATGAAAAAGGTCGTGCTTGAACAGAGAACGGTACGTAACTTCTTTGAAGAACGTCTGGACCAGCTAGAACCACTGATCGAGCTTACGGGGCTTGATGAAGCCTTCAAGCTCTTCAGGAGGGCCCTCTCTGCTGAGAGGCATGCCCTCGCGGTTCATCCGAAGCCCTCAAATTACACCAGCCTCGAACTGGGAGATTATGCCGAGAAGGTCATGGCTGGTTCGGAGCGTTTCTCCACGGAGTTCAATCAGTTACTGGAACGCTACGAAGACCGAAGCTACAGAATGGGGATGCTGGATTTCGATCAACTGTTGACCAAAACGCGCGATCTTCTTCTAGACATGCCGGATATCAGAGACAAGTACAGGCAGCGGTTCAAATACATTCTCGTTGACGAATTTCAGGATACAGATGAACTCCAGAGCGAGATAATCGACATGCTGCGTGAGAAGGGGTCGAACAAGTGTCTCTTTGTTGGAGACTCAAAGCAATCTATATACAGATTTAGAGGAGCCGATGTCACGGTCTTTAACAAAACTATGGAAGAGTTCGAACTGCGCGGTCTGGAGACATCCTATCTGAGCACAAACCGACGTTCTCATCCAAAACTCGTCGAGTTTCAAAACCTCCTCTTTTCCAAGATAATGCCCGCTACCTCTTCGGGAGAGTACTTCAGATCGGTTTACGACAGAGAAGTTGAGGCGATCCCTTATGGACTGGATGAAGATATCGAGCGAGTGCGTTTTCTTTCGAGCGAAACTGCCGACGATTCAAGGGAAGTCGCGAAAGCTATCCGGGCTTTGCTGGAAGAAGAAATCTACTTCAGGGACCGTACGGAGAAGTGCGTGAAGAGAAAGATAAAACCGGGAGACATCACTATACTACTGCGGACGTTCTCGAAGATCGTTAACTATGAGAAAGCGCTTGAAGAGCTGAATATACCTTACTATACAGTTGGCAGCAAGAACTTCTATGAGAGACCCGAAGTCTCAGGTCCTCTTGCCTGGCTCGATTTTCTGATTGATCCTCTCGATGATTGGAACTTCACAACTTTTCTGCTTTCTCCGTCGTTCGGGGCAAGTCTGGATGAACTTCTTGAACTGAAAACACTTCCGGGTTCAAAGGGCCGTCCCTTGTTTTACGCTCTGCAGGAGAGCAAAAACGATAAGTTTGTACACCTCAGGGAGCTAGTCGACAAATTCAGTCAGCTGAAACATGTGCTCTCTCCGAGCGTTATGCTTGAACGCTTTGTGGTCGAGACGGACTACCTCGCGAAACTCGCGACGCTTAAGGGCGCCGAAAGAATGATAGCCAATGTCAGGAAGATGCTCGAGCTCGCAAAGGAGCTCGACAGACTCGGGAGTTCTCTTCGCGAACTGTCACTGAATCTGAAAGCTTTTGTCGATTCAAGTGAAGAATCAGAAGCTTCTCTGGAAACGGAAGAGTCCGACAGTGTCAAGATAATGACCGTTCACAAATCCAAAGGACTGGAGTTTCCCATAGTGATACTTGCGGATACATTCTGGAAAGAGAAGACATCCTCAAAGAAACTGCTTTTCGATGACGAGGGCTTCGTTATTTTCAAGGATAGGCCCGAAAGTGATGACGGGACCGTTATATACAGACTCTTGCAGCAAGAGAAAGAGAAGGAGTTTGAAGAAGAGAAGAGAACACTGTATGTTGCGCTCTCTAGAGCCCGTGAGCTGATGGTAGTCTCCGCAAACGGCAGAGCGGACGCTACGAGACCGTGGTCTAGAATGCTTTCCGGAACGTTATTCGATATCGAAAGCTTCAGGCTTCTTGAAGAAATGGAAGCCGGTATCGTCGAGGCTTACTTTCCGCCGGCGTTTCCACCTCTGGAAAAGCAAGAAACGACCGGGAGTTACGAACTTCCAGATGAGGCGATGATAAACCCTGTCAACGATCTCTCATATGTTAAATACCTTTCCCCCACTTTGCTCATGGCCGACACTGACGACGAATACTCGTTCGAAGAGGGGAGAGATGGCCAGAGCCTCAATAGAAGGGCGATGGATATCGGGACGCTGGTCCACAGTCTACTTGAACCCGTGGGCCTTAAGGGAATCAACAGGACTTCTACAACTTTGAAGGCCGTTCTTGAAGGAGGACTGCCGGCCTCGGTTGACAGAATAAGGTTCTCTGTGGAAGACCTGGAAAGTGTTAAGGCCGTACTGGACAGGCTCATTGATCATCCGATAATTACGGAGATCGAAAACAGCACTGAGGCTATGAGTGAGATGCAGTTCCAGCATAGTTTCGATAAATACGTTTTGATGGGAATAATTGATAAACTATATCTGATCGATGGACGGTGGAAGATAGTAGATTTCAAATATGCGAGAAGAAATCCGCAATCATTGAGTAGATACAGATTTCAGATGGAATTCTATCTCAATATTCTCAGAGACCTTCTCTCTCCTGAAGAAGCGATCCTCTTCTTTTTGAAGGACGGTTCGACTGAGACCGTAAGACCGGATAACCCGAAATCATTCGAAAAAAAGCTACTGGAAAGAATAGATAATAACGGGGGTGGTAAACATGGAACTTAAGCCGACCAGGCGCGCGTTTTTTGTCAGGTATTTTATCTACCCTTACTATTTCATACTGGGGATAATCTTCTATCTGAATTTCGATCTCTCGAACATCTCGGGAAACGACCTCCTCTTGATTGCGGGTGTCTGGATTGCATTAACCGTAATACCGGGAATTCTGCTGGCCTTCTCAAGAAGGAGATTTGGCTGGTTCTTCTGGCCTGCTATAATCAACGCTGCCGGCTGGCTGGCACGATTTGCCTTTTCAGAAGAGATATACAAAGATTTCAAGCCTCTCTTTGACAACGGCCCTGTGCTATTGTTCATGGTCGTCAGTCTGATAGCGCTGATCTATCTCGAGTTCTACAGAAACTCTTTCAAGTACACTATCAGTGAGAAGGGGGTCGAGATTACCTGCGGATTCTTCGGCTCAAGCAGTCACATGATAGTCGCCAAGCATATAACCAATGTACAACTGGACAGAAAGTTTCTTTACTTTATCCTCGGTGTGGGTAATGTAGTGCCGGTGACTTCATCTGGAATGGGCTCGGGAGATACCGGAGTGATAGGCGGTTTCTCTGGCGACGTTGGAACGAAGAACGTAAGGGCCGGTAGCTTTATTGGAAAAGTGAGTACTGAGAAGGAATTCGTTGCAAATCCAAAGAACTGTATCTACGGAGTCGCCTATCCCAAAAAAGTCTGGGAAGAGCTGAAATCGATGGTACTATAAAACTCCCGGGGAGAAAGATAATGGCGTGCCCGGGGCGATTTGAACGCCCGGCCTCCAGATCCGCAGTCTAGCGCTCTATCCAGCTGAGCTACGGGCACCCATAACAATATAATGGCGGAGAGAGAGGGATTCGAACCCTCGGAGGGTTAAACACCCTCACGTGCTTAGCAGGCACGCGCCTTCGGCCTCTCGGCCATCTCTCCACCCTACAGAGTTCATTCTAACACGCTGTACTAAAGGTGTCAATACAACGCCGGGCTCTCAAAAGTCTTTCAAGACCGACCAGTCAAGCCTTTTGGAACTCCCGTTATTGCTTTGAGATCTTCAGCTTCAGTACATAGACGTGATCCTCATCCTTCAGGGAGCCGTAATCACCCTTAAGAATGTCATAAGCTGATCCTCGAATTCCACTGCCGCTTCTAGTTATTACGACTACAGGTACATACTCATCCTTCGAGATTCCGACCTTCTCAGTGACGTTTATCGAGAAGATAGATACCCCATCGGGCACAGCGACGCTCTGCTGATAAAAAGCCCCGCCCGTTGAAAAATTCCAGATCTCCGTCTTTTCAGTTTCTCCCCTACCGATACTGAAAATCAACTGGGTATTTTTGCTCTCTTTAAGCGTCACAACATTACCCGAGAAGAATGAGTCCTGTAACTCTCCTCTGTAATAGTGATCGATCTTCCAGGCGATTTCGGTGTTGGCTTCGACTTTCCCGTTAATGCGTAACCTTGCGATCTGCGTCGATCCTACTGCCTTTGCAAAAGCCGCTTCAGATTCCGTCAAAACCGTCTGCTCGATCGATAAGCTTCTCCCGCAACCCGAGAAGAATACAGAGACAAGCAAAACGATGGACACGAAAACGAGTAATTTCCTAAAACGCATCTTTCAACCTCCTATGCTGTGTGTTCAACCCCTTGAACGAGATATGAGATCGAAAGAAAAAACGAAATTGTGGAAATTATACCACGCCCTAAGAGGAATGCGGTTTTCTCCTGACGAAAACCTTTGGTCTGGCTGCCTTCGTAAAAAAGATGCATAATTGGAGATGAGAAGATTATCACTGGAGGTGAAGACTTGAGGATCCGAGAAGCCGTATATGAAGATGCAGTCGGCCTGAGGTCGCTATTACTTGACATTGGCTGGTTTTCAAACAGTAACATAGGCGGGGATGAGTTTCCCGAAAAGCTAAAGAAGATGCTGGCCTGGAATATCCAGGAGCCGGACCACGTATTGCTGGTCGCCGAAGAGGACGGAGAGATAGTGGGATATGTGGGGCTTCACTTCATCCCGTACCTCTTCATGGGTCATCCGGAGGGATACATCTCCGAACTCTTCGTCAAGAGCTCCGCGAGGGGTAAGGGCATAGGTTCAAAACTTCTTACAGAGGCAGTCAAAAGGGGCAGGGCCAGGGGATGCTCGAGAATGCAGCTGGTTAATATGAAGAACAGAGATTCTTACAAGCGTGGCTTTTACACGAAGATGGGCTGGCGAGAGAGAGAAAACGCTGCCGACTTTGTGTACGATCCCACAGAAGGCTGAAAACTCTATAACTGGAATGGGTTCGAAATAATCCCTAATGCTTGCAAGACTAATACTTTATGGGCGAATCTACTGGCACTTCGGGGTGACGCCAAACCGTCCGAAAAAATTGGTGAGGTGGTCTTAACCGGCATAAGCCGAGAGTAGAGGGGCAACTTCAATACAAAAAAGCCCTTTAAATGAAACGGGCCCTCTCTTTGAGGGCCCATCTACAAAACGGGAAAAATTTCCGAACAGGGGTGGGGTTTAGCATGTTTATATAAACGTTTCTATTGGGGTTCAATTCAACTCTGAATCTCGTTTTTCCGATTACGATATATTCTAGTCCTTTTTTTGCCGCTGTCAATTAACTCAATGTATCCCTTTTTTAAGTATGTATGTACTTGATTTCAGTAAGCGACAC
>Ga0334890_1004674_pt1 | contig 12362 bp, 14 predicted proteins | sample GraSluR1_MG_3_FD_207220 | JGI IMG/M metagenome (GOLD analysis project Ga0334890, IMG submission 207220) | Sludge microbial communities from methane-producing bioreactor in Wageningen University, Netherlands - Granular Sludge_31_08-R1 | ecosystem: Engineered > Bioreactor > Anaerobic >... | reverse complement strand
CCGGGATTTTTTTCCACAATTATGGATACACCGTCAAAGAGGTTGGTCATACGGCCGAGAAACAGGCTCCCTTTTCCCACAATCATTGCCCTTTGCATGAGACCCTTTTGCATCATATCCCTGCAGTGTCCCAAAAATGGCACCCCCGAGGGTATATGTCCCTGGGTGGGAGCAAATCCCGGCATCCCGTGCTTTTCTGTAAATTCGGCCAACTGTTCCCTCTTAAGCTCGTTTCGTTTAACTCCCAGGGCGCCTATCATTTTATAGTTTGCGGTCGGAACGTCCCCGGCGCCCGCCGGCACGGTTATTTCGGGATTCTGCATTTCCACCGAATACTTGTCTATATCGGTAATCCTAAGGCCGCCCTTTTCCAAGGGCGATATCACCAGTGAAGTAATGACCGCCTGGGGTGAAGACCCCGTTCCAACTTTATGGAATCCAACCAGGTCGGTCCGCAGTACCGGGTTCACACCGTCGTTTTCACTTATCAGCACCGCAAACCCGCCTAGCACATCCTCCAGCACCGGCAGTCCCTTGGCCACATGGTCTTTGCCGTTCATGCCCAGTTTGGCTGTTGCTCCGCCCGCCACAATCGCTACATTTTTGTACACTCCCGACTTAACAAGGGCCGCCGCCTCTATAAGGGCATGGGCGGGAGCGGCACAAAAGCCCCTGATGTCTGAGCCGGTCGCATTCACACAACCAGAAACTTCGGCAATGGACTTAGCGAAATTACCGCCGCCTCTCTGGTTGATATCCCCACAGGCCTCCTCAGAGCACTCAATAACATAATCAATTTCACCCGGATCAATATTGTTTAACTTAATCAAATCAACCAGCGCCAGCACACCGGATGCCTTGGTAACCAGGTTTTCAAACATAACGTGGGCGCTTAGGTTTATATCCCTGTCATGGGCTCTTTTTACACATCCCACCAGTTTACCGTTCATGTACATGCCCTCGGCATGGTGGCTTTCTATCAGGGCTTCAATTTCGGTAAGGTCCACGCCTTGGTCAAGCCTATCGCCAACAATGTCGTCCAATAGCCTGTGACCGGCAAGTTTTTTCTTCATCAGATCCGAAAAACCCTTTTCAAGCTTGACCAGGTCAAAGGCATCGGATGCCTTCATAAGCCCGTAGAGCTCGTCCTGGGGCATTATTTCTCCCATTTCGCCAAACCTGTCCGCCCCGGAAATTCCGTTCTGATACCAGGGTTTTTCCATTTCCTTAAGGTCTTCAGGGTTTTTGCTGCCAATATATACCTGGTTGGGAGGATAAGCGACCACGTCTTCAAAGCTCCGCATATGGTTTTTTATTTTTTTAAGGTATTCGGAATTCGGGTTTGCCAGCCTTTCCATGGTCTGCGTAGATCCGTTGTTTATTGTTACATCCGGCGCATGTACCAATACATAGCTCGTTCCCTTGATTACAGCAAACATAAATACACCTCCATACTTTAGCAAATGGGTGATGCCATGGCATCACCCATTTGTCCTTCAATTATCACTAGCTTTCAAACACCGTCTGGCTGTCCACTTCGGTCTGCAGCGCCCTAAGGGCTTTCTCCACCAGCTGTCTTCTTAATGTCTTTTCCTCTTCCCCGGACAGCTTGGGATTCCCCAGCGGATGCGGTATAGCAACAGCCGGAACTATCCTGTTGGCTCCCACAGTCAGTGAAATGGGGACCACCGTACATACATGCACAACCGGGATACCTGCCCGTTCAATTTCTTTTACCATCGTTGCTCCGCAACGGGTACAGGTTCCTCAGGTGGAAGTGAGTATAACGGCATCCACTCCGTCAGCCTTGAGTTCCTTTACAAACTGGGTGGCAAAACCAACCGCATTGGCCACAGAAGTGCCATTGCCCACCGTTGCATAATAATATCTGTGCAATCCTCCTATTACTCCTTCTTTTTCCATGTCCCTTAATACGTCAACCGGCAGAACCCTGTCCGGCTCTTCGTTGGCATACACAGGGTCATAGCCGCCGTGGGCGGTCTGGTATTCATCCGATGTCAAATCATCTATTCCGTCTATGTCATACTTACCGTATTTCGAAGCGCTGGATGCTTCTATATTATCCGGGTTGCCCTTAGGTACTATCCCCCCTGATGTAACAAGGGCGATCTTGGCTTTGCTCATGTCCTTTACAGCCGGATTGGGAGTAACCCTGTCAAAGTCCGGCATCGGGTATTCGGTTTCAAAGGGCTGGTCGTTAAGCTTTGCAATCAGCATATCCACCGCCCGTTCGGAGCCCCTGACATCCCTGTACACATTCTTTCTTACGCCTTTTTCCATCAGCCCGTCTTCCGGCCCTTTGAGTTCTTCGCCCTTTAACATCTTAAGAGCAACCTTCGCCATTACAGGCACTGACTTACGCATATCAGCGGCAGAATTGCCTGTTTCGACTATGTCAACGTCTTTACGGTAAAGGTCGGCACCGGGGTTTTCCACATACATCCCTGTAAGTACCGGGATGCCCAGTTCCTCGGATACGGCTTTACATATATCACCGCAGGCAACCCCATACCTGCCGGCATTGAATGCCGGACCTGCGATGAACAGGTCCGCTTTTTGCTGTTTCACCATGTCAAGAACAGTTTTGCGGGCTTCTTCCATATTTTCATTGTAAAAGGAATCCCCGCATACAACGGTAGCAACTATTTCAGCGTCCTGGCCCAAGGCAGCTGCCAGTGCTGCACCGGGCCCCACTTTGCCTTCCCGAATTTCCGGCCTTACGTCGGCTTTTTCCTCGCCTCCCAGGCCGGCAAAGAACTGGTTTATATAATGAACTACCCTTGGTTTACTCATTTTCTCTCCCCCTTTCTTTTAGGGAAATTTTTTTAATACTTGCTGTGCTGAGACCTGATGGAGGTCATCTCTTCAACTATGGAATCAACGTCCAACACCATCTCCATCATTCCTACCTGTTCGTCATACACGTCCGCATCAACAGCATTTTTGGCATCAGGTTCAACCATATGATAAACACTGAGTCCCAACTGGACTCCGGCCAATGGACCTGCATAGGTCGGGTCACCGGCAGTTACTGTCTCTGCCGCCAGCCCGGCTGACTCTGCCTCGGATGCACCAAGGATTACTATAACATTCTCTGCTCCGTACTTTTCGGCTGCATCCTTAACCCTCTGCTGGTTTTCCAGGTCCATAGCTCCTGCTGCGGTTCAGACAAAGCATTCGGTTGTTGAAAATACAATTTCGGCCCCGGCACTTTTAACGCATTCCTCTATGGCAGGGCCCGGCACGCCGTCACGATCGCCGATAATAATGACTTTTTTGCCTTCAAACACCGTTATCATCCTTTCTGAATATTCTTGTATATCCTTTAGATTGTACTTGCAGACATCCGGTTATAACCCAGCTCGTTTGTGGAGCCGGTGACAATCTGCAATTCAGCTTCTATGCTGCCGTCTTCCTTAAGGCTTCCTTTGAAACCACCTGCAATGACATCAACAGGCTCTATGTGACCTATTACCTTCTTCATAGGCGGAAGCTTAATAATCTCATTGGCATTGCCTGCGGTTACAACGGCATCCGCCTTTGCATCCGCATCGGCAAGGGACTGTGAAGCACCGTCTCTGCCGGCGTATTCGTCGGTCACAATTACGGTTTTTATTCCTTCATTTTCAATCTTCTTGCAATTCATGATAAGGTCGGTATCCGGGTTTCCAAAGCCCTCTTCAGAGATTATTACCCCGTCCACACCCATAAGCCTGACCAGTTTTGCCGTCATATTGGACGACCTTTCCTTGTCCGCAAGATACACGTTTTCGTTGGTAATTACAACCCCCACGAAGTTAATCTCTTTTCCGTGTTTTTCATACAGGTCGTGTATTATGGGATTGTTCAAATGATGGTAGGTTGAGTTCTTGTCGCAGGCCGACACGCAGTTACCGCTGATTATTGCCCCGTCCATTACCTCGGTAGGATAAATGATGGTCGGGATAATCTGTTTGGCGTCAACCCCGTACACATAGGTATCATGGAGCAGTCCCTGGGATTGGAGCATGTACACATAGGCTACCTTCGGCAGACCTTCGTATTCCTTTACCTGTTCCAATAAAGGTTTTGTTTCATAGGTCTTAAGCTCGTCGGGCTCCAAATTCCTGGCCGCTTCTGCTAGATATGTAGCCGCCTTCAGACCGGCAAGCCTTACCGCTTCTTCATGCTGGTGCTGTTTGAGCCCCTGGGCGGGCTCGCAGACAACCACTATGTTGCAGCTCTTTGAAAATGGGGTATACTCGGCCCCAGGCCCGGTCATGTCAATGAGGCCTTCCTGGAAACCCACAATTTTGCCTACCGTAAGCACATTTGCTCCTCTTATTACATGGGTTCTTCCACTGCCCACATTGTCCACCTTGCTGACAAACCCCGGGAAAACCCCGCCGGGACCCTCCACTTTAACCCTAGGTTGGATAACATCCTTTACCGGGGTTATTCTTACCTCTTCACCGGGTTTTGCAAGCTCAATGTCTATACTCTGAAGCCTTGGGTCTTCGCCTATTGCCTTAAGCATTTCCTCCTTGCTTACATAAAGCACAGCTTCTTTTATTTCTGTAGTGCTGCCAAACTGTACGTCCTTGATATTTACATAACCAAGTTCCAGACGCAAAATGTTCACCTCCCTTTATTTTCAGCCTTTCGGCTAAACATACCTCTTAAGCATTTCCTCGATATTGTCCGCAGTGGCCTTTTCCTGGGTAAGCTCCTCTGCCTTCTCCCCATTCTTGTACATGGCTACGGTAGGCAGCCCGAGAACTTTTTGGGATATGGCCAGTCTTCTGTTTTCGGCGGTATTGAGTTTGCAAAACTTAATCCTATCGCCATACTTTTCCTCCAGCTTTTCAACCGAAGGCATAAGTGCCTTGCATGGTTCACACTTGGGTCCCCAAAAATCCAACAGGACCGGCTTATCCGCTTGTTTTACCTCCAGCTCAAAATTATCCTTGTTTATTTCCAGCACCATATCACCCCCTTTTACTCGAATTTTTCTGCAATATAATGTTCGGCACTGACGGCAGCTATCGCTCCGTCTGCCGCTGCTGTAACTACCTGCCTGAGGCTTTTCTTTCTAACGTCTCCTGCTGCAAATACTCCCTCTATGCTTGTTTTCATATTTTCGTCGGTAATAATATAGCCTTTTTCATCCATGTCCACCAGTCCCTTAGCAAGCTCGGAAACCGGATCATATCCTACAAACATAAATACCCCGTCGGTCTCTACTTCACTCAGCTCATTGGTCTTAACGTTCTTTACCGTTACCCCTTCTACTATACCGTCTCCCTTTATCTCGGCAACAACGCTGTCCCAAATAAAATCTATCTTATCGTTTGCAAAGGCTTTTTCCTGTATTGATTTTGCCGCCCTAAGCTGGTCCCGCCGGTGTATAACGGTAACCTTCTCGGCGAATTTGGTAAGATATATGGCTTCCTGTATTGCAGAATCGCCGCCGCCTACCACCACAACCCGCAGATCGGTGAAGAAGTCGGCATCACAGGTGGCACAATAGGACACGCCCTTGCCCCTGAGTTCCAGCTCACCCGGGCATCCCAGAAGCCTTGGCTTGGCACCGGTTGCGATAATGACTGTCTTTGCCCGGTATTCTGCGCTGTCGGTGACCACCGTTTTAATCTTTCCTTCCAGCTTCAGTTCGGTCACCGCCTGGGCTTTGGTTTCCACTCCGAATTCTTCCGCCTGTTTTTTCATTCGTGACGTTATTTCAGGCCCGGTAGGCTGTTCGATTGAACCGGGATAGTTCTCCAGTTCCTCGGTGGAAGCCGCCTGGCCACCCCATTTGCCCTTCTCGATTATTAATGTCCTGGCCCTGCTTCTCGCTCCGTAAAGCCCTGCAGAAAGGCCAGCCGGGCCCCCGCCGATGATAATGATATCGTATAGATCCTGCATTTATCTCCCTCCTTAGTGGTATGGGGACACACCTTTATATTTGGTATTCCTCTATGGCCAAGGAATGTCCCCGATTGATAGTCTCTTATGCTGCGATTATACTACCCTTTCAGTGCATTCTTTATCAGGTCGAAATCTATCGCTCTGAAATCCTCAAGGCAGTTTTCAGGCCAGTCAGGGGTATTTCTGTCGTCCAAAAGGCTTCTTGTCCTGGCTATGCTCTGTTCAACAATCATAAGAGAGTCCAAATCCACCGGCCCATTCCTTTTTTCAAGCGCTATACTCTTATAGGGGGTCTCGTTAGGTTTTATACTGCCTGACAAAGGGTGCGTAAGAAGTATGTACCCCTCATGTACCAATGCCCTTGCCCGCTCCATGGTATTTAACAGCGTATCCTCGACAAAGACTATTTCAAATTCTGTGGAAAGTTTTTCTTTTACCAGTTTATTATTTGAAATTACCAGCGTATTATTCGGCAATAATCCTACCTCCCGCCGCAGCAATATATTAGTATATACTGACAGTAATTACAATAAAAAACAGGGATATGCACGGGCATGATTATGCCTATACACTACCCTGTTTTGGTACCTGAGAGATTCTTCTTATAATAAATATAAGAATTGCTCCTTCGGTGCTGCCAAGCAGCTCTCCAGGAAGTTGTCCGGATACAGTCCTTTTACCTGAGAGTATCACCATAACTCGGCGGTATATGGCTTACCCCTTCGGTGCCCGTGAGGGTCTCTCCCGCATCCATCATCCAAATATGCAGATGAAATTGTACAAATACAAATTAAGTCGACACATCGGTATTTATTCAACAAAAATCTAATAATCCCTTTTTTATTATAACATTTTTTTATCAATCTTTGTATCCATAAGTCATTTCATGAAAAATACCGCTATTGTCCCGGGACCGACATGGGTCCCTATAACACAGCCTATCCGGGAAATCAATACATCCTTCGGATTAAACCTTTCAATAAGCATATCCTTCATTTTCTGTGCGTCTTCCGGACATTCAGCATGCACAACTCCGAAAGTCTGATTTTCCATGTCATTCCCCTTTTTTTGTACTTCTTCCAGCAGCCTGCCCAGCACCTTCTTCCTGCCCCTTACCTTGTCCAGCATTTCTATTTCTCCGTCCGAAACCTCCAGAATGGGCTTAATATTCATGACGGTGGCAACGGTTGCCTTAACAGGACTGAGCCTTCCTCCCTTTTTAAGGTATTCCAGTGTATCCACGCCGAAAACATACTGCATTCTGTCCTTCATATAAAGCATTCGGTCCTCTGTTTCTTTGAGCGAAGCCCCTTTGTGCGCCATCTCCGCCCCTTGGGCCGCAATTATTCCAAGTCCTAAGGAATATCCCAGGGAATCTATTACTACAATATCGTCACTGTCCAACATAATTTTTGCCGTCACCGCCGACTGGTATGTCCCACTTCCCTTCGAGCTTAAATGTATAGATACAACCTGGTTCCCCTTTTCCAGTTCCTGCTTATAAAGGTCAACAAAAGCCGGGGGATTTACCTGGGAAGTGGTAGGCATTTGCTTACTTTCCGAAAGTTTTTTATAAAACTGTGCACTTGTGAGGTCAACACCATCTCTGTAAGTTCCATCGGCAAAGTTAACCATCAGCGGTGCAACCCCTATATTATATTCTTTTATCAGTTCCTTTGGCAGGTCTGCAGTGCTGTCGGTTATAATCCTTACTGCCATATTATCCCTCCTTATTTAAAATTCACTTAACAAAATACACTCCCAGTGCCATATCGGGACCCGAGTATGTTCCGATCACGCTTCCCACTGTGCCGATTACGAATTCCTTTACTCCAAATCTGTTTCCAAGGTCTTTTTTTAATTCACTTACCAGTTCATCACAGCCTATGTGGTTTATTCCCACAACCCTGTCGGAAAAATCCAGGTCAAAGCTTTCAAAACTGTCATAAACCCACTCTTTTATCCGCTTTGCTCCCCTTATCTTATCTAAAAATTTTACTTCACCGTCCGAAAAGGTTACCACAGGCAGTATATTAAGCAGATTGCCCACCAGTGCCGTACCGGCACCTATTCTTCCGCCCTTTTCCACATATGTAAGTGTGCCCAGTATTATCATGCTGTGCGTATTATCCGCCATATATTCAACCCTTTCGGTTATTTCATGCAGGCTGCATCCGTCCGCCGCCATGCGTGCCGCTTCAATGACCACCATTCCCAATGCGAAGGTTGTCAGCTTAGTGTCTATTATATGTATATTTTCAAACCCCAGCACATTTTTCGCAATTACAGCCGACTGACAGGTGCCGCTCAGTTTCCCGGAAATAAAAAGCCCTAAGACATGCTCATTCTCTCTGCCCAACCTGTCGAACACTTCCACAAACTCACCCACCGGCACCTGCGATGTGGACGGGAACTCACCGGATTTACCCAGCCTTTCAAGGAACTCCCGGGTAGATATGTCCACCCTGTCCCTGAAACTCTCCTTACCAAACCTCACCGTCAAAGGTACCATTGAGATATCGTACTCCTTAAGAATACTGTCCGGCAAATCACAGGTACTGTCGGTTACTATCTTGATTTGGTGTGCCAATAAGTTCACCCCTTGTTTACTTTTTGAGCCATTCTTATTTTACATTAAATTACTGATCCTTTCAATAAAAACCGCCCTGCGAGAAATACACTTCACAGGGCGGCATACCTATTATTTATCTCTGTCAAGTATGGCCAGGGCGATATTGGAGCAGTGGTCCCCTATTCTCTCAAGGTTGCTTATTACATCAAGGAAAATAACGCCCGCTCCGGGTATACACTGATAGTTGTTGAGCCTGCCTATATGTCCTTCCCTGTACTCCCTTTCCATTCTGTCCACCTCGTCCTCCCGCCTTCTTACATCCCGTGCAAGGTTGAAGTCCCTGTTTTTCAGTGCCACAATGGCGTCTTCCACCATCGAATGGACATAATCGCTCATGGCGGTCAGGTCCCTTAATCCTATTTCGGAAAAAACCAGGCCTGCGTCCATTTTGCGCTGGCCGAGTTCCGCAATATTTTCTGCATGGTCACCGATTCTTTCCATATCGTTAACGGTATGAAAAAGGCTTGTGACCAAATCATTTTCCCTGGCCGAGAGGCTGGTATTCGAAAGAAGGACCAAAAACTGAGTGATCTCCTTTTCCAACGCATTGACCAGTTGTTCCTTCTGCAGGCTGTGGTTTAACAGTTTCTCGTCTTCCCTGACAAAACCGTCCACTGCGTATCTCAGGGTTTCCCTGGCAACGGTTCCCATCCTGGCAACCTCTTTCACCGCCTGCAGTACCGCTATACTGGGAGTTTCCAGTATACGATGGTCCAGATATTTCAGTACCCCTTCCTCTTCTTCCTCGCCGGGTACAAGCTTCTTGGCCGCCAGCACCAGCAGGGATGCAAATGGAAGAAGTATTGCGGTATTGGCAATATTGTACAGGGTATGGGCATTGGCTATCTGCCTTACCGTATCCCCGCCCAGGTATTCCACTGCTATACTTAAGGGTACGGTTAATCCGATAAAAAGCATCATACCGAATACCTTTATCACCAAATGAATCATGGCTGCCCTTCTGGCGGTTATATTGGTACCTATACTGGAAAGAAGGGCGGTTACACAGGTACCGATATTCATTCCCAGGATTATGGGCAGTGCAGTGCCTATTGATATCAGTTCGTTTGCAGCCAGAGCCTGAAGCAGGCCTATCGAAGCGCTGCTGCTTTGAATTACCGCGGTGACCACAAAACCGGCAATTATGGCAAGAAGCCTGTTATTGCCGAAAGTTGTCATAATATTTGCGAATATTTCAGATTCCCTCAGGGGTTCCATGGAGCTTGACATAAGACCCATACCGATAAAAAGGATCCCAAAGCCCGTTAGTATTTCTCCCAGTTTCCTGTATCTTCTCTTGGTACCGAAAATGAGCAGGGCCACACCTGCCGCCACCACCACCGGAGCAACATCGGTAAGTTTGAAAGCCACCAGCTGAGATGTAACGGTGGTACCTATATTGGCACCCATTATTACTCCCGCAGCCTGCATAAGGTTCATAAGGCCCGCGTTAACAAAACCGACCACCATAACCGTTGTTGCGCTGCTGCTCTGTATAATTGCAGTTATAAATGCTCCAAAAACCAATCCCAGCAGTCTGTTGGTAGTCAATACCTCCAGTAGCCTTTTCAGCCTGTCTCCGGCCGCCTTCTGAAGGCCTGCACCCATAACGTTCATACCGTATATGAAAAGGCCCAAGCCCCCCAACAGCTCAAAAACCATCCTGGTCGTCATGTTTTACCCCCTACACGCAAATAGTGTAATATGCATTTCCCAGTATATAATAAACTATTTTTCGGCGGCTTATGTTAAATTTATGTTAATTTTGTAAACTTGTGTTGACGGAGGGCTTCGTACAACACTACCGCCACGGCATTGGACAGGTTTATCGAACGGGCGGCGGTTTCTTTTACCATAGGTATCCTTATGCAGTTGTCCGGGTTTTGTTCAAGGATATCCTTAGGCAGCCCCTTTGTTTCTTTACCGAACACCAAAAAATCGTCCTGCCGGTATTCTGCCGCGTCATAAAACCTACCGCCCTTTGTAGTGGCAAAATAAAACCTTGATTTGGGATAAATCATTCTCAGCCGGTTGTAACTGTCATAATGCCTAATATCCACCAGGTGCCAGTAGTCAAGTCCCGCCCTTTTAAGATGCCTGTCATCCATCGAAAACCCCAGGGGTCCCACCAGGTGAAGAATCGAACCGGTAACGGCACAGGTGCGTATTATGTTCCCGGTGTTCTGCGGTATCTCGGGTTCCACCAGCACTATATTAAAGGCCATTGTTCCACACTCCCGTCGTTAATGGTCAAAACAGCACGCTTCTTAACTCTCTGATATATAATAAAACATTTCCACCCATCTGTATACCCCCTGCACTGCTGTGGCTTTGTAGAAAAATTAGCATGCATTTTGTTATTAATTTGACAAATTATATTTTTTATTATATATTGTTATTGGATAATAACTATTGATTGAGGTGCTGATATGGGTCTGGATGTAATGTTAAGGGAAATGGGCTGCAAGGTTACTCCTCAAAGGCTGGCCATATATGAGGTGCTGAAAACCTGTAATATGCACCCCACCGCGGAAACTATATATGATATAATATCCGCCGATTATCCGACCATGAGCCTTGCAACGGTTTATAAAACCCTTGATTTGCTCAAGGAAGCAAAGATAATACAGGAGCTTAATATATCCGGCAATACTGCCAGGTATGACGTAAACCCTGCTCCCCATCCGCACATAATATGTACCAAATGCGGTAAAATTGAAAATGTGGACATGAAGATTTCAAAAAATTTACTCAACAAGGCCCGGAAATCAACCGACTACAATATCGGTAACATTCAACTTTATTTTTTCGGGGTTTGCCCCTACTGCAAAAACATCGGCTGAAACCCCGCCTAACGCCGAGCATTCTACTTCAAAAAAAAGACGACCTATGGTCGTCTTTTTTTAATTCGCAGCATGTAAGCGGACAACAAGCTCATTCAACGATGTATATGCTTCTATTATTTCTATTCCTATGTCAACCGCCAGTTCTCCGTACTGCTCCTTAAGATGAAAAATGTCCTCTCCCGAGGCACAACTTATCTTTTCAAGTAAATGTATTTCTGAAATCCTGTTTCTAATCTGCTTCATAGTTTCGCTCAGAACATATAATTCGCTGTTATCTACCAAACAAACCACCTCATCAAGCGCTTTTTTGTCATACTCTCTACAGGCTCCGCTCCGCTTATGAATGAGTAATTCGTCTGTGTGTGTTTATTATTCTACATTCACTTTCTATTTCCTTCCATAAATTAAATTTTTTTTGATTAAAGATTCTCTAAATGGGATACATCGTTCAAACCCGCCAGCACCGGAAAACCGTCATAGACATTTATTGTGGTTATGCTGCAGTTGCTTATCACATAGTTCCAGTGACCTTCAACACCGCGTCCCACAAGTCCTGAAACCACGGCCCTTATTGCGCCGGCGTGGCTTACTACAAGCGCTCTTCCCTTTGTCTTGTTCCTTATCAGCCTTTCTATCCATGAATTAATTCTTGAATAAGCGATATCAAGGGTTTCTCCGCCGGGTGCCGCAAAATTTTTGTAATCCTTCTTCCATCTTTCCATATAGTCAGGATACAGCTTTTCAAGCTGCTGTCGGCTCATGTTCTCCCAGTCACCAAAATTAACCTCCTTAATATTCTCAACTGTCTTAATCTCCAGTCCGTGGTATTTGTTCACCGTCATTGCCGTCATCAATGCCCGGTCCAGCGGACTGCTGTATATGCTGTCCAGTTCCGTTTTCCTGAGCCTCAAAGCAAGTCTCTCGGCCTGTCGTAAACCATTTTTATTGAGCCGGGT
>Ga0334890_1004670_pt1 | contig 12375 bp, 10 predicted proteins | sample GraSluR1_MG_3_FD_207220 | JGI IMG/M metagenome (GOLD analysis project Ga0334890, IMG submission 207220) | Sludge microbial communities from methane-producing bioreactor in Wageningen University, Netherlands - Granular Sludge_31_08-R1 | ecosystem: Engineered > Bioreactor > Anaerobic >... | reverse complement strand
GAGTTCATCTTCAATCGCCTGGTGCTTTTTTTCTTTTCGCAGCAATTCTTTGGCGTTGATGGTTTCCTTCGTGTCTCGCCGCACAGTGAACTCTGGCTCATCACCATCCATTTGATCAAACGAGAACAAATCATCAGGCATTTCGTCACTTTGACCGTTGCTGCCAACAGTGGGCGTGTCACCGATTGAGAAAGCATCGCTTTCTTCAATCTCTTCTGACCCAAAAAACTCATCACTCAGGCGTGAAAATTCATCATCGGAAATCGTTTCGATATGCTCGTTTTCGTTCTTCTCCTGATCCAATTCGATCCAATCAAGGTCAGCCGAAGAGATGAAAGGACTTGACGAGACCGCTGAATCATCTTTACCTTCTTTTTGAGCGATAGTTTCAACCTCAGCCTTCAAATCATCCAGTGAATCCGTGATTGAACGCAAATCACCAGTGTCCACAAAACGCTTCATAGCTGTTTTCAGCAATTTGCTTTCCGGGTTGAGTTTCAAACCCCTTGACAGAATGGCTTTGCGCTCTTTCTCTGAATCACAGACATCAACCAGCCACAACCAGGCATATTCGTTCTTCACATTGTCTTGAATGAGCTGCAAAAGAATTTTCCTGGATTGTTCTTTTTCACCAAGCTGCGAAAGACGAATTGCTTGATCTAGTCTTTGTTGGCTATTGTCTGTTGACATTCTCTACCTGAATCACCTTCATGTGGTTGGGATGCTGCCATGGTCCCATGGGAGCTATGATGGTTTATATTAAAGATATTGTACCCCTATCTATAGATGGACGGCAATTGGTTGAAGTCGGAGCAGGGATTACGTTCGGTTATAATAAGCTTAATTATTATAACCGATTTTCAAGGAGCCTCTTATGCGTGCCGTTGACGTGATCATAAACAAACGAGATCAGTTGGAATTATCCAGCGATGAAATCCATTTCTTCGTGCAAGGCTTGACCGAAGGCACCATTCCTGACTATCAGGTGGCAGCCTGGGCAATGGCGGTACTTTTGAATGGCATGACCAACCGCGAGACCACCGATTTGACCCTGGCCATGGCGCAATCAGGCGACACGTTAGACCTTTCCCCTGTGGTTCCTTTCACCGTCGACAAACATTCCACCGGCGGAGTTGGTGACAAAACCAGCCTCACCGTCGCCCCCATCGTTGCCGCCTGTGGCCTGCCGGTCGGAAAAATGTCGGGGCGCGGGCTGGGTTTCAGCGGCGGCACGCTGGACAAAATCCAATCCATCCCCGGATACCGCACCGACCTGACGCCACAAGAGTTCATGGATCAATTGTCCGATATCGGCATTGTCCTCACCGGTCAGAGCGCTAACCTTGCTCCTGCTGATGGCATCCTGTATGCCTTACGTGATGTAACCGGCACAGTGCAATCTCTGCCATTGATCGCTTCCTCCATCATGAGCAAAAAACTGGCGGCGGGGGCGGACGCTATCGTGCTGGACGTGAAGACTGGCGTGGGTGCTTTCATGCAAACGCTCGAAGAAGCCAGGGCATTGGCAGAAATTATGACCGCTATTGGGCATAACGCAGACCGCCAGGTGGTTTGCCTGCTTTCTGACATGAATCAGCCGCTTGGTTCACAGGTTGGCAATGCATTAGAACTCAAAGAAGCCATAGAAGCCTTGCGTGGGAACGCACCAACTGACTACAGGGAACATTGCCTCACCGTTGCATCACATATGCTTGTGCTGGGTAAACAGGCGCAAACCCTCGATCAGGCACGCAGTATGGCACAGGATGCCATCAATTCTGCCCGCGCCTATGACAAATTCCGCCAACTGGTGGATGCGCAAGGCGGCGATATCCGCTACGTCGATGATTTATCATTGCTTCCCACTGCCCAGTTCGTCGAACCACTGGAAACCCCCCGAACTGGTTACCTGCAAATCATCCATGCCAGAGAGGTAGGCGAGACTGCTGTTGACCTTGGCGCAGGCAGAGCCAGCAAAAGCGACAACATTGACCCGGCGGTCGGCATCACTATTCTCCATAAAGTCGGCGATCATGTCACCCAGGGAGAGCCATTGTGCTGGATACATGCCAACGATCAAGAAAAGTTGGAAGCCGCCAAAAAGCGACTCCTGGCCGCCCACCACATTGTTGATGAAGAAGTGCCTCCGCTGCCCCTCTTCTATGACATCATTCAATGATCTCGATGGGTGTGAACTTGCCCGAAAGCATGTCTTTCTTGCGTTGAAATTCGATCTGTGAAAGCACCATCGCCGCAAACATCAACCCACAGCCAGCCATCTGCCAGGGCGTGAAACTCTCTTGCAAGTAGATCACACCGACCAGTGCTGCGAACACCGATTCCATCGACAGGAAAATGGCAGCGTCGGTAGGTTCGGCAATTTTTTGTGCCACACCCTGCAACGTGAACGCCACACCGGTGGCAAGCACAGTCAGGAACAACATCGGTTGCCAGGCTTGTTGGATGCCTGCCAGCGTATTTTGTTCAAAAAACGCCGCTGCCCCCATGCCCAAAAGGCCGCAAGCCAGGAACTGAACCACAGCAATCTGGTAGGGGTCCGAATGGCGCACCACATGCGACAGTGCGATCATTTGAAAAGCATACAAAATGGAACTCCCGATCAAAAGTACATCTCCACGGGTGACCTGAGAACCGCCCGAGCTGGTTAGCAAATAGAGGCCTGTCAGCACCAGCACAACCGCCGCCCAGACGTTCCACCAGATACGTTTGCGCCAGAACAAAGACAAAAATACCGGGATAAAGACCACATACATACCTGTGATAAACCCGGCATTCCCCACGGTGCTGACCAGCAGTGCAACTTGCTGCAGAGCGCTGGCGCTGAACAACAAGACCCCGATACCAACACTCTGCCAAATCGCCTGTTTAGACAGTTGGATGCGAAAGCGAAATAAAAGCAGCAGCAGCAATCCGGCACCCAAAAATCGCAAACCGATGATAGCGAAAGTGCCCAAAGACCTGGCGGCCAATTGTTGCGCCGTAAACGCGCTGCCCCAGATGAATGCGATCAGGAGCATCAGGGCATCGACTTTGATTCGTTGAACAACGCTGGCTTTTTCCATTTCTGACCCATTCTACCAGAACCTCCCTATAATTCCACCAATCAACGTATAATGTGAAAAGGAAAATCACACAAGATCAGGCATGACCCTCGAATTATCAACCCCGCCATTAAAATTTTCGCTGCTAGGCCCCCCGCGCCTATATACCAATGGTACCGAATTTTTCATGACCCGCAGCATTGTACGCGCTATGGCTTATTATTTGGCATGCCAGGACAAGCCCACCAGCCGGGTTGATTTGCAATTAATGTTCTGGCCAGAAGCATCAGCATCACGGGGAACGACAGCCCTGCGTGAGACGCTTTCAAAACTGCGTGGCAGCCTTCCCGAAAAATATTTTCTGATCACCACACCCACCCATGTGTATTTTGACAGAACCTTCGTAGGCTGTGATGTGTTAGATTTCTTACAACTGTACATAAACCTGCTCCCCCAGGTGCAATCCATCCCGCAAAGAAGCGCACTACCCGAAAAATTGGCGCAAGAATACGAGCAAGCTCTCTCTTTGTGGACTGGCCGCACATTTCTCAATACGTCCAAGTTGCCTTCCACCGAAATGTTTGACGAATGGTTGACCCAATTCGGAAATCAGTTGGAGATCAACCGCAATATTTTAGTAGAGCGAATGGTTTTTCATTGTTTATCTGAGGGCAATTTCAACAAAGCCATTCAATATGTCGATTTTCTGGTGGATCCAACCAATTTTAATCTGTCATTCCACTATCAATTGTTTGATTATATGGTTGAATCACAACAATACGGGATGGCGAACAACTATCTGGCTTATTTACGCCCCATGGCAGAACAAGCCGGTCTGGTTTTGGAGACAACCATCCTGAACCATTTCATCCAGATGCTGATGAACCCCATGATTCAGCCTGCCAGCGAACGAGAACAAGCATGGCTGCGCCAATTTGCTTACCAATTACCCTATGTCGGCAATGAAGACATCATGTCATCGATTCAAAGGCAATTTGGCAATGTCCCAGGCATCATACTTACCGGTAAGACCGGTATCGGCAAGTCACGCACCGCGTACGAGATCGTTCACCGCTTCCTGCAAAGCCACCAACTCGTTCACCTTACAATTCAACCGATAATGATCAACATGCCCAATGCTCTCATACGACAGTTATTGCGGCAAATGCAGCAACCGCACCAATTGGCGGCTCTGCCAGAGCGGCAGAAAGAATTTCTGACCCCATTGTTTCCTGAATTAGGCCAAAACAGTGCCAAGATTCCCATTTACGCCGACATTCCGCCCAAAGAAAAAATGAGGCGCCTGATGGAAACAGTCCAATGGTTGTTTTGCCACCATCTGTCTACGGAAAAATTCTGCATTGTCCTGGATGAAATCCATCATGCTGACTTTACCAGTCTGCGCATCGTTGAATACCTCATAGAACAGCACGTATTTCCTGAACATGGCTTTCTGCTGATGACCGGTGACAAAAATCTCTTTTCTGATTGGAAAAAAGATCTGGTGAAACAACTCAGCACCTCCCTCCCCAGCTATGATTTGCAGCCTTTGACTTTCGTTGAATGGGAACAGTTGGCAAACTTCGCCATTGGTGTCCAATTGGACCGATCGGTTCTGGAGATTATTCATAAACAGTCAGAAAATAATACATTGCTGAGCCTGATGTCACTGATGGAAACATCCGCCCAATCCGCAACACAAGGGGCAGGGACATCCACAGCACTGACAACGGCACTTTCGTTCCCAAACTGGTTTCAGGAGAAGTTCGAACAGTTATCACCAACAGCCCAGGCACTGTTGCAATACTGCGCCATTTTAGACAGCCCAATCCTGCAGAACCACCTCCTGGGTGTGATGACCGAATCATTTGAGACAATATTGGATGGCCTTGATGAACTGGAAACCAATCATTTGTTATTGCCAATCCGAGAGCCGGGGTATGATTTAAGCTATCAATTTTCACACACACTGGTGCGAGAGAAAGTGATAGAAAACCTGAGCCAGGCCAAAGGGCAGCGATTGCATCTGGCAATTGCCAGAGGATTGGCCCAGCTATATGAACCCAACATCGCCCCCTACGCTGCCGTGATTGCATCACATTATCGAGCTGCAGGTCACACATGGTTGACTTTTGTCCATTATGAGATTGCAGCCAGACATGCTGCACACATGCTCGCCCCGGCTGATAGCAACCACTTTTTTGAAGAAGCCCTGCAAATTGTTGAAAAAGACATTGCCCTCATCTCCGATGGAACCCTCGTACGATTTTTCAATGACTGGATTCGGATCAATCTTCAATTTAATATGGAAGATGAAGCCAGGAACCATAGTACTTATTTAATTCGAATCGGGCGAGAGCGAGATTCAATCCACCTGCGAGGCGCAGGATGGTTGAATCTTGGCAGGGCAGAATCCGTTCTGTCTGTCCCCAATGCGGGTGCCATGGAATCCATCAACCATGCCACCTCTTTGTTGCAGAGCATTCCGTTGACCCTGGAATTGATCCGTGCGAAAGTTCTGAAAGCGAATTATTATAGCCACAATAATCAATTTGAACGTGCTATCAGCCTGTGTGAGGAAATTCTCAATACGAATAACCCGGATCCTGAACGAGCCATTGATTATCGCTATTTGATTAACATCACAAAATATATACTCGCAAAAATCTATGCTATGCAGGCAAATCTCGCTAACGCTTATCAATTGTTTGAGCAATTCTATACCAAAGATACCATCACCTACAGTGCTTTTACCGATATTGAATACCGCAACTGGCATCTGAAGATTTTGTTTGAGACCGGACAGGTAAAGAAAGCGTTGGAATCTATGAAACAGGTGCGGAGCGATGCGGAAGCCCTGGAAAATGAACCCTTGCTTGCCCAGGTGTATGCCAACCTTGCCGGTAATTATCATCAAATGGGATGGAACGACAGAGCCCTGGTTTTGATAACACAGGGGATTCCCTATGCGGAAAAATATCACTTAGTACATTTGCTGGTAGATTTTTTGATTACCCGGGGAAACATCCACCTTGCCTGGGGAGATACTGCTTCTGCTGAAAATTTCTACCAGAATGCTCTGCAAATGGCCAAAACCGATAGTATGCCCACCACGCTCAATAAAGCCGCTGTTTCTGTCGCCTTCATGGAAGGCCGCAACGGCAACATTGAGAAAGCGGTACGCATGATCAAAGCTACCATGAGTGTATTACAGAACACCGGCAATTTCCATCTTTTGCTACAAACCCAACAACGATTATTTGATTTGTGTGTATCTCAAGAATCAGAAAATGAAATCAGGGGTGTCTCGCGTGATGAAATTATCTTCTTCCTGCAGGAAACAAAACAAAAAGGACTGGCTTTGAGTGCTGCACGTGCTCACCTGCTCTTGGCGCACTATGATTTCCGCCAGGGTACTCATAGCAATGCTCTCCGAGAGGTACATACCGCTATCAACCTGTTCCAGAAATTTGAGCTGCACATCAATGAACTCAACGCTTACAACCTGTTGTCGCAATACGCAGGTCTTGCCGCTGACGACCAGACAAGGGTTCGCTCGCTTTTGAATCATCTGGAAGAATTCAACCAGCATGAATCAATCAAAGCAAGCGCACACCACTATTTGGCGGAAATCACAAACAATCTTTTCTCAAAATAATTTTGTCCATATTCTGTCCACGCTCTTCAAGTATCATGTAAATAGTGAAACTGAAGTTTCCTCGCCCCTCGAGGGGATGGGCGATAAGCTGAAGAGCCTGTTTTTCACACCCGTGATAAAACCAGCTCTTCAGTCATTTAACGATTCATGCGCATCCAACCAACGCCAGCAAACCGTTAGCAACCTTCAGGTATAATCACTGCAATGAAAAAGCGCATTGGTTTCTACTACATTCTGCTGCTGGCGGTTGTCTTTTCGGCAATACAACCCATTGGCTTATCACGGATCAGGGCATCTGTTCCTGCCGCCATCGCCACCTGGGAACTGATCGACACCGTCAACGCGTTGCGCAGCGCCAATGGGCGTACAACCCTGATCGTAAACAACCAGTTAATGGTTGCCGCCCAATTGCATTCTGACTACCAGGCAGCCGTGGGCTATTGGACCCATCAGGGCGCCGGCGGCACTGATGAAACCGCTCGTGCTGCAGCGGCGGGTTACGGCGGCGGCAGTGCTATCCGCTGTGACGAAGCCGTGGCAGAGGCGTCAGAAAACCGTGACGCTGCTTATATTGTCTATACCTTATGGGGCGATTACGTTCACCGCGAAGTGGTGCTGCTCAACACCCGCTATGTACACATCGGTGCCGGTGCCGCCCAGGGCGCGGATGGTCTCTGGTATTACACCGTGGATGTTTGTGTGATCGAAGGCGAAAGTCCCGCCAACCCCACCCCTGCCAGCGGAACAACCCAACAACCAGGCGCTACCCCGGTCGAGGGTACCAGAGAACCAATCACTACCGCCACCCCGCAGGAAGACGGCGCTATCCGCCACCTGGTGCAGCCCGGCGAAACTTTGTGGGAAATTGCCCTTTCTTATGGCACCACGGTGTTGTCGATTGCCAGCCTGAACAATATCTCTCCCTCTAACCCGCAGATCTATGCCGGGCAGCTATTGTTGATCTTCCAGGCACCTACCCCCACCAATACCCCCACCAACACCACCACACCACCACCGCCCACACGCACACCCCGCCCCACGCAAACCCCGCTGCCCACACGGGTGACTTCAACCCCTAAGAACACACCAACAGTAACCCCTACCGCCACTCCGCTGCCAGAGTATTATCAATTTCTTGATACGATCACACGCCAGCAATGGGGCATGATCATCATTGGTGTTTCGTTATTGGGCATTGTGTTTCTGTTTGGCATCCGTCCCCGTTCTGCCAGAAAAGCATCACAGGAGATGGAACTAGGGCAAAAACCTCAACCGGTTCCTGATGAGCCCAATCCAGAAACTGCTGAGGTTGATGAAAACGATGAGGAATCCCCGCCGTCCAATCAGGCAGTTTCTGACTGACGTTGCTCAATCACCGCCTGGCAGCGTGGACAGGAACAGTCATTGGGGTCTATTGCCAAAGGCTCCCGCTGGAGTTTGCCCTGCGGGTCGATCACTTTCCATGCAAGATCGATGATCTCGAAAATGATCGGGTCTGCCACTTCGTAATACACATTCCAGCCCACTTTTTCGTCAACAATTAATCCGCCTTCACGCAATACCGCCAATTGCTGTGACAGATATGACTGCCGCAGATCCAGGATAGCATTAATGTGGCAAACGCAGGCAGGCCCTTCACGCAGGATTTCTAACACCTGCAGTCTGACAGGGTGGGTGATTAATTTGAAACAATTGCTGAGTGCTTGATACGCTTTTTCGTCCATTATGCCCTAAATTTTACACCCAAATCGGTAAGCCAATTGGTGAAGTGTTCACGCAATTGATCCCGCACCTGCGTAAAAGCGTGCAACTTCTCAGTATCATCACCCTCAACCGCCGCGGGATCGTCCAATCCCCAATGAATGCGCTCTGCCTTGCCGGGAAACAACGGGCATTGTTCAGCCGCGTGATCGCATACCGTGATCACATAATCAAATGACTGGTCAAGAAACCTGTCAAGACTCTTTGAAAAATGATCGCTGATATCTATACCGGCGTCCGCCATAGCACGCACTGCGTAAGGATTCACAGCCGTCGCTTTGGTGCCTGCCGAATGAACCACCACCTGGTCACCAGCCATGGTCCGCAGCAGACCTTCCGCCATCTGAGAGCGGGCGGAGTTGGCAGTACACAATACCAATACTTTTATTGGTTCCATGTGAATTGACTGCCTTATAGTTCAATGGTCGGGGTTGAAAACCAAGCCCGCAATTCTTCTTTGGATGGAATACGGCCAAAGGAGACAACCTCATTGTTAATGACCAGCGCAGGCGTGGACAAGATATCAAATTTCATAATCTCATCGAAGTCAGTCACCTTCTTCAACACTGCCTCAACACCCAATTCGTTGATAACATCGCTGGTCATCGCCTCAAGGCGTTTGCACTTGGCACAACCAGAACCCAAAACCAGAACTTCATACATAATGTACCTCCAATAACTACAGAATCGTATCCACAAAAATGCCGAACATTAAGCCAGCCAGGGTGCTGAACAGCGCCACCAGGCCGACGTAAGTGTATGTCTTTTTCTTGCCGATCACAGAGTTGGTGATCAGAATAGATTGAATGCTCAATTCGGGGTCAGACAGCAGGTAGGCCAGCAGCGGTCCGCGGTGCATGCCCAGGGACAGAAAGGTCTGGGCGATCGGTACTTCCACCAGGGTGGGGAAGTACATGAAAACACCGAATAAAACACCGATGAAGTTGGCGAGAATCGTGTTGCTGCCGGCGATTGCCTGCACCCAGGCGGCCGGGATAAACACACGCACCACACCCGCCACGAAAACACCCACCACCAGCAGCGGGATAATCTGGGTTTCAAAACGCCACACTTCCCACAACCACTCCTGGATTTCCTCCACCTGATAATTGGTCTTTGAGAAATACCACAGCGCAGCGATCACAGCCAACACACCGATCCATTTGCCCGAAATAGCCACCAGCAAGCCGTCAGCGTTGGTGGTCACATTCAGAGCGGCCATGACCAGTGTCAGGCTCATCACTGCCAGCGCGGCGATCGACCAGCCGTTGATCTTTTCATCGATGTGCCTGAGGCCCAATATCGAGGTGATGACAATCAAAAGGATCATCCCGATCAAGAACACGCCATGTACCGTGAGTCCTTCAAACCCCGTGGTCAGGCTGGCAGGCAGGAACGCGTCAAGCGCTGTCTGGAAATTCTGCGCCCAGCCACCCGGCAGCGAGAATGCCACCAGATTTGCCCGCAGTGCATCAATTGGCAGGGTGCCGGCCAACAGCAGTGCCAGCAGCAAACCGAACATGATCCAGGTGCGCGGTTCTACTTTGGCAGTTTGGGCGAACGCGTTGGTTTTTTTCAACTCATCATTACGATCACTTTCCTCTTTGCGGAAGATCCATGCCATCAGGATACCGATCAAGATACCGAAGATCAGAGAAAGGATCAAACGCGCGATGGCAATATCCATGCCGATCTGTACACCGGTGAAGGAAATCGCCATGATATTGATCGCCGGGCCTACGAACAGAAAGGTGATGGCAGGACCCAATCCTGCTCCCTTTTTATAGATACTGGCAAACAACGGCATGATGGTGCAGGAACAAACCGCCAGGACAAAACCGCCCAGTGCCGCCGCGGGATAAGATATCCATTTATTGGCATCCCGTCCCAGGTAGCGGGTTACCGCTTCTTTGGGGAATAATGCCGCCAGCGCACCTGCAATCAAAAAAGCAGGAATCAGGCACAATATCACATGCGCGGCCAGGTAGGACGCCAGGCTGCCAACCCCGGATTGCAATGATGAAAGTACAATGTCAAGCCAATTCATAGAGAGTGTTACCTTTTATTCGAAACAATGTAATTCAATTTTATGAATATAATACACAGGCTCGCAGAATATGTCAATCGAATGGCAAGTAACCATTTTGGAATACAATACAGTGAATCATGAGCAACTCAACAATCTCACCACGCCAATTTATCGGCCAGACCCTGACCATCCACGTAGACCGCCCATTGGGCAGCACTCACCCGCAGCATGGCTTCGTCTATCCTGTTAATTACGGGTACCTGCCAGGTGTATTCAGCCCAGATGGTGAAGAGCTGGACGTTTACCTGCTGGGTGTTGAAACTCCCGTGGAATCCTATACCGGCGTGTGCATAGCCGTCATCCACCGTCCGGATGATGACGACGACAAACTCGTGATCGTGCCTGAAGGCTTATCGCTGACCGATGACGAAATACGTACACTCACCCATTTTCAAGAACAGTGGTTTGTCAGTGTAATCTGGCGGTATTGATCCCTCAGATTTTCCAGGTTCTCAACTCATTGATGAATCGTTCAGCTGTCATGTCCATCTGCAGCGGCGTGATCGAAATATAGCCTTGTTTCAAGGTTGTGTAATCCGAGCCGTCAATCGTCTCGCCGCTGGGTACCTCGCCGCCGATCCAATAAAAGGAACGCCCGCGCGGATCCTGATAGCGCACCAATTCATCTTTGTATATGCGCTTTCCCTGTCGGGTTATTTTGATCCCCTTAATTGTCACCTGTGGTTGCAGCGGGATGTTCACATTCAACAGCACATGCCGCGGCAATCCCTTTTCCAACACTCGTTCAGTGATGGCGCGGCAGTAAGCAGCCGTGGCATCGTAATCAGCTTTTTCATTGTCTTGCGGCGCATCCACCGAAAATGCAATACCCGGCACACGATGAATGACTGCCTCCATGGCAGCCGTGACTGTGCCCGAATAGGTGATGTCATCGCCGATATTGGCGTTTGGATTGATGCCTGAAACCACCAGATCAACCGGCCGTTCGATCATCCCCATCAAAGCCAGCGCCACACAGTCAGAAGGCGCGCCGTCGGTCATGATCGCGTCTGAGCCATCCGCCAATTTGGTTTCACGCACCATGATCGGGCGGTAGAGGGTTTTCACATGCCCGGATGCCGACCAGTTGCGATCTGGTGCTACCACGGTCACATCCCCCAGGGTTCGCATCACTTTCACCAGCGCCAGCAGGCTGGGTGCCTGCACACCATCATCGTTGGTCACCAAAATATGCTTGTTCATGCCCGCAAATCCCTCCATCAATTGACTTTCGTACAGCGCTCGCAATTGTATCATACCCCGCGCGTCCATATACCTGTGTTATTGTTTGACGCGTGGTGGTAGAATTTAAGAAAAATGGTGGTAAAACATCAAAAATCAATCTGAAACCAGAGATAGAAATACACGATTCATAATCGGAGGTATTAATGCATACAGAAAAACGAAACTTGACATGGGCAATTGGTCTTTTGCTTGTAATAAGCCTGCTGTTCACCGCCTGCCAATCGCCGGTGCAGGACACGACCGACAGTGCGACCGAAACCGCTGTAGCAGAACTCGCGCAACAGGCGACTGACATGAGCGCCACCCTGGATGCTCAGCCTACAGTCACACGCACATTGGAACCGACCCCCATTCCCACCAGCACACCCCGCCCGACTGACATCCCCCCCACCCCGACCCTGGAATTACCCGTCTCGGTGTTGACCCCGGTACCGTTCCAGGATCAAGAAATCAACGCGAGCAACGCTTCTTCGGTTGCATTGCTCGCCATATATGGCAAAGGCACCATTGAAGAAATCGCGGTCTCGCCCAGCGGACGTTGGGTAGTAGCTGCCACCATC
>Ga0334890_1004664_pt1 | contig 12384 bp, 8 predicted proteins | sample GraSluR1_MG_3_FD_207220 | JGI IMG/M metagenome (GOLD analysis project Ga0334890, IMG submission 207220) | Sludge microbial communities from methane-producing bioreactor in Wageningen University, Netherlands - Granular Sludge_31_08-R1 | ecosystem: Engineered > Bioreactor > Anaerobic > Unclassified... | reverse complement strand
CACCCAAAGGTTTGAGCAGCATTTGCATCAGGTCTGTTGTTGCCGGATCGTCATCAATTACTAGAATATTCAAAAAAACCTCCAGCCTGTGGATGCAATTCTAGCTTAATTATGCAGAGATACCCCTGATTTTTACCTTGCAAACCCTTTACAAAAGAATATATTGTTGTTTAGACATTTTGCTTGAAAAACAGCACTAGTTGGAAGAGCTGCTATTCTTTTATGGTAAAATTCAACATTGCGAAAAAATTTGAGGGCTAAAACCTCGTTGAAATTAATCAACTATGGAGGATGGAATGGCAGCAAAAAAATGGGTTTTTCTTTTCCAAGAAGTAAAAGATGCTGAGCAGTATATGGGCGGTGAATGGGACAAAGTGCGTGGTTTGCTGGGCGGCAAAGGCGCCAACCTGGCTGAAATGACCCGCATTGGTGTACCGGTACCTCCCGGTTTCACTGTCACCACCGAAGCCTGCAATGCCTACTCAGCAACTGGCAAGTTCCCTGAGGGACAATGGGAACAAATGATGGATGCTCTGAAACAGGTTGAAAAAGATTCTGGTAAGAAATTTGGCGACACAGCCAACCCGTTGTTGGTCTCTTGTCGCTCTGGCGCCAAATTCTCCATGCCCGGCATGATGGACACTGTCTTGAACATAGGGTTGAACGATGAAACTGCCAAAGGCATGGTCAAACTTACCGGCAATGAACGCTTTGTGTATGACTCATACCGCCGTTTGATCCAGATGTTTGGCTCGGTTGTGCTGGGCATTGCTGACGAAGCCTTTGAAGATCCAATGGATGAATTCAAAGCGCAAAAAGGCGCCAAAGCAGACACCGACCTGACCGCTGATGACCTGAAAGAATTGACCGAAATCTTTAAAAACGTTGTGCGCAAAGAAAAAGGTTTTGACTTCCCGCAGGATCCTTTTGAGCAAATGCGCCTGGCCACCGAAGCCGTTTTCCGTTCCTGGAACGGCAAACGTGCTGTTGATTACCGCCGCGCCGAAAATATTCCCGATGACCTGGGTACCGCCGTCAACATTGTAACCATGGTTTTTGGCAACATGGGCAATGACTCGGGTACCGGTGTGGCGTTCACACGCAACCCGGCAAATGGCGAACGGAAAATGTACGGTGAATATCTGCTCAATGCGCAGGGTGAAGATGTGGTTGCCGGTATTCGCAATACCGAAAAGATCGACAACCTGAGCAAAGAAATGCCGGAAGTTTATAAACAATTCATGGACATCACATCCAAACTAGAAAACCATTACAAAGACATGCAGGATGTGGAGTTCACCATTGAGCGCGGCAAATTGTGGATGCTGCAAACCCGCAATGGCAAACGCACCGCGCAGGCAGCTGTGGGCATTGCTGTTCAACTGGCCAATGAAGGACTGATCACCAAGGAAATGGCTGTAAAACGCATCGCACCCAAAGATGTTGATGCTTTGCTGCACCCCATGTTTGACGAAAACAGCAAAAAAGCAGCCAAAAAAGAAGGCCGCTATCTGGCCTCTGGAGTCAATGCTTCACCGGGCGCCGCAGTGGGTCAAATTTACTTTGACGCCGATACTGCCGAACGCATGGCAAAAGAAGAAAAACAAGATGTCATCATGGTTCGCCCGTTCACCAAACCGGATGATGTACACGGTATGCTGGCAGCCAAAGGCATCTTGACCAGTGAAGGCGGCGCGACTTCTCATGCCGCAGTGGTGGCCCGCCAGTTTGGCGTCCCCTGCGTGGTCGGCGCCTCTTCCATCCGCATTGACCTTGACAAACGTGTGATGATGATTGGCGAGACCGTGGTGCATGAAGGCGCCTGGATTTCGGTTGATGGCGGATCGGGTGAAGCTTTCCTGGGTAAACTGGATTTGACCATCCCGAACCTGGAAGAACAGAAAGACCTTCTAACCTTGTTGTCGTGGGCTGATGAAATTTGCGCCCGTCCTGATGTTCGCAAAGGCCCCAAGGGCTATCCCACCCGCGGTTTGCAAGTGTGGGCAAACGCCGATTACCCGAAAGATGCCCGCCGGGCGCGCACCTTTGGCGCTGTGGGCATTGGCCTGTGCCGCACCGAGCACATGTTCTTTGAACAGGAACGCCTGCCGATTGTGCAGCGCATGATCCTGGCCAAGACCAGCGAAGAACGCACCGAAGCCTTGAATGAACTGCTGCCTTACCAGCGCGCCGACTTTGATGGTTTGTTCGAAGCCATGACCGGTTACCCGGTCATCATCCGCCTGATCGACCCGCCTTTGCATGAGTTCCTGCCTTCGGCTGAAGATTTGCAGGAGCAGATCATTGCCAAACGCATTGAAAGCATGGCTGATTATGTGAACGGCAAAGCGCCCAGCAAAGAAATTCAAAGCCTGGAAACCCTGCTGCACGCTGTGGAAAGCTTGCATGAAAGCAACCCGATGATGGGCTTGCGCGGTGTTCGCCTGAGCATCACCATGCCTGAGATCGTTGAAATGCAGGTGCGCGCCATTTTTGAAGCTGCTGCCGATGTGAAACTGCGTGGTTTTGAACCGAAACCCGAAGTGATGATCCCGCTTACCGGGCACATCAATGAGCTGAAATTCATCCAGCCGCGCTTGGAAAGAATTGCCAAAGATGTGATGACCGAGAAGAAAGTGACCTTCTCTTACAAATTCGGCACCATGATTGAGATTCCGCGCGCGGCTGCCACCGCCGGCGAAATTGCCAGCATCGCCGAGTTCTTCTCCTTTGGCACCAATGACCTGACCCAGATGACCTTTGGTTACAGCCGCGACGATGCCGAACGCAACTTCCTGGTGAAGTATGTTGAAGACGGCATCCTGCCGGTCAATCCCTTCCAGACCCTGGACCGCGACGGCGTTGGACGCCTGATGGATATGGCTGTCAAAGATGGCCGCGCTGAACGTCCCGAGTTGGAAGTGGGTATTTGTGGCGAACACGGCGGCGATCCTTCCTCCATCGAGTTCTGCCACCTGGTTGGCAACAACTATGTGAGCTGTTCGCCATTCCGTGTGCCGGTAGCCCGCCTGGCGGCTGCCCACGCTGCACTCAACAATAAAGCGTAAATTTCCTTCTCTTAGAAAAAAAGACGCCCGTGGTTTTTTCACGGGCGTCTTTTTTTAGTTGACCTGACGAAAACATGTAAATCGGACATGTTCAGGTAAGTTTTTCCCTGTTCCATTCATCCAATTAATCGAATATAAATTGATGGTTTAAAAGAGGTTCGTTATGGACAAGAAAAAACAAGTGGACCTGTTTATGCAAATGGTGCTTATTCGCCTTTTGGAAGAAAGAGCGGCTGAATTGTACCAGGATGGAAAGATTGGTGGTTTTCTGCACTTATATATTGGACAGGAAGCCGTCAGCACCGGGCTGGTGGCTGCACGTCAGCCTGTTGACCGTGTTATTACAGCTTATCGTGATCACGGCGTGGCTTTGAATTGCGGCATTGAACCAAAAGTCATAATGGCTGAACTGCTGGGAAAAGCAACCGGTACTTCAAAAGGCAAAGGGGGATCGATGCACATGGCTGATGTCAGCAAGAATTTTTGGGGTGGGCATGCCATAGTGGGCGCTCATTTGCCCATCGCAGCCGGGCTGGCGTTGGGAGATTTATACCAGGATAACAAAGCTGTTACCGTATGTATGATGGGAGACGGCGCCACCAATATCGGTTATTTTCATGAAGCATTAAATCTCTCAAAGGTTTGGAATTTGCCCGTATTATGGGTGGTTGAAAATAACCAGTACGGCATGGGTACGTCAATTGAGCGGGCTTCGGCGATTTCGATGATGTGCAAAAAAGCGTATGGATATGGAATAAAAACTCAGCGTACCGATGGAATGGATGTGATCAGTGTGCAGAAAGAAGCCGAGCGCTTGTTTGACGAAATTCGCAACGGCAGCGGACCGCAGCTATTGGAAGCCGTAACTTATCGTTTCCGCGGGCATTCCATGGGCGACCCGGAACGCTACCGCAAGAGCGATGAAGTGCATCAATGGCAAGAGAATGACCCCATCGGCATTTACCGCCGTTACTTGATAGACAATGACATTGCGACTGCTGCGGAATTGGATGAATTGGAAGATAAAGCCGGCGAGGAAATTGATGCTGCAGTTGAATTTGCTGAAAGCAGCCCCGAACCGGCAGCGGATGAATTGTTCAAAGATATTTACGTGGAAGAAACACGGGAGGTGAACCATGGCTAAGATTACCATGCGCGAAGCCATCTCGCAGGCATTGTGGGAGGAAATGGAACGAGATCCCGGGGTGTTTATCCTGGGTGAAGAAGTGGGTGTGTGGGGGGGCACCTATGCAGTTACCAAGGGGTTTTATGAACATTTTGGCGAGAAACGAGTGCGCGACACCCCCATTGCTGAAGCAGCCATTGTGGGTGCGGCCATTGGCGCAGCCTTGACCGGGTTGCGCCCGGTGGCGGAATTGATGACCATCAATTTTGCATTCTCGGCCATGGACCATATTGTGAATGAAGCCGCCAAACTGCATTACATGTTCGGCGGACAAATGGTGCTGCCGCTGGTCATTCGCACACCGGGAGGGGGGGGGCGTCAACTGGGGGCTACGCATTCACAGACACCCGATGCCATTTTTGCCCACTTCCCGGGATTGAAAGTCGTTGCGCCTGGCACCCCGGCCGATGCCAAGGGTTTGTTGAAGTCAGCCATCCGTGAAAATAACCCGATCCTGTTTATTGAAAATGCCACGCTCTATCAAATGAAGGGCGAGGTACCTGACGGCGATTATCTCATCCCCATCGGAAAATCAACCGTCCAGCGTCCCGGTAAGCATGTGACGCTGGTGACATACAGCAAGATGCTGCCGGTTTCTATGGAAGCCTGCAATTCGCTGGCGAAAGAGGGAATCGACGTGGAAGTTGTCGATTTGCGATCACTACGCCCATTGGATATGGACCCCGTGCTTGAATCCATTCAGAAAACGAACCGGGCGGTAATCGTTGAAGAAGGCTGGAAATCGTTTGGAGTGGGCGCTGAAGTTGCCTCACGGATTTATGAGGACGCATTTGATGACCTGGATGCACCGGTGAAGCGCGTTGCCCAGTTGGAAGTCCCACTTCCGTACAACCGCACTCTGGAGCAATCTGCCATTCCTCAAACGGCTGATGTGATCCGGGCAGTTAGAGAGGTGGTGCAATAATGGCTAATCTGGTAAATATGCCCAAGTTGGGCTTTGATATGGCTGAAGGAACCCTGATCCGCTGGGATAAAAAAGTGGGTGACTCAATCACCAGGGGTGAGGTGCTGGCCGAAATCGAGACCGATAAAGCCACAGTTGAGGTTCAATCTACCTACGACGGCGTGTTGGCAAAATTGCTGGTTGAGGAAGGCCAGGCGGTTCCTGTTGGCGACCCGATTGCCTGGATTGCTGAACCCGGTGAGGATGTTTCTGCTTTGGAAGCACCGGCAAGCGACACTTCTGTGCCGGGTGAAACAATGAATGAGAAAGTTCCTTCACCTGACTTGATACCACAACCACAACAATCATCCAAGACAACATTGGGACGAGTCAAAGTTTCTCCACTGGCGCGAAAAATTGCCTCAGAGCGCGGTATTAGCTTGCAAGGTGTACAGGGCAGCGGTCCGGGTGGACGCATTGTGAAACGTGATCTGGAAACCCTGCTGGATAAATTCCTTTCCCAAGACACGAAAAAAGAAATTCGTCCGTTGCCGTCTCCAAATCCTCTGGTGGACAGAAGCGCCATCCCTGCTGACGAAGTGGTGAAAGCTAGCCGGTTGAGGCAGGCTATAAACCGGCGTATGACCTCATCGAAACAACAAATACCGCATTTTTATGTTGTACATGAGTATGATTTTGCTCCGATTATGAAATTGCGCAGTGAGTTGAATGCACTGCTGCCGGAAGATCAAAAAATCTCGGTAAACGATTTCATCATCAAAGCGGCTGCCATGGCGCTGCGGTTTTACCCCAATTTGAATGCTTCCATGAAGGGTGATGAAATCGTCCGGCACGGGCATGTGAACATTGGTGTTGCGGTGGCGGTGGAAGGCGGTTTGCTGACAGTGGTGAGCAAGGATGCCGATGTCAAACCGCTGCGGTTGATCTCATCTGAAGTGCGTGAAATGGCTGCAAGGGCGCGCGAAGGTAAAGTGCGCCCAGAGGAAATTGAAGGTTCAACTTTCTCCATTAGCAACTTGGGTATGTTTGATGTGGAAGAGTTCAGCGCAATTATCAATCCTCCTGAAGCAGCAATTTTAGCCGTGGGATCAGTAAAACAAACGCCGGTGGTTGTGAATGGTGAATTGCAGGTAGGGACACGATTGAAAGCCACATTGTCTGCTGATCATCGCATTACAGATGGCGCTGAAGCAGCCCAATTTTTGCAGTGTATGGAAGATTTTTTGGAACAGCCAATGCGTTTGTTGTTGTAGCGTTGCCATCGATTGGTTAAAAAAAGCACCGGGGCATTATTGCCCCGGTGTTTTTGGCTTTTTATCGTTTCCCAGTGGAATGCGGCATAATCGCAAATCGGGTTCTCCTGTTTGCGGACAAAGAAAGGCCAGATGGTCAACGGTCATTTCCCATTGAAAGGGGCTGAAAGAAAGATCAATGAGAATTTCACCCAGGTTTTTTGGCGCCGGGTCAATATTGATCAGGGTGATGTGTGGTTGCCATAATTTGGGACTGTAAAGCTGAGAAACCTGGTCGGCGGGGATACATTCCTGTCCGATCTGCCAGATGTGATGATGAAAAAGCGTCATGGCATCATCTTTGATGACAGAAATATAGGCTACTGGTTTGGGGTGAGTAAAAATTCCAATCCCGTTGGTTTGGATTGTGAAAGGACGAAATTTTGCTGCCAATGTTCTAAACTCTGCCTCAAGTTGTTTTAACGGATAATCATTGACTGTCAGCCAGGAGATATGAGGCGGGTACTGCTTCATCAGGTCGGATTGGACCCCGAAGCGAGTTTCCAGATATTCCCAGAATTGCTGCACCTGGTCATAATGAGGCTGCGGAAGCAGAGAAACCAGTCCATTCATCAATAAAAATTATCCCTGAGTGGCGCCGCCTTCGTATAAACGGCGGTAGATGTGCATGATTTCTGAGATGGTCTGGACATATTGGCGGGTTTCATCATATCGAATGGCTTCAATAAACAGGTCAGGATCACCATTGGATAGGCCATTCCAAATGTTGGCGTTCCCCGGGCCGCCGTTGTACCCAGCCAGGGTTAGTACAAGGTCGCCGTTGAAATAGTTGCGTAAACGGGAAAGGTAATGTGCGCCAAACTGGATGGAAATTACTGGACGGTATAAATCATCAGATGTGTAATCAAGAGGGATGCCTAGCTGGGCATGAATTTCTGCTCCAGTGGCGGGCATAATTTGCATCAATCCACGCGCCCCGGCAGCAGACCGCACCGAACGGTCAAACAGGCTTTCCTGCCGCAGTACACTGAAAAGAAAGAGAGGATGAAACCCTTTTTCCTGGGCTGCTTTCAACACACTGTCTTTGAAAAAGACCCCAAAGCGAATGTGATTAAAATAAATGGGCGCGGTAAACGTGCCAGCATCATCGAAATTAGCCAGGTCAAGGATTTGCCGACTGGTATAGGCGGCAGTCCGGTATAGTTGCAGGCTCACCAGGTGATTCATCAACCGGTAACTGCTGGCTGCGTCTTGTTTAATGTCATTACGTAAGGATTCAAATTCTTCGCTGGCTTCTGTATAAAGGCCCAGTTCCCAGAAGGCATTCCCGCGTACGGTTCGCGGATCGAAATAAAGAGAACCGAGCGAAGAAAGGTCTTGATCGGGATCAATGACAAACTTTTGCCGCAACCAGGCTTCGGCTGCCACGCGTTCCTGGTTCAAATCAATATCCAGGTTATAGAAGGGCGTGGCGCTGAAAGGTTCTTCTCCAAGTAACAATTCCAATGCACGCCCGCTGTAATAGCCGGTGGGGTCTATGCGGTTGGCTTGATCCCAGGAAGTACGCGCTTCTTCAACCATGTTTTGAGCCATCTGGGCTTTGCCAACCCAAAAATGAGACATGGATTGATCTTCATTGTCAATGCCCAGCACCAATGCCCGTTGAAAGAGCACCTGTGCGGCTTCAAATTCATTCAGGCGATAACGGGTAATTCCTGCCAGGAATAGTCCCCGATAAGCCAGTTCTGATGAGGGATATTCATTGGCCAGTCGTTCCCATGTGGCGGCGGCTTCAGGGAGTTTGAAGCCTCTTTCATAAACACGCGCGGCTTCAAACAGGAACGAAGGTGCCTGCGCCGAAGTGGAATAGCGGTTAACAAAATCGACCAGTATTTGCGCGGCCTCTGAAAATTTGTCATATTCTGTCCAGAGTGTATAAGCTTTTTCATCCCAGGCATCAATATAAAAACGGTTTTCTGGATAGTTCGCGATCAACAAATCCCAATCAGCAACAGCTTCAGCAATATGCCCATTTGCCCGCCGTGAGAGTGCACGGTAATGAAGGGCGCTGCCGTCATGATCGGGGTTGTCTTTGATATAGCGGCTGAGAGCATCTTCAGCCAGAGCATATTCGCCAACGTAATAATCAATCATGCCTCGATTAAGGTAGTTTACTTCAACACCTGCATTGACCAGCGTCACCAGAGCGGTATACGAATCGTAAGCAATTGGAAAATTGTTTACCGAATCTTGAAAACGGGCATAAGCCTGTTCGGGAAGCCCCAGGGCAATGTAACTTTGTCCGGCCAACAAGTTGGCCTGTGCTTTCTCGTAATCATTGGCGGCATTATCATACAAAGACATAAATTGTCGGATGGCTGATTCGTGGTCACCCAGGGCCGCGTCCATGCTGGCAATGGTAAACAAGAGTGAATTATCCTCTTTCAATTCCGGGGCGTCATAAGCCGCTTGATAGGCAGCTTTGGCAGCGGCATAATTGCCTGCCTGGCGAAGTGCATTGCCGCGTAGTTTATTCACATACGCATCCAAAGCACCCGGACGCAGGTTTAAATAATCCAAATAAGCCTGAGCGGCTAAATCGAATTGATTGGTTTGAGAATAACATTGACCCAAAAAGAAATGGGCATTTGCCAGGTAAGCGCTGCCTGGAAAGCCCTCTACCAGGGTGACAAGGTTTTCAATGGCTTTTTTATAATCGCGGGAAAGAAAGTAGACCCTGCCAATGCCCAGGTAGGCAGCAGCGCGAGTTTCTCTGTCGGCAGTTTGTTGGATGGTATCCTGATACGCGGTCAACGCCTTCGTATAGTCACCCGAAAATAGCGCTTCATCGGCCGAGCGTAAATTTTCCAGCGGAAGTGGGGTTGGAGAAACCTGGGGAAGAGAAGTCGGTGCTTGAAAACCATCATCAGGTTGTTGGACAGGCTGTTCGTCAATGGATGATGGATCAGCTGACAGGTTTAAGGGCAGCCCGCAACTTAAAGTGATGGCAAGGGTGACAACCAGGATCAATGTTCGTTTAATTTTTTTCATAGACAGGCTTATACTGGATGAAACATAAAATGTCAATGTCTTGAATTCTACCATCCCACCACTTTCCTTTGACAAACCCCTGATTGCATGTTAAACTTTATCGCGCTTTTATTAGATGAAGAGCGCTCTCTAGAGAGGGCGATTTTTAATGTAAGGATGACGAGATGCGCACACTTGAATGGAATGATCAAGACCAATCGCTGCAAATGATTGATCAACGAATTTTACCAGGACAATTTGAATTGGTGACCTGCCGCGATTATCACCAGGTTGCCGAAGCCATTCAAAATATGACCGTCCGAGGTGCGCCTGCCATTGGTGTTGCGGCGGCTTACGGCATGGCAATGGCGGCGGTTCGTTCAAAAGCAAATGACCTGGAAACTTTGCGTAATGATTTGAACAAAGCAGCCGAGGTGTTAATTGCCTCACGTCCAACCGCAGTTAACCTTGCCTGGGGTGTTCAACACATGTTGAAAGTTGTGCAAGATTCTTTCCTGCCGGTTGATAAAATGGTTCAAAAATTGGTGGCTGAAGCTAAACGCCTGGCAGATGAAGATGTTGAAATCAACCGGCGAATTGCGCAGTTTGGCGAAACGTTGATTGATGACGGCGACACAATCATTCACCATTGCAACACAGGTGCACTGGCTACAGTTGACTGGGGGACGGCGCTGGGAGTCATTCGCATGGCCCATGAGAATGGCAAAAAAATTCAGGTGTTGGTAGATGAAACGCGCCCTCGTTTGCAGGGTGCACGATTAACTGCCTGGGAATTGCAACAATACGGCATTCCGTACGCCATTATCCCGGATAATGCCGCCGGTTATTTCCTGCGAAAAGGGGAAGTGCAAAAGGTATTCTTTGGAGCTGACCGCGTAACGGCCAACGGCGATGTTGCCAATAAAGTTGGGTCCTATATGCTGGCGCTGGCGGCACATGCCAACCAGGTGCCGGTTTATTCGGTTTTTCCAACTTCAACCGTGGATCTGGATTTAGCCAATGGAGACTTGATTCCGATTGAGGAACGCGACAGCGATGAAGTGTTGGGGATTCGGTTTCACGACCAACAGGTTGCTCCCAACGGCGCGGCAGCACGCAATCCGGCATTCGATGTGACGCCACATCATTTATTGACCGGGCTGGTGACCGAAAGGGGCATAATTCGGCCGCCTTTCAACATCAACCTAAAGAAAGCGATTCTTTAGAATCATAAGTGGAGTTTTATTATGTCAATTGTTTGCACAGGATCCATTGCATTTGATTATTTAATGACTTTTCCCGGATATTTTCGTGATCACATCATTCCAGAACATCTGGAGAAGATCAGCTTATCTTTCCTGGTCGATTCGATGATTCGGCAAAAGGGCGGCACAGCGCCAAACATAGCCTATACCCTGGCGCTGCTGGGAGAGCACCCCAAGGTAATGGGTACCGTTGGGGTTGATTTTGAAGAATATCGCGAGTGGTTGGAACAACGCTGTGTCGATACATCCCTAATCCGAGTAATTTCTGGAGAATACACGGCATCTTTCTTTGCCAACACTGACCTGGCGAACTCGCAGATTGCCAGTTTCTACACCGGAGCGATGTCGCATGCTTCAGAATTATCCATTCGATACCTTGATAATGAAAAGCCTGACCTGGTAATCATTTCGCCCAATGATCCCAAAGCCATGGTGAAATATGCCCGTGAGTGTGCAGAATTGAAAATTCCCTATTTATATGATCCAAGCCAGCAAATTGTGCGCATGGATCCGCGCGACTTGCGCAAAGGCGTTGAGTCTGCACAGAGTCTTTTTATCAACGATTATGAATTTGAACTGGTGCAAAAGCACACTAAGATGACTTTGAAAGATTTGCTTGGATACCTGGATTTCATGGTGGTAACCCGCGGTGAAAATGGGGCCAGCATCTATACTAAAAATGATGAAGTAAAAATTCGCGCAGTAAAACCGGACAAAATTGCCGATCCCACCGGAGTTGGCGACGCCTTTAGGGGTGGTTTTGTACGTGGTTTTAAATTGGGGTTGGATTGGGAAACCTGCGGACAGATGGGCGCGCTGGCTGCCACTTATTGCTTGGAACGCCGCGGCACGCTGAATCATGCCTACAGCTGTGAAGAATTTGTTGAACGTTATCAAAAATGCTTTGGAAGCACAGACAGTGTAAAGAAAATCCTTGTTTAGATACCAAAATGGGCAAATGACCCGGAGGAATAGATGTCAAATTACGATATTAAAGATGCAAAGCTGGCAGAAGGCGGTCGCCGTCGAATTGAATGGGCTGAACGTGAAATGCCTGTACTGCGCCTGGTGCGCGAACGTTTTGAAAAGGAAAAACCACTGAAAGGTGTTCGTATTAGCGCATGCTTGCATGTGACCACGGAAACCGCCAACCTGATGCGCACTTTGCAGGCGGGCGGCGCCGATCTGGTTTTGACGGCATCCAATCCACTTTCCACCCAGGATGATGTGGCATCTTCGCTGGTTACTCATGATGAAATTCCCGTTTTTGCCATTAAAGGTGAAGATAATGTCACTTATTACAAACACCTGAATGCCGCATTGGATCATCAACCTCAAATCACCATGGATGACGGCGCTGATCTGGTCAGTGTTATGCATAAAGAACGCCGCAACCTGATTCCGAACATGATTGGCAGCATGGAAGAAACCACCACCGGTGTCATTCGCATGCGCGCCATGGCAGCCGACCACGCCCTGGAATTCCCGGTCATTGCCGTCAATGATGCCATGACCAAACACTTCTTCGATAATCGTTATGGAACCGGTCAATCGACGCTCGACGGTATTATTCGCGCCACCAATATTCTTCTGGCTGGCAAAGTTTTTGTGGTGGCGGGTTACGGCTGGTGCGGACGCGGTTTGGCCATGCGCGCCC
>Ga0334890_1004663_pt1 | contig 12386 bp, 8 predicted proteins | sample GraSluR1_MG_3_FD_207220 | JGI IMG/M metagenome (GOLD analysis project Ga0334890, IMG submission 207220) | Sludge microbial communities from methane-producing bioreactor in Wageningen University, Netherlands - Granular Sludge_31_08-R1 | ecosystem: Engineered > Bioreactor > Anaerobic > Unclassified... | reverse complement strand
CCTCATTTTCCCGTCGCCGGAGAGACGCTGCTCGGTTCCGATTTTGATATGGGGCCGGGCGGCAAGGGTTCAAACCAAGCGGTCGCTGCCGCGCGCTTGGGAGCGGAGAGCCATTTGGTCGCCAAAATCGGCCGTGATCTCTTCGCAGAGATGGCGCTTGATCTCTATCAGCGCGAAGGCGTGGGCGTACGTTATCTCTATCAGATTGCAGAACGTGCGACGGGCGTTGGATTCATCACACTAAATCGCGCCGGTGAGAACCACATCGTCCTCGACATGGGCGCTAACAACTTGCTGTCGCCTGCCGATGTACAAACGGCGGAAGCGCAGATCGCGCACAGCAACGTCGTGATGAGCGTCCTGGAGATACGCCCCGAGACCGCGGCCGCGGCCATGGAACTGGGTCGCCGGCATGGGGCGCTCACTATACTTAATCCGGCGCCGGCAGCCCCATTGGATCCGGCGATCTTCCCCTGGATCGATGTGCTGACCCCCAATGAAAGCGAACTGCGCGTCTTAGTGGGCCGGCAGCCGGATGACCCGACAGACTCGCGGGAGTTGGCGCAGGAGTTGCTGGCGCAAGGCGTCAAGCAACTGGTCATTACGCAGGGAGGACAAGGCGCCCTGCTGGTGGAGCGATCAGGCGACAGCACGCATTTCCCCGCCGTCCCCGTTTCCATCGTCGATACCACGGGCGCAGGCGACGCCTTCAACGCAGCCTTGGCCGTTGCACTCGGTGAGGGAAAACCGCTAAGGGACGCCATACGCTTTGCACTCTACAGCGGTGCGTTTGCTTGCACGCGCCTCGGCGTAATACCCGCCCTGCCTCATCGGGATGAGTTGCCTAGCGAGTGATGCGTCATCGGTCACAATCAGTATGGCGCCCCGCATCTGCGGCTGTGCCGAATTCGGGTAGGTTTGACCATACCTGTGGCCCAGCCTGTTCTGCAACAGCCGGATGGTCCACGCATAGGCAGCTCTCGCCACATAACAGCCGCCCCGCTGATGATCGCCATACGCTCAATCATTGGGGCGGCATCGTCAATCGACATTGCATATCGGCGATGAATCACCCTGACGTTATTTGCCTTCGCGATGGCGCAACTCCGGCCAGATACTGCGCATCTGCCAGGCATCGAGCGAAACAAGGTTTGCTTCGCTGCCGCGTGCAAAGACCGATACGCCTCCGCTGTCCTCACGCTCAGGGTAGACGCGTATGGTCAAACATTGGCGACCATTGGCGTAGACTTCCAGCACGCTGCGGTCAAGGAACAGCCGGAGATGCAGCGGCTCGTCGGGAAGCAACGGTAAAGGTCCGATTTCCGGTGTGCGGGCAAAGACATCTCGGCTCTGCGATGCGGCGGAAACATCAATCTGAAGCGAGCTGGCGCCGAAAGACCTGTGATCTTGGCAATACAGCGAGACTCGGGTTTGTTCCTCTCCATTCGGCGAGCGAAAAACACACAAGCCTACCTCTCTTGCGCCGCGCGGTTCGATGACGGCGTCGATTTCTATGGCTTTCCCGTGGATTCCCTCCAACACCATTTCGCCATTAGCGGGAATCACCCTTGAATCGATGTGACGATGGTCGAAACGCAGCGATTCAATGCCTCCCGCCGGCTCCATCAAGAGCGAGTTGTCCGCGTCCAGCCGGTAATGACGCGGCAGCGTCATAATGTCATTCCACCCTTGCGGCTCTCTGCCCTCCTTAACATTGAAGATACCGAGAAACCGTCCTTCATCGTCGATCGTGGCCGAAGGTGCGTGTAGGCTGCCCACCATCCAGGGGCCATAGTTCATGCGTCCATGTGTTTGCGGGGTGAAGCGATGGGTTGACGAATTATACTCGCCAATATAGTAACGACCGGAACGCTTGTGGCTAAACAACAGGAGCATATGCTTGCCATTGCCAATAGGCCAGAAATTAGGAACAGCGGCATCCTCGCCTGGTTCGGCAAAGAAAGCGTCCTCGATCAGCGGGCCAAGATAGTCCCATGTGTCCAGATCGCGCGAGTAGAAAAGGTGGTCTACGCCAACGCAATCTACCCCGCGCACGCCGTCTTTATACGTACCAGACAGCGCATAGTACCCGTCCTCTTCCTTCCAGATACACGGATCGAAAACCCGGTACAGGACGTCATTGGCCATGACGGGCACAATGTTAGCGCCGCCGGAATTCTGGGTGTCTCCGAGAATCACCGGGTTATTCGGGTGTTTTCGCCAGTTTAGCAGCAGCGGGTCAGACGCCGTAGCGATGGCATTGCCCGCCAATGTACCGTGATACATGGCGATGACCCTATCCTGTTCCACGAGCGTCTGGCCGCTGAAACAGTCTTTCTCGGTGTCCGGGTACAAAGCTAGCGGTAGGTCGCGCCAATGGATAAGGTCATCGCTTACCGTGTGGCCCCAGTGGACACGATCTATCCCATCCGGCCGGAACTGATAGAAGAGATGATATCTTCCCTGCCAATGACATAGACCATTTGGGTCGTTCATAACGTTCTCTGGCGGCGAGAAATGATACAGGGGCCGGTAAGGATCAACGGCAAGTCGCTGCCGGGAAGTTGCGAAACGTCGTACTGCTTCGTCCGTGTCCAGAGCGTTAAGCTGCTCCTCAAGCGTATCCGGATAGACCGGACCATATAAGGGTTTGAACGTACTGGCATCCATAATTATGTAATCCTTTCATACGCGGACATGAGTTGCGTACTGTGTATCCAGGAGGAGGCTGATGCATTACAAATGCTCAGCAAACCAGAAAAGGAAGCGCCAGATCAGTGCAGCCGGCTCTATCTGCCCGTCAGCCAGCAGCCCCAGGCCGCCGCCGAGGCAGAGGCTGAACACCTACTACGCTTTGATTCCGCCCATCATGATCCCTTCGATTAGGTAACGTTGCCCAAGGAAGTAAACCAAGACAACAGGGATCAGCGCTAGGACTACACCGGCCAAAACCACAGAGATACTGCCTGTCATCTCGAACCCTTTAAGATCGTTCAGACCCAAAGGAATGGTGAAGCGTTCCTTGGATAGCAGGAAGACCAACGGTCGAAAGAAATCGTTCCAGTGGGTATTGAAGACTAGGACAGCCAAAACCGCCTGGCCCGGCGTCACCAACGGCAGATAGACCCGGTAGAAGACCTGGAAAGGATTAGCGCCGTCAATTAGGGCGGCTTCCTCGAAATCTTTCGGGATGGCCAGAAAATACTGGCGCAATAGGAAAGTGCCGAAAGCCGTGGGTAAAGAGGGCAGGATCAGAGAAGCCAATGTATCGGTCAAGCCTAGACGACTGATCAGAATAAAGACCGGGATGATCGTTGCCTGAAGCGGGATCATCATTGTCGCCATGATCAGCCAGAAGAGCACGTTCTTGCCAGGAAACTGGAGGTGGGCAAAGGCGTAACCCGCCAGAGAAGCGGTAATTAGCTGGCCAATGACGACGCTAGTCGTGACCGTGATGCTGTTGAGAATCTGAGTCCAAAATGGAATCCTCCGGAACACTTCTCGATAATTACTCCAGTCAGGATTCAGCGTGAACCACTGCGGCGGCACGCTGAACGATTCGGCCGGCAGCCGCAGTGACGTTGCAACAGCCCATGCGAACGGGGCCAACACGAACACGCTCCCGAGCAGAAGAAGAGCCACCGTCAGCCATTGGCCGAAATGAAAACGCACATAGTCTATTCGACGCCTCGCGCCCATCGCTTTGAGGCGCAAGATTACATTCGTGGAGTCCTGCACTATCGCCTCCTATTGGTAGAAGACCCAACGTTTGCTCAGCCAGAACTGAACAGCGGTAACTGCCAGGATGAGGAGAAAGAGAATGACCGCCATTCCGGAGCCATAGCCGATTTCCATGTTTTTGAACGCCGATTCGTACATCACCATGACGGCGGTACGGCTAGCGTCTCCCGGCCCGCCGCGAGTCATGACGTAAGGCAGGTCAAAAATCTGCAATGCGCCAATAACTCCAACAACCGCCGCAAACAGCAAGGTCGGGCTAAGCATGGGTAATGTCACGTTCCACAGGCGATGCCATCCGGCCGAACCATCCACATCGGCGGCGTCCAGGATTTCCGGGGATATGTTGTTAAGTCCGCCAATAAAGAGGATGAGTGTGAATCCCATGTGCTGCCAGACATATGTGATCACAATGGTATTTAGAACCCATCCTGACGAGGTTAGCCAGGGAACGCGCGGGATGCCCAGCCGCCCCAGGTAATAATTAACCGCGCCAAATTCGTGATGCAGCATATAGCCCAAGACAATAGCCGTGGCGGCTCCGGACATGAGAAAGGGCAGGAAATAGGCGGTGCGCGTATAGTAGCGCAGCCCAGTCGACTTCAACTTCTGCATGCCCAAGGCGAGAAGGAGCGAGACGGCAATCTGTAGAAAAACGGCTAGAATCACAAAATGGATCGTGTTCTTGAAACTAATCGCCATCCGCATATCGGTCATCAAGCGTTCGTAGTTGCTGGCGCCAATAAACACTGGCGGCTGGAACACGTTCCATCGGTAGAAGCTTAATCCCAGAGAGGCAACGACTGGGCCCGCCGTGAAGATGAGGATCCCCAGGATGGTCGGCAACAGGAACGCATATCCCATGAGCGCTTTGCGTCGCGCCGCACCGGCAAGGGTATCCTCTGTCAGCCAAGCATATATGTTGCCTTGCCGCCTCTTGTTTACATTACCAGGCGCCTGGTCGTTCAATGCATGCCATCCTTTCAGCAGAGCGAAAATTCGTCTCGACGAGAGAGACTTCGGCCTAGCGCAATGCGCCGAGCATTCGACAATCGCGCGGATGCCGAGACGGCATCCGCGCGATTGTCGCTTGAATTACTCGCTCTTATTCGCCGTCGCCTGGGTACATGTCAGGCGTCCTAGCGTACAGCTCTTCCAATTCCTTTTGCAGACCATCCAGAGCTTCCTGAGGGGTCATCTCCATGTTCATGGCGCGGCTTGTGTATGCTGTATAAAGCGTAGTCATGGGGTTCGATACCGGCGGAGCTGGGATGGGGGCTGTGTCCGGGTGCTCGTCCAAGGTGTTATAGAAGACCTCCCAGTGTCTTGGCCCAGTACCGGCATATTGTTCGGCGGTCAAAAGCGATCGACGCACCGGCGTCGTCGTATTCTCTACGAAACGTCTGTCGACAGCCGCGGCTTCCAGGCTCACACTGAATTTCTGGAAAGCCCAGCCTTCTTCCTTGGCATCTGAGTCCTTGAAGGTGAAATAGCCGCCTGAACCAAACTGATGTCGTTGGGTCTTCCAGCGCGGGAACAACTGCACATCGAACGCATCAGGGGCCATACCCGCATTGAACAAAGCCCCAGCCCAAAAACCTCCGGCAGGCGTCATGCCCAGTTTGCCACTAGTGAAGAAACCCTGCAGAGTTTCGCCGCCACCCAGTTGGATAGTAGGCGCAACGCCTTCCCTGGTCATCTCGACCATGAACTCCAGCGCCTCCACGTTTGCCGGATCATTGGCCTTTGGCGCCAACCACCGCCAGCCGCCGCCGCGCCCTTCTGCAGCCGGGTCGTCCGCGTAGAAGGCGTTCCAGAACCATTCGCCGCCGGGCGCTCTTTCTTCAGTCAAGAGATTGCTGCCGTTAACAAATATCCAGGGCGTCCAGCTGCCCCACAGGCGATTGGTCCAACCATAGCCGAACACCTCGGTCTGTCCGCTGGCATCTTTCTTAGTGATGGCTTTGGCGATCTCGTAGAAATCCTCCATCGTCCAGTCCGGCGCAGGGTGCTCATATCCAGCTTCGGCGAAGAGGCCCGTGTTGTAGAACATATTCGCCGCATTAAACCGTTCACAAAGCTGGTACAGGCGGCCCTCGAACAGCATCGGCTCCATGAGCGCGGGATGGACGTCGGCGAAGTATTCGGCGAGTTCCGCCTCGTCGCGCATCACCCAGTCGTCAATAGGAACTGACAGCCCCTGACCGGCGTACAGTTGGGTGGCCTCAGTTGCACAGTTGCCCAGATCGAACGGTTGACCGGCAGCCACCATCGAAAGAATCTTGCTGGCGACCTCCTCATGATCGATGCCGGTCACGCTGATGAACTCAATCTCGATATTTGGATTGTATTCAGTGAACAACTCTGCGATGGGGCCGACGACATCGGGGTTATTCTGGACACGCAGGGTAATAGGCTCAGCGCTGACGCCAACTGATGCCGCTTCCTCACCTGCGGGGGCTGCGCTTGGGCTAGCCGGCGCGGCGCACGCGCTGATGGCTGCTACTGCGGTGCTCGCGCCCATCAAGCGCAAGAATCCACGTCGAGATAATCGGTTTTGCATGATCCTTCCTCCTGGGAAATTGTTGCTGATTTGAGCCAAACACATGAGCATGGGGCCGATCTGGCGGATCGCGAGAGTATACGTTACGGGCGCAACCGTTTCGAGCTATTCACCAACATGAAAGCGGTTTGTCCGGGTATTGAACAGCCGCGTCTGGCTTGCAGCAGGGCAAAAACTGTGTCAGACTCGAAGGTATAAGAGTAGTTTTAGTATGGGTGGCTCAACATACCTTGTCAAGGACGTGGGCCGGTCCCAATCAGGACAAAATGCGGACAATAGATGATGTTTGACTCATTTGAACAACAGCTCCGAGATGCGCTCATCCATCTATACGATCCGATTTATCAGCCGCCGCGATTACTGTGCGAGGTATTAGGGTATCCGGGTCAAATTGGCGCCAGCGCGATCCAGGAGGCTTTGCTCGCAGCCATCACTCAGCTTAAGCCAAGTCCGGAGATCCCTCTGCCCGCACGGGCACGGCGGATGTATGACTTGTTGTCCTACCGCTATGTACAGGAGCTTACACAGGACGAGACGTCAGAAAGACTAGGCATTTCGTCGCGTCATCTGCGTCGTGAACAGCAACTGGCGGTTCACGCGCTTGCACAACGGCTCTGGGAACAATATGCGGGAAAGCCGGCGCTGGGTTCTGGAGACAAACAGGGGTCACAGTCGTCTGATACGGGGACGGTAGACACTGAATGGCGATTTCAGGTGCGTCAGGAGCTGGCTTCGCTGGACCAGACCGATCCAGGCGCAGTGTCGGACGTTCGCGAAGCGATTAAATCGATATCCGAACTCGCGCGCAAGATGGCATGCAGGCTGGGTGTACACATGGCGATGGATATTGAGGAGGGAGATTTGGCGGCAAGGGTCCACCCTTCGTTGCTGCGCCAGATTCTCATCGACGCACTCCAGACACAACTGCAGTGCATGTCCGGCGGCGAGATACTAGTGTCAGCGGGCCTAGCGGAAGGACAAGTGCGGATAGCGATATCAGGCGGACCGCTTAGAGGAGATGGAGCGCCTGCCAGCGAATTTGTCCGTGAAGCCGTAGCGGTCCAAGGCGGCAGTTGCAACATCCATGTAGATGGCAACCGGAGTCTATTCTTTATCTGGTTGCCCCACGCGAAACAAATAGAGGTCTTGATGATCGATGACAATGAAGACCTCGTCCACTTCTTCCAACGCTTTACAGCGCGCACTCGCTATCGCCTAGTGCATGTTAGCCAGGGGCAAGACGCATATACGGCTGTTCAAAACTCCCGGCCGGACCTAATTCTACTGGATGTGATGCTGCCGGATATCGACGGATGGGAAATCCTAACAAGGTTGCATGATAATCCGGACACGCGCACGATTCCGGTGATCGTCTGCACGGTCATCCGCCAAAAAGAACTGGCGCTGGCCCTTGGGGCGGCTGCGTATTTGCCTAAGCCGGTTCGGCGTGTGGAGTTGTTGCAGGCGTTTGATCAGGCGCTGGCGCAGGTTGCGTGAGCAGCTCGGCCAGGTCGCAGACACACCGCAGCAACATCTCCTTAGATATCCCCTCACCTATAGTCGTGACGAGCGTTCCGCGCGAAAGCGCCTGCCCCAACGGATCTTGGGCGGAGACAATGACCACTGGGATGTCGGATATGTCCGAGTCGCAGTTCTTGAGATCAAGGAAATGCCAGCCGTCGTAGTTTGGCATGACAATGTCGAGAAATATCAGGTCAGGAGCTTGATCGCGAAGGAGGTGCAGAGCTTGCTCCCCGTTTTGCGCTTCCATCACTTCCAAAGTAGGGGCAAGAGCGCCAAGCATGCGCACAAGCAGCGAACGGAAGTCCCGATCATCGTCTACGACAAGGACGCGCGCTGGCGCTCTCTCAAGCCCAGCTAATACGGCCCGCAAATCGGCGCGGGTGATCGGCTTGATTAGATATTTAAACACGCCGTACACCCGTGCCAGGTCAATCGAATGTGGCAGTGTGTAACTGAAGATTGGGGTGTCGGGCAGATTGCGGCGCGCGTCATCGATTGCGCTCCACATACGATCCATAGATGCCGTATTCAGAATAAGCGCATGGGCCGGACACTCATCTATAGCGGTAATCGCCGCCTTCAGGTTTTCTGCGTTGACGATTTCAACCGCTTGGGCAGATTCAACCGCCAGGCTGCTCAACTCGCCGGTCTCGTCGCACAGGACGATACGCCGACGATAGGGAAGCTGCGGGATATCGGGTCGTTCGGTGCGTTCCACCCACATCCATTCTTCATTAATCCATCTTGCTGTCGAAGCCGCAGGAGAGGGAAATGGTGAGACGGGCAGCCGAAAAGCAAACATGCTTCCGCTGCCAGGCGTACTCTCCGCCCATATCCGTCCGCCGTGAAGTTCTATGAACTGCCGGCTAATGGCTAGGCCCAACCCGTTGCCTGCGTTCTCACGCCACACGTTGCCTGTTCGCTGGTAGAACGGTTCGAATATCAACTCCAGATCTTGAGAGTCGATACCCGGTCCCGTGTCGGTAATGCTTACCGTGATAGTTGGGCCGTTGATTACGACCTCGACGACGATAGTCCCCCGTTCGGTATAGCGAGCGGCGTTGCTGATCAGGTTCAGTATCACTTGGCGAATACGCGTCTGATCGCAGTAGACATCAGGCAGGGTCGCGGGAATGCGTACATGGAGCGCGAGTCCCTTCTTCTCAACGAGCGGGGCGACGACGGCTATGGCCGATTCTATCTCGGCCTCCAGGTTCACCCACTCGCGATGCAATGAGAGGCGGCCTGCCTCCATCTGGCTAATGGCAAGAACGTCGTTGATCATACTTGTTAAGTGCATGCAGTTACGATGGACGATCTGCAAGTCCTCAAGCAGTGCAGCCGGCAAGGCGTCGCCGTAAACGTCCGGCGTCTCGATAAGTAAATCGGTCAGCCCGATGATCATATTAAGAGGCGTACGAAATTCGTGGCTGACCTTGGCCGCGAAGACGGATTTAGCTTTCTGCGCCTCCTCCGCCATAAGCCTAGCTGATGCCAGCCGTTCGTTCATGAGATCGAGTTGACGGTTGGCATGCATGAGTTCGTCCAGTATCTGTTCTTGATCTAGCATGCGCTCGCGTGCATCTTCCAGCAGACGCTGTTGGCGTTGGGTGCTGTACAAAGACCAATCAGCGATCCTGCGCGCCGAGGAATATAAAACGACCAGCAGGAAAAAGGTAAGCCACAAAGACACCTGCACGATGAGGAGATTGCCAATTCCCATAGGCCAATGTTGATAGGCGAATATCAGGCATATGCTCTGAGTAAGAGTAACAACTAACGCAGACGGAAAGCCGACCAACAATATAGCCACCACAATGGGGATTGGCAGTAGAGACAGAAACGCCATACCCTGCAATACGCTTAGCCCGCCGGTCACCACTGCCACCAAGAGGAAACATAACAACCAACGAACTACTTCTGGATAGCGCTGATAGAGCAGCAGCGCCGTCAGAGCCGAGAAATAGGAAAAGGCGGCGAAGAGCAGATACGCGAAGCGAATCCCTGTGTCCGCCTGCCTGTCGCTGACCAAAACAGCTATAAAACCTGCCAACGTCAGCGCCCCGATGATCGGATGGGGCGTCAGCAGAAAGTCTTTGTCGACAGGCGTTTTCCAGGTATCGGAAGCGTTCATAGTGAACCTTTTACTTCGCTAGAGGAAACGTGTTCGGCCCACTCTCCAGGAGCATTTATTTATCGCCTGTTTCTACAACAGGTTACTAAACAGTACCCTGCACGGTATGAAGCTCACCCGTTTCACGGTCCACATATGAGAATGAGGTCAGGACGAATTCCTTGCTGTCGATCTCATGAAGCTGCAACCGCACGCGCAGCCGCAGTTCCAAAGCCATTTCCAACAACATGCGGGCGTCTTCTTTCTGCATTTCGCCGCACGGAAAGATAAGCTTAGCCAAGCCGGAAAAGGTGCGCACAATGCTGCGCCGATCACGCTCGCTCCATTCGCCTTCAGGCCGTTCAAACCAACGTTCCCACAGCGTACCGTAATTGCCTGAATGGCGCAGCTCGCGGTGGAACAACTCGGCGATGTAGTCAAGGATGAAGCCGACGTGGGCTGTCAACATCTCGGGCTTGATGGGCGGCATCTCCCAACCGGGCAGATAAGCTGCCCAGCGATCGTGGAAGGCGGCATCGTCGCTCACAGTCATGGGCAGCGGCTTGAAGAGGTGCTCGGCCTGCATATTCACGCGCGGGTCGAAATTGATGTTGCCGTTGAACACAAAACCCGCCTCACCGGTTACGGTGATTGTGCCGCGGCTGATCTGGCCGCTCTCCATGTAGTTCTTGTACAGGTTCTTGTCGTCGTCCTTGTTGAAGGTGCTGCCCGCGATCTCATCAAAGCCAATAGCGTCCTGCGAACGAATCAGCCCAGGAGCGGACCGGCCCGCGGTGGTGACGAAGAGCTTGGGCACAGTCACCGCGCCGCCGGCCAAGAGCGTGCCATAGGGACTGAGTTCCGTAAAGCAAAAGGACTTGCCTGTCTGGCGCGGCCCCAGTTCGATCATGTGGTAGTTGGCCTCAACTAGCGGGATCATGCGCACCAGGTAGAGCAGCTTCACGCGTTGATTAAGCGCCGGATGGGAGGGCTCGTAGCCCATGGTGCGGAGCAGCGCGTCGATCCATTGATCCCTCGTGAACTGAGCGCGGCCAACGCAATACTCCTGCAGGTCGACACGCCCTACCTGGACCGGTTCGAGCCGCTGAATCACAAACGGATAGGTCTGGTTGCGATAGCGGTAGGTGTCGTCATAGCTCACTAACAGATTACACCAGACTCCGGCAGTCAATAGGCGGTTGTACTGCTCCACCGTCTTATCGCTGATGTTGACGTTGTGGATATTGGCCGTAACCAGGCTAGCCCAATAAACGCCGCTGTCCAGGCGCTCATCCAGATGCACCTGAACGAGGTCGATCAGACGTCTGGGGGGACGCTGGCGGATCGACGCCTTGATCACCTCAGTCTCGTCTCCACGGGGGATATAGCGCGCCACTTCTTCCTGTACAAGTTCCAATCCTTCGCGCACAGCCTCATCATCAAAGAGATCGGCGCAGTATTTTCCCAGCATGAACTCCAGCACATAGCTGGGCGCTTTGCTCATGCCGCGCAGCTTCTGCGTTAGGTCTTTGCGCATCACCAAGCCGGGAAAAGCGCCGAAAAGCAATCGGTCCAGTTCATCAGGCCGGAAATCGTTGTGCGTGGTTTCCATGGGTGGCGTCTACCATCCTCCCAACTCAATCATGAGGGTGCATTCTATTTCAGCCAACACAACTTCAGTGCGCGCATCGCGCGCCTGGATGCGCAGCGGCGTGTTGCGCTCGGCGCTGACGCCCTCGACCGCGTAAACGACTACATCTAGTTGCGCTTCTTCCCCTGTCGCCGTCACCATTTGCGAACGGAAAAGGATCGTATGGGCGGCGGCGTTACGGATAACAATCTCGACCTGGCGGGGAATACTATCCTCGCGCAGGAGGCTGCCTGTCGTGACGCCCAGCGTGATCTTAGGTCGTTCGCTCAAGATGCGGTCAACCGGTGCAAGCTCCACGCCAACCGGCTGTGCGGTCTGCGGCCACTCCGCCACTACACACGGGATAATCCACTCTTGCAGCGACGCTCCCCCGTGAAAGTATCCGAGGCCGCCATACGTGCGGAAGCAGGCAGCGCCGTGCGGAAATGCAACCTTCCACTTGCCGCCAGGAGCAAAGGCATGGGGGCCGTCTAGGGCCGTCTGGGCAGGATAAGCTGCGGCACGGCGCGACTGGTAGGCCGGCTCTGGCTGCGGGAATGAGACGTGATGTTCCGACGTGCCCGACCAGCGTATGAAGCCATGATCCGTGACGACCAGGACACGCCGCCAGCCGCGGTCGCGCAGCCGTTCAATGACGCCTAGATAGCGGTCGATGGCCGTGCGACTGCCCTGAAAGGCTAGTTCGTCGTCATGGCCCAGCCGGTCGATAGCGCCATCATACACGACCAGACGTTGACTGCTTTCGGTAGGTTCGGGGATATCACCGCTTAGGATAGAAGACAGCCCGTCTACGACCT
>Ga0334890_1004662_pt1 | contig 12386 bp, 9 predicted proteins | sample GraSluR1_MG_3_FD_207220 | JGI IMG/M metagenome (GOLD analysis project Ga0334890, IMG submission 207220) | Sludge microbial communities from methane-producing bioreactor in Wageningen University, Netherlands - Granular Sludge_31_08-R1 | ecosystem: Engineered > Bioreactor > Anaerobic > Unclassified... | reverse complement strand
CCCTAACCCCCTCCCCACAAGGAGAGGGGGAATAGCAGCAAATATTTTCTGCAGGTAAGAAAAGTGTAGTTTCATAAATCTTAAATTCTTATGTGAAACCTGAAATTTTATGTTACGGAGCCCTCTCACTGGGGGGATTAGCCACAGGATGTGGCTATGTCGAGCGAGGACAGGAAGTCCGTATAACGCTCGACTGGCGCGCCGGTAGGCGGGGTGGGGTCTGAACTGTTTCCTGTATCTTAAAGTCGTATGTGAAACCTGTAATTTATGTTACGGAGCCCTCTCACTGGGGGGAGGGGCGGCGCGGTAGGCGGGGTGGGGTCTGAACAGTTTCATAAACCTTAAAATTTTATGTGAAACCTGTAATTCCATACCACGGAGCCCTCTCAGTGGGGAGAGCGTGCCAGTCCGGTACAGGATGCAGAAAATAGAATAATTGCTTTACAAATATTATTATATAATCAATAATTATTGTATAATTCATACATTAAGGTATAACCGGATGCATAAAATAATTAAAAATAACCTTTCTTCTCTAAGTAATCTATGCAGAAAGTATAATGTTAAAACTATGCATATTTTCGGATCAGTCTGCACAGACTATTTTTCCGATAATAGCGACATAGATATATTAATCTCATTCAATGAACTTTCCATAGAAGAATATACAGATAATTACTTTAATCTTCACTATGAATTAGAAAAATTATTTGATAGGAAAATTGATCTCTTAACAGAACGTTCAATAAAAAATCCATATTTACTCGAAGGCATAAATAAAACCAGAGAATTGATATATGCCGCATAATTTAAAAAAATACTTGTTGAATCTAAGACATCTATTAATTCCATAAATGACTATTTAGGGACTGAGCGGAATTTTTATCAGTATCAAAAAAACAAAATTCTCCGCAGAGCAATAGAAAGAGAACTTGAAATTATTGGTGAAGCTGTTAATAGGATTCTAAAAATAGATAATTGCGAAATCAATATACAGGACGCAAGAAGAATAGTTGATCTGCGCAATTGGATTATTCATGGATATGATCGGGTTGATGATATAGTCATCTGGGGGATAATATCAAAGGATATTCCAGCCCTGGAAAAAGAGATTAACAAGTTGCTCAATGATTGACCTGTAAAGCCGGGCGAAAAACTCACATGAATTAACATAAAAGTTTATTTAAAACCAGAAATTTTATTCTTCACAGCCCTCCCTTGTTAAGGGAGGTGGCCGAAGCGATGCGGTGAGCCTGTCGAACTGGCCGGAGGGATTAAACAGCTTCATAAATCTTAAATTCTTATGTGAAACCTGAAATTTATGCTTCGGAGCCCTCTCCACCGTGGGGATTAGCCACAGGATGTGGCTATGTCGAGCGAGGACAGGAAGTCCGTATAACGCTCGACTGGCGCGCCGGTAGGCGGGGTGGGGTCTGAACTGTTTCATAAACCAGAGATTTTATTCTTCACAGCCCTCCCTTGTTAAGGGAGGTGGCCGAAGCGGCCGGAGGGATTAAACAGTTTCCTGAATCTTAAATTCTAATGTGAAACCTGTAATTCATGCTGTTATTTTAAACATTTCTAAGCACCTATTTTGAGGGTATTTTACAATATTATTTTTCCTTTATAATCAATTTTAGAAATCAATATGAATATATTTCCCTTTGACAATTATATGCTATATTTGCTAATATTTTACTATAAACGCTTGTAATCAATTGCTCCTCAAGTCAAAAATTAAAAGTGCCTTCACATAACCAGGGGATTTTTAATTTTTGACTTGAGGGTGACTATATCGCTTTAGATAACATCATGCTTCGGAGCCCATCTCACTGGGGGGAGGGGCGGCGCAGTAGCGATGTGGTGAGCCTGCCGAACTGCGATGTGGTGAGCCTGCCGAACTGCGATGTGGTGAGCCTGCCGAACTGCGCGGGGTGGGGTCAAAACAGTTGCCGGCTGATCTGCTGTGCCCTCACCCCGTCCCCTCTCCCATGAATAAACTTCAGAGTGAATCCATGTATTGATACCGGGGAGAGGGGTGACTGCATGAATTCCAGGTTTTGCATAGAATGACATTGTTACATGTGATTGCTCTGACCCCACCCCCTAACCCCCTCCCCACAAGGAGAGGGGGAATAGCAGCAAATATTTTCTGCAGGTAAGAAAAGTGTAGTTTCATAAATCTTAAATTCTTATGTGAAACCTGAAATTTTATGTTACGGAGCCCTCTCCACTGTGGGGATTAGCCACAGGATGTGGCTATGTCGAGCGAGGACAGGAAGTCCGTATAACGCTCGACTGGCGCGCCGGTAGGCGGGGTGGGGTCTGAACAGTTTTATAAAACTAATAATTCAATGTCTGCAGAAAATGATAAGTGGTGTATTCTACAAAAAAGGATTTATTATCTTAACTTTTTCATAATAGAAGTTGTGCTGCATATCTTCACTATAAAGTATTTCACAACCCCCTTCTGATGCGGCAGATAAAATTAAACTGTCATAATATGAAAATTTATAATTTGCCCTTATACTTGAAGCAGTTATAAATATCTCTTTTTTTAAATCGATTATCTCATACCTGTTATAACAGCTTATAATAAAATCAGTAACTTGATTTTCACTTAGACCTAATTTCTTTATCATATTAACAGATACTTCATTTATTACCTGCGGACTTATTACAGTCCCGGCCAGAACAATATCTTTTGCCTTCTTCTGCTTGTCTGCATCCGCTGTTGAAAAAGCATAAAGAAATATATTTGAGTCAATAAATGTTTTATCGCTCATTAGCGGCATCTCTGGTTAAAAAAGATGTCCTGTCATCAAGAGGGAGAGGATTATCAGCCAGGTACTGGATAAAATCTTTTTCACATCCGTTTTTAACCGATTCTCTGTCAATATCATACGGTAATATCAATATTTCGATTTTTCTATTCATATACTCGCCAGGAATTTTTAGTTTATATTCACCAGATTTAACTTCAATTATTTCTCTTACCATTAAGGCCTCCGGATTAATATTATTATCTATGCTATAATAATATTATATCAAGAATAAAATCAAGTCAAGTTTCATTTATAATAAGATGGCATCAAAGGGATACTGCAACTATATATATATATGAAAAATGTTTAAGAAGTGACTGCATGAATTTCAGGTTTTGCATAGGGCTTTCCGGTTAATGTGACTGCTCAATCCCCCCGGTTCGCTTTGCTCACCACCCCCCTTGAGGAAGGGGGGTAATTGTAGCATATATCGCCTGCAGGCAGGGGCTTTACTGTTCTATGAATCATAAAAGTTTATTTAAAACCAGAAATTTTATTCTTCACAGCCCTCCCTTGTTAAGGGAGGTGGCCGAAGCGATGCTGCCTGTGCTGAGCTCGCCGAAGTAAGCCTGTCGAACTGGCCGGAGGGATTAAACTGTTTCATAAATCTTAAATTTTCATGTGAAACTTGTAATTCATGCTTCGGAGCCCCTCTCACTGGGGGGAGGGGCGGCGCAGTAGCGATGTGGTGAGCCTGCCGAACTGCGATGTGGTGAGCCTGCCGAACTGCGATGTGGTGAGCCTGCCGAACTGCGCGGGGTGGGGTCAAAACAGTTCATGAATCTCATAATCCGTATGCGCCCTGCTCCTGCTGAAAAAAAGTTTCCTTCTTTTTTTACCATCCAAGTGAATTTATAAAATCCAGGGTCTCTTTTTCAACTATATCATAATCGGGAGGGGAGTAGGCGTATTCGCTGAAAAGGAGATGTCCCCCTTTGGTAAAGGCTGTCTCTCTGCTCTGTTTATGCGCTATTCCATTGTTGAATCCCTTGTATGCTTTCTGCATATGAGCAACAGATGCTGCATTGTCCTGATTATCTTTATCTTTGTAGTAATACTGAAGCATTACAGGCTGAGTTACTTTATTGAAAATTTTTTCATTGCCAGCTATTGCCTGAAGCTGGTATAGTTGCCGCAGTGCTCTGAGGTAACCGTTTTTGTACCAGTAAAGGTAGAAGTCATTCCCTTCCGGAGCAGGCTCTGAAGGGCTTCTTTCCATAAATGTTGTAATAACCTTAAAGAGCGGATAAAAGCCTGCAGCCCTGGGCATAAGCTGGGCAAACTGGTATGCAGGTGCGCTTAATATGAGGGCATCCACAAGTTCCGGATATTCCGCTGCCAGATAAGTCCCGGCCACACCGCCCATACTTGTCCCTACGACAATTATTTTATCCCCGAGAAGCTGCATCATTTTAAGGGCAGTTAAAGCTTCATCAAGGTGATCTTTCCCTTCAGTATCCGCATGCTCTTCCACATTGGTGCCGTGGCCCGGAAGGCGCAGGTAATAGGTGTTGGCCTTTAAAGTTTTAGATATACGGTCAATAACATATTCACCCTCAGCCCGGGAAGCCCCGTATCCGTGAATATATAGTATGGCAATATCTGTCTTAGCCTTATATCGTATAAGCCTCTCCTCATTGCCGGGCCGTACATTCAGCTCTTTGCTTAGTTTAAGTTTTTCTTGATAATATTCATCAAATGTCTGCGGTAATTCAACCGGGGTATAGGTATATGACCCGTCAGTCATTACCATATGCCATCCTGTGAGGACTATAATCAAAAATGCCAGGATAAAAATACTTTTTCTTTTCACTTCTCTGCTCCTATGCTGCCTGTTTATATTAATTTTTTTGGTTTTCCCGGAAATTGGGAATCGAATTAAATCCTTTTCCCTTTCGGGATTACTTCTTCACTTTTCCCCCTCTCCCCCAAAGGGGGCACGAGTTATCTATTATCATTCTGAAATATATTTTTTATAACTTATATAACTATTACAGTACTATTTAATCGATCTTAATATTTAATCCACAATTAATAATCACATTTTTTTTGATCCAGTCATATTATTCATAAAATCTTTTACAAGCTCAACAGTATAAACGGGTGTTTTATAATTCGATTCACATGCTTACCCAAGTGTTCTTTTTTACGTGCCCCCTTTGGGGGACAGGGGGCTTACTCCGGAATATGTGGGGAAAATAATGTTATTACTTATCCCAAAAATCCGGAATGATTCCTTTATAATTATTTGTTATTCAACATATACCAAGTCCCCCTCCGGGCGGTGTACTGAGCTCGTTGAAGTAGGATTTAGGGGGCCAAATGTAATGTTTACTCTGAGATCAGGAATGAACCTGTCTCTTCTCCACATCAAACTCAATCGATCTTTCCCCGAATCGTGAAGTACTTACAGTTACTACCCCTTTCCCCGACTCCCCCTTTGTCTTAATATAAAAGGCTGCAGCACCTCCAATAAGGGGGATAGTTTCATCACCCATAAGAATAACCGCTCCTTCACATTTAATCTTTACAATTTCATGGGCGTAGGGGAGGGGATTATCATTTTCACATACCATCTGCAGCACCACACGTACAGCATCCCATGTTTTATCTTCTATAAGTCTGTATCTGTCAGCATAGACTTTTAAGCGAGGCTTATTCACAGATGACTTGATAACAGTTTTGACAAGCTCTCCATTTTTGTATCCTTCAAAGCGGTATGCGGTTTTTTTACTCCCCCAGTTTCCAATATATGTGCTGTACAAACGGTATCCGTCAGAAGGGCGGAGTTTTGTGCGGAACATTACCCATAGCATTTTAAGCTTATCCTTAAGGCGCAGAGGGGCCCCTGTTGAGGCTGTATAATTGAGAACATCTTTTACAATATCTGCGTGAGATTTTTTAAGATTTTCATTCTCCTGAAGATATGGACCAACCAGGTCATCAATAAGAACAGGGGGGTGTGGGAGGTTGGGGAAGTTTTTTCTGTCAGGATAAAAATCCCCTATGAGGGAATCATTTTTATAAAAGCGGATAGAGTCAAGGTTTGTAAATACATATACCGGGCCTGTAACGCTCCCAGGGTGTTCACCCATATCCATTGAGGAGATAACCTCCATTACAGGTCTTTTATCCTGCTGTGAGCTGTATGCGTATGCAGCAGGCTTTGCTACGCGGAACATGTCTGTAACACCATGATAGCAGATTCTGTCGCCGCTGCCGAAATCTTTATGTGTGTTGTAATCACTCATGCACCAGCCGATTGCTCCGCTGATGCGGTCATCCCCATACATTGCATTCATTACATGGAGGTGGCGCAGAGCATGTTCAAGACGCTTCTCCTCATGGTCAAATCTCTTTGTGGGGAACATATGCCCGTTATGCTCAGCAACAAGGTAGGGTGCGTCAGCAGATCGGGTGATTTTTTTCGGCTCTGCCAGGGGTCTGCTTTTTCCGCTGAATAAAAAATCGTTATAGGTGTAAACATCTTCTAAAAGATTACTCCCTGCAATGCAGCGCACACCCCCGGTCTGCCGTGAAGGGTCAAGGGTGCGGGCTATCCGGTTGGCTTCGCTGTAAAGTTTATCATCGTCACCCGATTCATTTATACGCACACCCCATAAAACTATGGACGGGTGATTCCGGTTCTGCAGAATCATCTCTTCAATATTTTTCAGAACAAGTTCTCTCCACTCCCGGTTTTCACTTATATGCTGCCATCCAGGTATCTCAGTAAAAACTGTGAGGCCTAGCCTGTCGCATTCACTGATAAAATGCTTTGACTGGGGGTAGTGGGATGTTCTTGCCATATTAACGCCCAGCTCCTCTTTCAGTATGCGGGCATCATCTCCCTGAACTGAAGCGGGCATTGCATACCCTGCATAGGGGTAGCTCTGATGCCGGTTTAAGCCCCTCAGTTTCACCTTCCTGCCGTTCAGATAAAAACCGTCCTTTTTAAAAACCGCTTCCCTGAAGCCGGTATTTTCAGAAACTTCGTCAATGGGGCTGGCCCATTTTTTTAATGTAAAAGTGAATGTATAGAGATTCGGATCATCAATACCCCAGTTTTTTAATCCGCTCATATTCTGTTTAATCGTCATCTCTTCACTGGTGACAGGAATATCCTTGCAGGAATAGACACGGTTTTTCTCAGAATCTGCAACATCTATATCAATGGTAATCCCGTGAGAGAAGGTGGAGAGCAGAATATCCATTTCAATAGTTTTTAAATCCTCCAGGGGATTTAATGCTTTAATGAATATATCTTTAATGTGTGTTTTATTTACAACCTTGAGATATACTTCACGATATATGCCGCCAAAGGTAAGGTAATCTACAACATTCCCGAATGGGGGGATTTCATTACGCTCTTTAGAGTCAAGGTGAACTGCTATAAGATTGTCCTGTCCAAAGAAAAGTCTTTCATCTATTTTAACGTCAAAGCCTGTATATCCCCCTTTATGCTCATCAACAAAGGTGCCGTTTATAAAAACCCTGGCATACTGCGCTGCACCTTCAAAGCATATGAAAATATCTTTATCGCTGTATTTCTGTGGAATAAAAATTTCCTTCCTGTAGCAGCTGTCAAAGGCGTAGATCGATTCATCAAAATAGTTGTATGGAATTTCAATATTTGTATGAGGTATGGAAACAGGGGTAAAGTCAGATGGATTAAATCCGGGGTAAATATATTCCTCTTTGTAATCATCTTTAAAAAGCCATCCGAAATTTATATGCTCAATTATTCTCATAATTACCCCGTTATAATTATAAAGTCCCCATGGCCCCGGTTTTCAGGGGAAAGACCTGATTATTCTGTTAACCCATATCCGCTTAAGCCCCCCTCCGGGGGGTTTGGGGGGCAGTTGCGAAACGGTGAAGCTTGAACTTAATGACATTGCCTCTCCGGGGGTCGCGCCGGAAAATTCATATTAATCTTCTAACCCTTTGCGCGTGATACAGCAATTTCAACAGCTTTGTATGCCCCATTATAAATTCCCGCTTTGTCTGCATTCAATATTGATTCATTCATCATCATGAGCATCGACTTTTCATTGAGCATAAGATATAACATCTGGAGTGACAGGTCAACTGTTCCGCATTCAATCGTACCGTCACCCATCTCTGCAGACCTTATTGCTCCCCAGGCTTCATGCCCTCCCACCCGTTTTATTAATAGTTTCGGTACCGGGTAAAATGCCAGTTCACTCGGTTTTGTAATAAGTATATCTGTATGACGCATAAGTAGATTTGTTGCATAAACTGCGGAGAAAATATTATCATCACAGAACATATAAATACCGCTCTCTCTCCCTGCGGTAAGTTTTTTTACAAATTTATTTACGCCGCTCCAGTCATTCTTAAAGAGGGAGGCATTTTTGAGTTCCGGGATTTCTTTAGTAAGATCATTGAGTAAACCCTCATGATCCCCCACATTTATTAGAAGGAGAATTTTTTCTGCTTCAATCTCCGGCAGGAGCCCTTTTATAATCTTTACAAAGATCTCCTTCTGCGCCCCTGCGCCCCCCACAGAGAGGAGCACCCTCTTTGGTTTACTGTTTTTTATCCTGTCAACTCTTCTGCTGCAGTCATCCTTAATGTTTGATACCAGTTCATGGTCAATGTAGTGCCCTGTATAAACTATCTCCTTTTCCGGAATGGGGTTAAGTATTTTATCCCCGTCCATTCCCTTAAGTGTCTTATATGAAAAGTAGGCAGATGGGGTCTGTACTGCGTGTATTGAGCCCTCTGCAAGGTGAAGCCCCATGGCCCAGTTGTCAGGGATTACATTGACTACTCTTTCCATTTTACTCAAAACTGCTGCATGTGCCGGCCATACATGTGTTGCTATAAGGGGGACATTTTTAGGAATATTTTTAAAGAGCGGTGTCATAAGTTCACACATCTTTATATCTGAAGCATTGTAACTTAATTTTTTAAAACCTGTTGTGTTTAAGGGCTCCCAGTAAAATCTGTCAAATAGAGAAAATTTCTGGGAGAGTCTTGATCCCAGTGAATAGAGGTCATTGAGGTGGGAAATGATCTTCCCTCCTGCTGTTTCCTTATATGCATTTAAATCAAGCCATAAAGGCCTGTACCCCATATAATTTGCAGCTGAAGCAATTGCCATGGAAATACGGTAATGGCCGTAGCCCATGCGGATGTTCCCTATAATTATCGCCTTTGACCAGTCTGTTTTTCGGGGGCTCTCAGCAAGCTCCATATTCTCAACTCCAAGGGGCGGTCCTATAATTTCATTAACCCCGGAAGTAAAATAGTAATCCTTCCCTGAATCATCGCCGAATTTTTTTTTCAGTTTTTTCTGATTTTTCAGAGCTTTTCTTTCATCTGATTTTTTTATCCGGTTTTTAAATATTTCCATTAGATTTGTCTCCTTGTTGTTTTATAAGTTAATTCCGGAATGTCAGGATGAAATAGTAAATCAACCTTTCCTCCCTGTCCCCCGGAGGGGGACTTTTAGACTTTTTTTAAAAACTAAAATTTCAATATCACATCCTTAACATATCCTTTAAGCCCCCCTCCGGGGGGTTTGGGGGGCAGTTACGAAATTGTGAATCTCTTAACTTAACGACATTCCCCAGGGATAGAGGGGCTGATAAACCGGCTTTCATAAGGTTCAATTATTAGGCCTTCAAGTTTTACGGCCTTACTGTTAAGATTAACAATCACCCTGAAGGGGCTCCCTTTCCCGGTATAAGTTATATCAAAGAGCAAATGCTCTAGAGATTTTACTGTTATATCTTTTATTCCTGAAAAGTCTGTGAGCCTTTTTAAAAGTTTAAATTGATCCTCTTTATAATGGTTAAGATTATCAGATGTAAAAACAAGTGAACCAAAAATATTATTAATTATAAAAAGAGTTTCCTTCTGAATATTTGTAAGATCATTATTCTCTTCTCTTAAAAGAAAAACATCCGGGTCATTCAAAAATGCCCGTCCATCAAGATGCCTTCTGCTGATGGTATTTATTATGGCATTTAAAGTTGATATCCTTTCACTGTGAAGGCGCCTCATATGGAATTTGTCATCCCAGTCAAGGCCCGCATCACATCCTATGCGGCAGTAATCGACAAGGCCGAATGCTGAACCAAGGGGGACGCCGCATCCCAGAACAAGTTTCTCCTTTGCACACTTTCTTATAAACTCCAGGGCATCACTCATAACCTCGCCGCGGCTTTTACCATGCTGCGGAATAAGGGATACAGCGTAGAGAAAATCGAGCTTAACCATGTCGTATCCCCATACATTAAATACTGTATCAAAAATTTCTTCCAGGTATTTGCGCACTTCCGTGTTATAAAAATCGAGGGCATAGAACTTACTCCAGTTCCCTCCGGCTAAAACAGGGTTCCCCTTTTTATCTTTTAATATCCAGTCATATCTGTTCCTGAAGATTTCTGAATCTGTTTCCGCTGCAAAGGGGGCAAGCCATATCCCTGCCATCATCCCTGCTTTATGAATTTCTGAAGCAATAAATTTCATTCCCCGGGGGAACTTTTTTTCATCAATACTGAACCAGTCGCCAACCGCCTGCTGAAAGCCGTCATCAATCTGAAATACTGAAAAACCGGGGGCCTTATCTTTTACAGCGGAAATATTTTCCAGAATAATATCCTCATTTATATCCTGATAATAGTTATACCAGCTTGTCCAGCCTGTAACCGGTTTGGATTCCGGCGGGGAAATTCCGCATGCTGAAAAGTATGAATCAAATACACGATTTTCATCCCCCTCTATAACGAAAAATTTCAGCAGGGTTAAGTCTTTTTCCCATATTGCGCCTTCACAATCCTTTATTATCTTTATCTGTTTATCGGGGATATGAGATTCAATTATGGTAAAACCGTTTTTTTCAGATAAGGAGCCTATGAAGTGCAGATTATTATTTTCTTTGAAATAAGTGTAGGTGTGACTGTGGAATATCCCCTTTTTACCTGTCTGCTTATAGATATGTGCATCGCCATATTTATCAAGTGTGTATTTTTTCATCACTCTGCGGGCGAAAACCCCCGGTTTTCTAATATGCTCATGAGGCTCATATTCCCGGCTGAGCGACCATGACTGGAAACCGTTTGCAAATATTTTATTGACAGCGGAAAAATCGTAATTAAAAATTAATTCAAGTTTTACAGCTTCCACTTTTTTTTTCGGGGAAAATTTTATACTGTATTCAGTTCCTCCGTAAAGGGGGGAAGAGTGAAGTTTCAGGGAGAAAAAGGGGGTAGAAAAATCGGTACCTGTTATGTGCTGATATATTTTATCCTCAAGGATATACGATATTGAGATTTTTATATTCTGTATTGGTATAACCATTTTTTTAAGCCCTGAACAAAATTAATATGCTTAATATTTTTAAATTGCATTAATATTTGATTGAAAAATAAACTTTAATCAGGGACAATGTCAACTATTATTGTTGTCATTATGCGATAAATGTGTGGTATTAGTAGAATTTTTATGGGGAAAGTCTGTCATTCCGGCCGAAGTGATAACGTAGGCAAGCATTATTGAAACATCATGTTTCATGCTTGCAGGCAGTCATCGTGCCTGCACTGCCGGAATCTCCTGAAAGAATCAGAAGTTATGAGATTCCCGCCTGCGCGGGAATGACAACACCTGCAAAATTATACTGCTACCAATTTACTGAAAAAATATAATCACACAATATTTTACCGGAATAGAAAGCTATGGATAAAAAAGAGCTTCAGCGTTCAAGAATGATCGGTTATTTTACTGAAAGCACCGTAAAGCTTATTAAATCTGAAGGGCTTGCAAATATTACCACAAAAAAAATCGGGGATATGGCCGGCTACTCCTATGCTACCATATATAATTACTTTGAAAACATTAATGATTTAATCTGTGTTGCCATTGAAGAGATTGCAAAAGAGTGCGGCGAATATGTCAAAGCAAATCTTAGAGGGAAAACCCTTAAGGAAAGAATGGTAAACTTTATTCTTCTTATGACTGAATTTAATATAGCAAACCCCAATGTTTATTACCCCTTCCTTTCCACTTCAGTTGATTTCACATACTTCTGGGAAAAAACCGGGAACCATTTCTTCCATCCCGCATATGACCTCCTTGTACAGGAGCTGAAGAGCGCAAAGGAGTTTGCAAAAAAGAAGGATGAGGAAATTATGATTATATGCAATATCCTCACAAATATATTTCATGCAAAGATGCATTTCTATCTCCTTATGAAATCCCCTTCCACACTTGAGGAGCTTAATAAAGAGGTAATAACAGAGGTGTCTTATCTTTTTGATATGGTTTTAAAGAAATGACTTATTCCCCCCTCTCCATTGTGGCTGACTACTACCCACAAGTCTATATCTATCAAAATGACAAAAGATATTTCACGAAAAATAATTTAGTGAGTGCCATTATTCGGTGCATTGGCCCCCTAAATTCTACTTCGTTTTTATGATGACAATCAATAATTCGTTGACGGTAACAGGAATGAGGTAATTCTATTCTTGGCTATCTAAGAATAGAAGGAGGCTGTGAGCTTGTCTGGGATATCTGTAAGACACATTA
>Ga0334890_1004658_pt1 | contig 12394 bp, 8 predicted proteins | sample GraSluR1_MG_3_FD_207220 | JGI IMG/M metagenome (GOLD analysis project Ga0334890, IMG submission 207220) | Sludge microbial communities from methane-producing bioreactor in Wageningen University, Netherlands - Granular Sludge_31_08-R1 | ecosystem: Engineered > Bioreactor > Anaerobic > Unclassified... | reverse complement strand
GCCAATAAGCTCTTAAGACAAGCCTTTGCAGTATTAAAAAGTGGTTGTCCTTATGATCCTCATTACTTAAAACTAAAAAGTAATCTTGAAGTAGTTTTGACTTGACAATTAACACAGAACATTCTGAAGAGGGTGGCGTTTTTATCGGACAAAATAAGAATCTCATTCATTTCAATTCCACAATTCTTAATCCTACAAATAATAAAAGATGGCTCATGAGATTGCCACGACCTCAAAAAACAAGGTCTCGCAATGACGGATTGGGTTGATGAGATCCTCACGGCTTCGAAAACGAAGTCCCAGGATGACAGTGTTAAGTTATTCACGGTAAATGGCTTTTAAAGGATAAAAAACGGGAAGAAAATAAAAGTTAGGTATGATAATATTAATTTTAAAATATTAATTATTTATTAGGAGGTAACCATGGAAAGACCAGTTATCTATTTCGATCGAACCGGTCCAGAAAACACCGATCTCACCCTGCAGGCATCACGAAAAAGAGCTCTGGATTTGGGAATTTCTAACCTTATTGTTGCTTCAACTCATGGAGATACCGGTCTTAAGGCCTTAGAAATTTTTAAAAATACGAAAATCCAAATTATTGTCGTTGGAATTTCCTTTTCTTATAAGAGTGAAGGGTGGGATATGAGCTCTTCCGTTCGAAAAGAGTTAGAAGATCAAGGAGCAAAAATTGTAATATCTCATCATGTTTTAAGTGACGATATAATTGGGGGAGTGTCCGAACAAGGAATACCCCATCAACATAAAATCATTGCTGAGACATTTCGCCGATTCAGTCAGGGGGTGAAAGTTGCTGTTGAAATAACCATCATGGCAGCCGAAGCAGGGGTGATTGATACTGATCATGAGGTCATCTCCATTGGTGGAACTCATCAAGGAGTTGATACCGCTCTGGTGGTCAAACCATCCTACGCCAGGAATTTTTACGATTTTGAAATACGTGAAATTATCGCCAAGCCACGAATTCCAAAAGAGAAATAACACTACCGTTTTTTAGGGGAGGATCAGCGGGTGAATATCGTTGCCATATATGGGAGCCCCCGTCGTGGTGGGAATAGTGATGTAATGTTAGATGTTTTTTTATCTCCTGTTCAACCAACTGATACAATTATCAGAATTATTCCTTCAGAAATGAAATTCAGTCAATGTAAGGGTTGCCGGGCTTGTGAGAAAACCGGTGTTTGTGTTATCGATGACGAAATTAAAACAGTTTCAAACCATATCCTTCAGGCTGACCGAGTCATTATTAGTGCTCCAATCTTTTTTTATGGATTTCCCAGCGCTCTAAAAGCTTTAATTGACCGTTCCCAAGTTCTTTGGTCGCGTAGGTATCTTTTAAAAGAAGAATTGAAACCAAAAAAAGGATTTCTTTTAGCGGTGGGTGCAACCCAGGGGAAAAAATTATTTGAGGGAGTCATTTTAACCAGCCGTTTTTTTTTCGATGGTTTTAACTGTGAGTACCAGGGCGAGGTGGTCTTTCGAGGGTTTGACAAAAAAGCTGAAATTAAAAATTGTCAAGCTTGCTTGGAGGAAATAAAAAAAGCAGCCCAAAAATTTTTCTATTCAGAAAATACCATCATATGAATTCCCCTTTTCCACTTTCAACCAAATTCCCATTATTCTGACTTCTCCCTTTTGCTGAAGGGAGATGGTTTAAGATTCGATTGCTTTCCAAAAAACTCAAATCCCCCTAACCCCCCTTTTCTAAAGGGGGAAATTGATCGGCGTATACATATTTTCTATTTTCACCTGGTGCTGTTGAAAAGCATGAAGGCCTATCCTGAAAAATTACGGGCATGATAAATAAAGCCCCTACCAAAGAATATAAAATTGTAGGGGCACAATGTATTGTGCCCATTCTTTAATTAATGTAGCGACATGTCATGGCATGTCGAATCTTGAATTTCTATTCTCAACTGGCGTTGCCAAACGATAAGAGTGACATGTAGGCTTAAAAACCAATAAAAATGCGAGCGATTTGAAAATAGAGAAAAACACCGATCATGTCAACAATGGTAGTAATCACTGGAGTTGCTGAAAGAGCAGGATCAAATTTCATTTTTTTCAAGAAAAGAGGGAGAATAATACCTATCAAATTGGAAACGAAAACGACCACCCAGATTGAAAACCCTACGATAACTCCAATCGTGGAGGATTCTCGAAGAAGAATTACCCTAAAAAAACCTACTAATCCAAGTAGGCCGCCTAAAATACTTCCCACTAAAGATTCCTTTAAGGCAATCTTAAAAATATTTCTTGAATCTACTTGATTGAGTGCGATTCCTCGTACCATTATTGTTGTGGACTGACTGCCAACGTTTCCCCCGGTATTAATTAAAGCAGGTATAAAAAAAGAAAGCGAAACGACGGTTTGAATGAGAGCTGATTGGTTTTGGATTATTAAACTGGTGACCATTCCTCCTAAGAGTAAAGCCACCAACCAAAGAATTCGATTCCGGACTTTTTGTGATACAGTAGAGTGGAGGTATTCGTCTTCAGTAGTTTGAATGGCGGCCAATCGATGGATATCTTCAGTAGCTTCTTCTTCAATAATGTCGATAGCATCATCAACGGTAACAACACCGACCAGTCGTTGCTCATGATCAACAACTGGTAAGGATAACAGGTCGTATTTTTGAATATTCCGGGCTACTAATTCCTGATCATCGTCAGTAGATACAAAAACAACGTCGGTATCCATAATTTCAGTGACTTTTTTTTCTGGAGGAGAAAGTATTAAATCGCGAAGCGTTATTGTCCCGATGAGATACCTTTGGATATCAGTCACATAGGCTGTATAAATCATGTCTTCGGGAGGCGAGAGTTTTCGAATTCTTTCCAATGCTTGGGTTATGGTGTAATTTTCTTTCAAATCAATATATCCGGGATTCATGATTCGACCAGCGGAATTTTCGCGATATCCCAAAAGGAAACTTGCCATATTCCGTTGATCGGGGTTCAATAGATAGAGTAACTTTTTTACTACTTTCGCCGGTAATTCATCTAAAAGCTCGGTACGGTCGTCTGGAGACATAAAATTTAATATTTCAGAAACTTTATCGTCAGTAAAACTGTTTAAAAGATTTTCCTGTCGCTCGAAATCCAATTGCTCAAAAACAGCAATTGCCATATCCTTTTTTAATAATCGGAAAAGAACAACCTGATCATTCCGGTCAAAAAAGGTCATCAGTTCCGCTACGTCGGCGGGATGAAGGTCGTTAACCAGTCTTTTTATATCAAAGAGCTTTTTTTGCTCTAAGAATTCATTTATTTTTTTTGTTAATTCTTCCAATTCATTGACGATTCCGGTTGGCATTCATAACACCTCCTTTTGAATACTTTAGATTGGTAAGGAGTTAAAAAATAAATCATTTTTATAATTATAACGGAGAACTTGACTTTGTTCATTTAGAAGCGTATTTTTTCAGCATGACTTTTTTTGATAGTTAGGAGGATTCAATTGATCTACCTTCTTAAAAAAAGACTTAATGAAAGCGAAAAAGACGGGCTTTCCAAAAAATGGAAAGAACAAGGGATATCTATCTATTTTGTCGATGTCGAGAAAACCATACTTATATTTGAAGGAAATATATCGCCATCAGGTTTAATCGACCCGGTATTAATTGAGGAAATCATTGAAATAAATACTCCCTATCAGTTAGCCAATCGTAAGTTTAAACCAGAGGGGACGACAATTCAAGTTGGTTCTGTGGTTATTGGAGGGAGCAACTTAACCATTATTGCTGGGCCTTGTGCGGTGGAATCAAAGGAAAGACTATTTAAAACAGCCGAAATTGTTAAACAAATGGGTGCTCATATCCTTAGAGGAGGAGCTTATAAACCCCGTACTTCACCTTATAGTTTTCAAGGCTTAGAAGAAGAGGGCCTTAAAATTCTTGCTCAAGCTCGTGAAGAATTTGACCTTCCCATAATAACCGAAGCTACCAGTCCAGAAAATGCTGATATCGTTGCCCAATATGCTGATATCATCCAGATTGGAACAAGAAATATGCAAAATTTTGAGCTTTTAAAGAAAGTTGGAAAGCTCGGCATGCCCGTTCTACTCAAAAGGGGAATGTCGGCAACTATAGAAGATTGGTTAAATGCAGCTGAATATATTCTGAGTTTTGGTAATTTTAAGGTTATCCTTTGTGAACGTGGTATTCGAACCATCGAACGTCTTACCCGGAACACGCTTGATTTAACTGCTATACCTTTGATTAAAGATCTCAGCCATCTCCCAGTTATTGTAGATCCAAGTCATGGTACCGGACTGAGAGAAAAAGTAATTCCTATGGCTCGAGCGGCAGTTGCCTGTGGAGCCGATGGTATAACTGTTGAAGTTCATCATGAGCCGGATAAAGCTTTATCCGATGGTCCTCAAAGTTTGTATCCTGACCAATTTCGCAAATTAATGAATGATTTGGAAATTATTAGCGTATTAACCGGTAAAGAGATTGTCAAACACCATGTCGTTCGTGAACAAATCTTTATTCCTGCTCAAAATCAAACTTCTTTATCACCAAAAGTAGCTTTTTTGGGCAAAAGTGGGTCCTTTAGTTCACAGGTAGCCCGGAAAATTTTCCCTGATAGTTCAGATTATATAAACTGTAATAGTTTTCGTCAGATTTTTGAAGAAGTGGTTTCACGAAATGCCAGTTATGGAGTTTTACCCATAGAAAATACTATAACTGGAAGTATTCATGGGAATTATGAACTTTTTCTCGATTACCCTGATGTATTTATTGTCGGAGAAAGAATCATTAGAGTTTCACAGCATTTCGCAGTTTTCCCTGGAACAACTCGAGAAAATATCCAGGTACTTTTTGCCCATCCCCAGGGGTTTGCTCAAAGTAGCCGATTTTTAGAATCAATGAAAAACGTACGGATTATGGATGTTGGAAATACCGAAGAAGCAGCTCGTAGGATTTCAGAATTTGGTTTTGGAGGAGCTGGTATAACCAGCCAAGAAGCAGTGGAAAAATATCATCTTACTGTTTTAGAAGAGGACATTGAAGACAATATTCGTAATTTTACCCGGTTTATAATTTTGTCTCAAACTTTTAATCCTTCAATCGAAGACGACAAGGTCTCAGGAGTTTTTATATTAAAAAACCAGCCGGGGGCTCTCTTTCAAATACTTAAAATCTTTGCCGATGCAAAGATTAATATTGTTAAATTAGAATCTCGTCCAATACCAGGAAAACCTTGGGAGTATCTTTTTTATGCCGATTGGGAAGGAAACATTATAGAAGATCAATATAAAAAAACTGTTCAATCTTTAGAAAAACACACTTTATTTTTAAGGATCTTGGGGAGCTATAAAAATATCTGGAAAAAATAATAAAACACTTGAATATCATTTTAAAGTTGGATAATATAACAAAGATATTTCGACTGAACGGTCAGTTTAAAAGGGAGGCCCACTCATTGTGAAAAAATTAGAAGATTTCATCGTTCGTTATGCCTGGCCAATATTTATTGTAACAATTGTAATAACGATTATTTTCGGTATTCAATTTCGTAATATACGCTTTGAAGATGATTTCACCAAGTATGTCCCTGAAAGTGATGCCCAAGTTTCCTTTTATAACTCCTTAGAAGATAAATTTTCCAGTTTTCAGAAAAAATCAATGATCATTGCATTGGAATTTGATGATCTATTCACTCCCGAGAGCTTAAACACATTAGAACAAATAGTGAATGCAGTTGAAAAAGTCTCTGAAGTGAGAAGTGTTTCAGCGTTAACCAATATGCCCAAAATTATTCCTACTGAAGAGGGATTCAATGTCAAAGAAGTTGTTGAAATTCTTCCACAAACCATCGAAGAAGCCCAAGAGCTCAAATCTGATCTTCAAGATGACGAGTTAATCTGGGGCAAAATGGTGACTGAAGATGGAAAGGCAACCATTGTCTCGATTTCTTTTTTTAGCACAGTTGACGAATATAAAGCTATTGATGCCGTCCAGAAGGCAGTAGAACCCTTTGAGGGAAATACCCAAAAAGTAACCTATTTTGGACTTCCAATTATAACCCGTGAGATGGGTGTCAATGCTCGTCAAACTATGGTTTGGCTTACACCACTTTCGGCACTGGTACTAATTTTAATTCTTTATTGGGGATTTCATACCTTACAGGGAGTTATACTTCCTATTTTTATAGCATTATTCTCTTCAATTTGGATTTTAGGGATTTCAGTGGTCTTAAACCGACCAATGACCATGATTTCGGCGGTTATCCCCATAATGATGATTGCTTTGGTATCGGCCTATGGGGTTCACTTCATGAATCGCTATTATGACTTCCGCCAGCAATTTGAGGGGCATGCTGTCATAAAAAACACACTTGATTGGGTTCTTGTTCCTATTTTTTTAAGTGCTGCAACAACTATGGGTGGTTTCTTTTCTTTAATGACTGCCTCTTTCCGACCGGTTTCTGATTTTGGGTTTAATGCTGGTTTGGGAATTTTCTTTGGCTTTGTTCTGGCCACTTTTTCCTTAGCTGCTTTTCTAACCATCTTCCGCCCCAAAAAAGCTCCCAAGCATTTTAATCAAGATGAGATCAAAAATTCCAGTTCTTTAATCAATAAAATTTTGAATTTTATCTATATGACGGTTACCCATAGAAAAAAATCCGTTGTTATCGGAACGATTGTAGCAATTGTCATTTTGGGAGTTGGTATTCCTCGAATTAGTGTTGAAACTACCGTCAAAACCAGTATGGGTGCTAATAACCCCATTACCATACTTCTTGAATATTTTAAAAATCGTTTTGGAGGATCAGATTATAACTATGTCTACTTGGAAACCGAGGATGTAAAACATCCCTTTATTCTTCGTGAAATGATAAGAATTGCCAAATACGGGGAACAATATTTTACTTTTAAAGATTCATCTTCCATAGCTAATTTTGTTATGAATCTCAACGAAGCTGTCGAAGGCCCTGAATACAAAGCTATTCCTGATAGTACTGACAAAATTGGAAATCTCTGGTTATATGCTCAGGGAAACAGTTATATCGAGGGAAGAATTAGTAAAGATGAAAATGAAAGTATTATTGAATGTCGTGCTGAAGAGACAACATCCCAGAATTTAAACAATGAAGTTCAATTGATGAACCAATTTCTTGAATCTCGACCAAAAAAAGTTAAAGCTTTTCCAGTTGATAATCCAGAAACTCAAAAGTATTTAGCAGAAACGATAGTTAAGGACTTAGAAATTTTTCTTAATCAACCTTTCGCTAACCGGCAGGACGTATTTGAAAAAGTTTTAACCATTGTTGAAAAACCCGAGTCAGACTTTTTTACAAAAGACGCGGAAGCCGCAGATAATGTGGCGCATGGGGCAAGTCTTGAAATTGAAGATTTAGGTTTAACTGTTGATGATGTTGCTCAGTCACTTCAAAAGTGGTTTGTACAAAATGATACAACTACTCTGGATGCAGTTTTAATGCAAGATTATGATTTTGATGAAGAGACTGCTGAATACCTTTCCTATGTTCTCTCTGGATCAATGGAACAAGTCGGCCGCAAACAAAAGATGAATAACTTGAAAGCTGAAGTTGAATCAATCACTGGTACCAATTTGAGCGATGAATTTAATTTTATATTTTATCAGGTGCTTGATTCTCAAGTTTTTGTTCCAGATGAAAATGGTGATGTTACCGTTAATTATAAACTGACCGGCTCTCCTATTATTAATGATACCATTAACAACCGGCTCTTTTCTGAACAGCAACAGAGCATGATTGTTGCCTTTGCAGTTATCTTTTTATTGGTTTGGGCTCAATTGAAAAGCTTCAAGAGGTCAGTTTTTGCCTATATTCCTTTGGCTTTAACAGTTTATACCTCATACGGAATTATGGGCCTTTTCAGTATTCCACTTAATGTTGCTACACTTATGGTAGCAAGCATAGCGATTGGCGCTGGAATCGATTATACTATACATTTTATTTATCGATGGAATCGGGAACTGGAGATTGATCCCAAAAATGCTTTGTACAATACCATTATTAGTACAGGTCGGGGCATGATACTCAATTCACTCGCGGTAGCTTGCGGTACCTATGTTATGGTCCTTGCCCCGATTAGCATGATGAGGAGTTTTGGTGCATTAATGGCTACAATTTTGTTGGTGGCAGTTGTTTATACTTTATTCCTTCTCCCCTTGCTCCTTTCAATTTGTGATCGGAAGAAATTTACTTGTGAAGAAAGCAATGATACTGTAAGTAAATAATATGAATCAAAAAAAGGAGTCAAATATCATGAAAAAACCTGTCATAATCACTCTTGTTGTTTTGCTCATGCTGGTTTTTACCGTCCAGGCATTTGCCTTGACTGCAGATGAAATTCTTGATCAAATGGAAGAGAAAAGAGCAGTCAATACCACCCAAAAATCGGTTGGTAAAATGACCTTATCTGATGATAAAGGAAAAGAAGAAATACGTGACTTAGTCATGTATTCAATTGATGACTCTGAAAATCCACAAAATCGTGCTTTTATATTTCGATTTTTAAGCCCGGCTGAAGTTAAAAATGTAACTATGCTCAGTACTAAAGACGGTGACGAAATATATCTTTTTATGCCAGCTTTTAAAAAGGTTCGTCGGATTGCCGGATCGAGTAAAAAGGAGAAATTTGCTGGAACCAATTTTTCCTTTGGAGACTTTAGCGGTGGATATTCAAAGGACGATTATGAAGCGTCTTTGGCCAGTGAAGACGATCAAAATTATGTATTGGATCTTAAGCCCAATGACCCTGATACTGATTATTCAAAACTCATTATGACGGTTGATAAGGAAAAGTTCTACTTTAAAAAAATTGAATTCATCGATCTTAATGGTAATCATTGGAAGGTATTAGAAGTTCAAGAGGTTCAAGAAGAGGAAGATGGAACTATTACCATATTAAAAATGACTTTCCAAGACCTGAAAGATAATACGAGATCATATATGGAAATGGGAAGTGTCGAGAAAGATATTGAACTCCCAAAAAATTTCTTTAGTATTAGAACCATTCAGCGTCCTGAGCTTTGAGGTCTATGGTTATGAAACAAGTTCAAAGATTCCTTCTCATTATTGCTCTTTTATTCTTAGTTACATCAGGTATATTTGCGGCAGACATAAACGGTGAAGTAAAAACTTTTGGGAGTTATACATTTGGTACCGGTAACTTTGAGTATGGAAGTTCACTTCAACTGACTTACAATCCATCGTTGAGTAGTGAATATTATTTGATGGTTGATACGACCTTAAAATATCAGTCGGATGATAACTATTCTCCAATTCGAATAAATGAATTATACCTACAAGGTGTTGCCACCCCATCAGAAGATATCGACTTTAAATTAGGTTATCTTCATTTGACTTGGGGAGCAAGTGATGCTTTTAGCCCGGTTGACAACCTTAATCCCCGGCCTTTTTCTCAATCAATCAGCGGGGATGCTTTGGATGAAAAAATCCCAGTGCTAGCTCTTAATGCCGAATGGTATATGAATCCTACTTGGTCAATGGAATTTGTTTACCAACCCGAATTCCGTTCCAATTTTACTCCTGATTACGTTGAGCAATTATTTTTTGGAAACCAATTAGCTCCTTTATTAGGAGTGAACCCACAGATCATGCAAATCCAAATAGAAAAAGAGTCACCCGACGTTGATTTTGCTCAACCAATTTGGGGAATAAGAGCCCGTGGAAAAGTAGGAAGCATCGATACCGCCTTTAGTTTTCTCAAAGGGTATTACCTTTCGGCTTTTCCCTATCAAACCGATATTACTCTCAACACTGATGGTTCAAGTTCGGTTCTAGCCAAGATGGGTTATCCAGAAAAAAGCGTTCTCGGCGCTGAGTTTCAAGGAGAAATTCCCGGAATTGCTGGGGTCACATTTCGAGCTGATTTTGCTCTTTTTATTCCTGAACAATGGAGCAATCAGATCGCTACTCATAGTCCTGATGGAACAACCAGTTTTACTACAGTGGATGTATTTGATGAGATGTACTGGAAAGCCAGTGTCGGTGCCGATTATACTGCTGAAGATAATACTTATTACAACCTGATTTATTTATTTGGAACTCCTTATGAAGAAGGAAAAGATGTATCCTCTTATCTTTTCTTGCGTTTAGAGAAACCCAGTCCTGATAACAAATGGAAACCATTTTTAAATTCCATACTCAGTCTTGAAGATGGAAGTATGATCAATATTATTGGAACCGATTATAAACCGAAAGACAATTGGACGGTTACTTTTTCCTATTCAGTATCAAGTGGTCCGGCCACTTCAATGCTCTCTATGGCAGGTGATACATTGTTTTTGAATGTTAAACATGTGTTTTAGGAAATTTAAATTTATGTTTCTACAATTTTTAAAATTATTTTATACGGGCATGATTTATCAAGCCCGTAGATTTTCAGAATAGAAAAATGTTTTTAAAGAAAAAGATAAAGATTGATATTGAGAGATTCTCACGTCGCAAAGAACGCTCCTTAGAATGACGATTAACAATTCCCCTCCGTGGAGGGGAATTGTTGAATTTATTCTTTATCTTTTTGTTTCATCACTTTTCATTTAATCCAGTATTTTGAGGACAGCACGATTTGTTCTATCCATTCGAATGATTTCCAAAAAAAATAAATAAATTTTAGGTGATATATTTGATTGATAAAAAACAAAAAATTTTAGAAGCAGCAAAAAAGATTTTTGCTGAAAAGAGTTATTTTGAAGCAACTTTAGAGGAAATATCAAATAGTTCAGGAGTTAAAAAGTCGACTATCTACTATTATTTTAGCAGTAAGTTGGATTTAATGGTGGGTCTTATCGAGCAGGTAATTCTTCAGGCAATGGAAAAGGTGAAAGATGTTCCTCACACAAAAAACCAAAAAGAAAGAGTAGCTGCTATTATCGAAAATTTGTTTAATTTTATTATGGAAGAGCGCGAATTAATGACGGTATTTCAACGGGCAGGATATGATTTTCTTCACCACCACAATACCCTGGAACGATTCAAGAAGGTAATGGATAAGTTTCAAATATTTCGTGATAATTTTGGAAATAAAATTGGTGATATTGTTACAGTTAATGGATACATTATTCCTGGAAAGGATTTCATGAGAGTTTTAACATCAAGTATTTGGGGATATTGTATGGATGAGAGTAAAGAAGGTAAAATTATTACCGAAGATAAAAAAGAAATGTTTCAAGAGATATTTACAGCTTTTCTTCGAGAATGAAAGAAGGTTTACCAAAAAGACTTACCATCCTGCTATATTATATTGCTTGAACAAGGAAGTGCTCATCCTTAAGCAGAATCAATCTCTGTCCAGAGAAATAAGTTATTTTATACTATTTAATATTCAGATTCCTATTCATATCACTCGCTAATAAGTGGGATTGAGGTGTAAAATGAAAATTGTCGATTTGAGACGAGACACAATAACCCTCCCAACGACTGCTATGGTCGATACAGCTTTTAAAGCCACCTTGGGTGATTCGGTATATGGTGAAGACCCCAACCAAGTCCAGTTAGAAAAACTTGCGGCTGAAATCCTTGGAAAAGAAGCCTCAATATTTGTCCCAAGTGGAACAATGGGAAACTTAGTTGCACTTCTTTCCCATACCAACCGAGGTGATGAATTGATTTGCGAAGAGAATGCTCATATTCGACTATCAGAAACCGGTGGTGGAGCAATGGTAGGGGGATTGATGTTTAGGGGTATTGAAGATCATTCTGGTGTTCCCGATGTTTCAGCCATCGAATCAGCAATTCGAGCTGATGATATTCATTACCCACCTACCAGCCTTATTTGTACTGAAATTACCCATTACCGATACGGAGGAATTATTCCACCATTAGAAAAAATTGCAGCCATATATACTTTTGCCCAAAAGAAGGGGATACCTGTTCATTGCGACGGAGCTCGAATTTTCAATGCAGCAGTTGCTTTAAACAAAGAAGTAAGTGAATTAACTTATTATTCCGATTCGGTTATGGTTTCCTTGTCCAAAGGTCTTGGTGCTCCGGTCGGATCGATTCTTGTTGGTCAACATGATTTTATTGAAAAAGCTAAAAAATATCGAAAAATGCTAGGTGGAGGTATGCGTCAAACTGGTTGGCTGGCCGCCTGTGGTATTGTGGCGCTTCAAAAAGAAAATATTCAACTTCTCTATGAAGACCATCAAAATGCAATTCGGTTAGCACAAGGGATTGCTCGTCTACCAGGAGTAAAAATCGATTTCAATCAAGTACAGACCAATTTCATTTTAGTCGATATCACTCAAACTAGTATTTCTGGCAAACTTTTTCTTGAGAAATTAAAAGAAAAAGGAATCTTGGTGACTTTAGCAAAACCAACCTTAATTCGCATGGTAACCTCCCGAGT
>Ga0334890_1004655_pt1 | contig 12403 bp, 10 predicted proteins | sample GraSluR1_MG_3_FD_207220 | JGI IMG/M metagenome (GOLD analysis project Ga0334890, IMG submission 207220) | Sludge microbial communities from methane-producing bioreactor in Wageningen University, Netherlands - Granular Sludge_31_08-R1 | ecosystem: Engineered > Bioreactor > Anaerobic >... | reverse complement strand
GGAAGAGCGCCAGCCACCAGCCGCGCGAGAAGAAGGTGCGCGCGTCACTCAGGATCAGCCCCCACGTCGGTGTAGTCGGCTTCACGCCCAAGCCCAGAAACGACAGCGTCGCCTCGGCTAGGATCGCCGACGAGACGCCCACCGTGGCCTGCACAATGATAGGCGCCAACGAGTTAGGCAGAATGTGACGCAGGATGATGCGCGCATCGCCCGCCCCCGCGGCGCGTGACGCCAGCACAAACTGCTGCTCGCGGATCGAAAAGACCATCCCGCGCACGACGCGCGAGAAGTCGTCGATATACGCCAGCATGACGGCGATAATCACGTTGGTCAGCCCCGTCCCAAAGACCGCCACCAGATAGACGGCGATGATGAAGTTCGGAAAGGCCCACTGCAGGTCGACATACGCCGTGATAATCGTGTCGATCCAGCCGCCGTAATAGCCCGCCAACAGCCCCAGCACCACGCCGATGATCATCGCCAGGACGACGGTGCTCACGCCCACGAACAGCGAAATGCGCGCTCCATAGACGATGCGGCTGAACAAGTCGCGTCCCAGGTCATCCGTGCCCAGCGGATGCCTCAGGCTGGGCGCCTCTAGGAACTCATAATCCTGTGCGTTGGGATCGTACGGCGCGATCTGCGGCGCGAAGATGGCGGCGATCAAGATCACCAAGAGGACAATCGTCGCCAGGACGGCCGGTTTGCGTTGCCAAAAGGCGCGCACCCACAGCCAACGCGAACGCGGTCGCGCCGGCTCATAGCCTCTGTCAAGCTGTCCCAATTCCGCTGCAGTTTCTGCCATATCGCTCAACAAAAGCTCCTAGTAGCGGATGCGCGGGTCGACAACCGTGTACAAGATGTCGACCAACAAATTCGTAGCCACGAACACCAGCGACACGATCAGGATCGCGCCCTGAACGACCGGATAATCGCGGTTGAGGATGCTCTGGATCATCACCCGCCCCAGCCCCTTGATGGCGAAAACATTCTCCACCACCACGGCGCCGGTCATAAGCAGTGCAAAGGCGATGCCCATCACCGTGATCACGGGAATCAGCGCGTTGCGCAGCGTATGCGTGAAGATGACCGAACGCGCCGACAGGCCCTTCGAGCGCGCCGTGCGGATGTAGTCCTCGCGGCTTACCTCCAACATAGCCGAGCGGATCATGCGTGCGATGATGGCCGCAAACGGCGCGCCGACGGCGATGGCGGGCAGGATCAGGTGCGAAAACCAAGGCCAGAAACCGTCAGACAGTGGCGAGTAGCCGATGGCGGGCAGCCAGTGCAGGTTCACGGCGAAGATGATGATCAGCATGATGCCAAGCCAGAAATTGGGCATGCTCAAGCCCAAGATGGCGATAAACGTGACGATGTGATCCAGCCAAGTGCCCTTCTTCATCGCCGACACGATGCCCGCGGTGAACGAAATGACGAGGGCGATGATCATGGCGAGGAAGCTCAACGAGAGCGTGCGCGGCAGCGCCTCGGCGATGATCTGGTTCACCGGCTGGTTATTGCCGTAGATGGAGTTGCCCAGGTCCCCGCGCAGCGTGTTCAGCATCCAGCGGAAATACTGCACATACGCCGGCTGATCCAGCCCAAGCTTGGCGCGCAGGGCCTCCGCAGCCGCCGGGTCCACATCCGACAACATCGCGCCGATCGGATCGCCCGGCACGATACGCAGCATGAAGAACACCAGCGTAGCCACGGCCCATATCACCACGATCGAAACCAGAATGCGACGGATCAGAAACTGTGTCATGGCGAGATTCGGTTATGTTTCTGCGGTGAACAGCGGCATGACCGGCCACAGACCACCGGCCATGCCGCTGCCTGAGCGGAACAGGTATCAGGCGGAAATCGTAGCGCGATCCAGATCGACAAGCCCGGCAATGCGGCTGGCGTCCGGATAGTTCACTTCTTTGCGCCAGATCACGGTGTCCACAGGATGGTTGAGGAAGAGACAAGCGACCTTGTCAGAGGTCAGCTTGTTCGCCTTGCGCACCAATTCGCGCCGTTTCTCAAGATCGGTCTCGCTGCGTTGCTCCTCGATCAGCGCGTCGACCTCCGCTTCCGAGAAGATGCCGAAAGGCAGCGATGGATCACGCTTCGGTCCGTTGAACTTGGCCGTCGTCAGGAAGTAGTCGACCAGGCCGTCGTCCGGATCGTAATCGCCTCCGCTGCCGATGCGCAGCAGGTCGAAATCGATTGCGTCGTACATTTCGACCAGCACCGGGAAGTCCTTGATGTCCAGTTCGATGGTAATGCCGAGGTTCTTCTTGAGGATGTCGGCGATGATCTCGCCCTCGCGCTTGCCGGCGGGCGTGATTAACAACTTAAGCGTGGGGAAGCCTTCGCCGCCGGGGAAACCGGCATCGGCCATCAATTGTTGCGCCGCCTCCGGGTCATAGGTCTGCTCGCTGGTCTCGTTGATCTCCGTATCAAAGAAATAGGCCATAGCCGGGTTGATCGAACCGAAGGCCGGGAAGCCGCGCCCAAAGGCCGCCCGTTTGATGTAGTCCTCGCGGTCCACTGCCTTCGCGATCGCCAAGCGAACCAAGAAACCGCTCTCCTGCTTAAGTTCTTCCAGCGGCTTGTTAAAGTCCTCGACCTTCATCGGATCGCGGTGCGGGTTGAACCACATGCTCTGGAAGCCCGGCCCCGGAATCTCCGACACGACCAGGTCGGGGTTGGCGAGGAAGCGGTCAATCAATTCCGCCGCGGGCGGGTTGCCGCCGATCAGTTGGATGTCGCCCGCCTCGATCGCCGCGGCCAGCGGCTCCGGTTCAGGGATGGGGATGAAGGTGATCTTGTCCAACTTGGGCCGCTCAGGGTCGTAGTAGTCCTCGAACTTCTCGATCACCAGGCTCTGGCCCACCAGGTTTTCGGTCACCTTGAACGGGCCGGTGCCGATGGGGAACAGGCCGAATCGCTCCGGCCCGTCTTCCTCGATGGCGCGCTTGTTGACGATGGTCATAGCACGGCCGCTCGACCGCTCCAGCGTCTTCACCAGGAATGACGCCTGCGGCTTGTTCAACACGAATTTAACGGTGTAATCGTCGATCTTCTCCACGCCGGCGACGTTAACCAACACGCCCGAATGAATCGACAGTTCGGGATTGCTCGAACGCTCGAAGGTGTAGAGCACGTCGTCGGCGGTAAACGGATCGCCGTTGTGGAATGTGACGCCCTGGCGCAGCGTAAAGGTCCATTCCAGGCCATCGTCCGATACCGACCAGTCCGTCGCCAGATCGCCTTCCGCCGTCAGGTCGGCGTTGATGTGCGTGAGGCCGCTCAACACGTTCGACGCGATCTGGAATTGCAGCACCTGGTTGATCTGCGCCGGGTCGAGCGTCACGATCTCGTTGGTTCCGGCCCAGCCGCAGACCAGTGCGCCGCCCGCCGCGGCCGCAGGCGCTTCCGCCGGCGCGGCCTCGCCCTCCTGGGCTGGCGGCGCAGACGGCGCACAAGCGGCCAACACATCCGTAAATGCAAGCGCGCCTGCCGCCGCCAGCAGACGCATCACCGCGCGCCGCGTCATGCGCGGGCCTCGCAGCTCCTCCTTGCGCAGCCCAAAGAGCGGATCCGAGGAGTCGAAATTGTACGCCTCCTCATACTCCCGCCGCGCCTGCTCCTCAATGCGCTTATCAGCTTTCTCTGACATGGAATCTCCTTGCGTGTTGCTGAAAAGAACGAATAGAACGTTGTCGCCAAGCAGAACCCGGAAAAAGAAAACGCGCCTCACCGCGGGAGACGGCTATCACCTCTCTCGGCATCCACCCTAAAGACGCCATTCGCCAAACCCGCATGAGACACGTTCTGCTTGCTATGTTTTCTGTTGTTGCGAGTCTACCGAAGGCGATTGCACACGGGCAACATCTCCTCGCGCCGATCAGGCAAACTCACGCGCCGTCCTACGTTCGGACGTATGATAGCACAACTACACCTATGCCGAAACCGAGATTTTCGCGGACCGGGCAGATCCCACGGTTCTGACGCCCTGCCGCTGCAAAAGCGCCCCTCCACGCCCCGGCGCTTTGCGCAACGGCGGTTTCTCATAGCATAATCATCATGAGCACGCAAAGCGACAATCTTTGACAACAGCCGATCTGCTCCCCCTCTCGGCGGCGTTCCGAAGCGAGTCGCCGTCACGCGTCGCGACCTGTTTGTCATTCCCGATTTACCCTTAACATCTCCCATAGCAGAGAGGACCCTATCTCATGGCTGATAAACCGGTAGTTATCCTCGATCCGCACTTCCGCCGGATCGAAGAAATCTTCGAACCTGCGGACCTGGAACGCCTCCACGCGCTGGCCGATGTCGTGTGGGGCACGAACGATCCCATGCCCGCCGAGGAATTCGACCGCGCCCGCTCATCCGCCTTTGCCGTCATCACGGCACATTGGCATTATGGCTCCGTAGACGACATGCCCAAGCTAAAAGCCATCATGGAAGTGGGCGGACGCCACCCCAGCCCAAAAGTGCTGGATTACCCAGCCTGCTTCGCACGGGGCATCCGCGTGCTCTCCTGCGCACCCGCCTTTGGGCCGATGGTGGCGGAGATGGCCCTGGGTTTGACCATCGCCTCTGCGCGCGACATCGTTGACGCCCACATCGACTTCCGCGAGGGCAAGGAGATCTTCCTGCACGAGAGCAACAAAAACGCCTTCACCCTCTTCGGGCAGACCGTCGGCTTCATCGGCTTCGGCAGCCTGGCGCGCAACCTCAAGCCCATGCTGGCCCCCTTTAGCTGCAAAATCCAGGTATACGACCCCTGGCTGCCCCTCACCTATCTGAGCGAACAGGGCGTCGAACCCGTCAGCCTGGAGCATCTGCTGCAGACCTCGCGTGTGATCTACGTGCTAGCGATCCCTTCTGCCGAAAATCGCGCCCTCCTCGACCGGGAGCGGCTGGAACTCATCCCTCAAGACGCCATCCTTGTCCTCATCAGCCGCTCGCATCTAGTCGACTTCGACGCGCTGACCGAACTGCTCTACGCCCGGCGCTTCAAGGCCGCGATCGACGTCTTCCCGCAAGAGCCGCCGCCCCCGGATCACCCCATCCGCAATGCTCCCGGCGTGATCCTTTCCGCCCACCGTGCCGGCTCCGTCCCTCGCGACCTGCGCAACATCGGCCATATCGCTGTCAATGACCTGGAGGCGATGGTGAACGGCTTGCCGCCGATGGAGATGCAGACGGCACAGCCGGAGATAGTTTACAGACTGGAATAGGTGAGCGGGTTACTATAGGAGCGATAAGGCCACACTACGACAAGGCCAGACCACGCTGAATTCACCGAACCAACAGGAGGAAGATTATGGCTTTCACACTTGACCTTGGCGCAAAGGCCCCCGATTTCACACTCCCGGCGACAGACGGCAAAACCTATAGCCTGTCCGACTTCGAGGACGCCGGCGTCCTCGTCGTATTCTTTACGTGCAATCACTGCCCCTACGTAATCGGCTCGGACGAAGTCACCCGGCAAACCGCGCTCAAATACGCGGACCAGGGCGTGAAGTCCGTCGCCATCAACTCCAACAGCAAGAACACCTACCCGGATGACGACTTCGACCACATGGTCGCACGCATGGCCGAGCACAAGTTCCCCTGGGTCTATCTCTACGACGAGTCCCAGGAGATCGCGCTCGCCTACGGCGCCTTGCGCACGCCGCACTTCTATGTCTTCGACCGCGAGCGCAGACTCATCTACACCGGCCGCGGCGTAGACAGCCCCAAAGATGTCAGCAAGATGACGGTCAACGACCTTGACCGCGCCCTGGCCGAACACCTGGCCGGCAAGCCCGTCAGCGTTCCCCTGACCAACCCCATCGGCTGTAACGTCAAATGGGAGGGCAAGGACGCACACTGGATGCCCGCCGAAGCCTGCGATCTGGTCTTCAATTAACAGAATACGCCGGCAGGCGCGGGGCGCGGCGCCAACGTCGCGCCCCGCAAGCCGGTTGACGGCGTATAAATGGGGAAGTCCGGTTGCTCCGGACTTCCCCATTTTTTCATCCTGTGGCATGCTTCGCCTAGGCGGTTCCTGCGCGCAAGCCACTGTCGCATGCCGCCGCTCGTCTCTCCGCCGCCAATCCGCTCACAGAAAAACAGAAAGTCGCCTGCCATGGGCATCTACGAAGAATTAGGCATCCGTCCCCTGATCAACGCCCACTCCACCATCACCCGTATCGGCGGCTCGATCATGCCGCCGGAAGTTATCTCCGCTATGGCCGCAGCCGCTAATTGCTTCGTCGAGATGCACGAACTCCAACGCCGGGTTGGAGAACAACTAGCGCAACTCACGCATAACGAAGCGGCCTATGTGAGCAGCGGCGCAGCCGGAGGCCTCGCGCTCGCCACCGCCGCCTGCGTCGCTGGAACCGATCCCGCCGCCATTCGCCAGCTTCCTGACCTAACAGGCCTTAAGAACGAAGTCATCATCCACCGCTCCCATCGCAACGGCTATGACCATCCCGTGCGAGGGATCGGCGTAAAGCTGGTGGAAATCGGCTATGTCATGGGCGCCTTTCCCTGGGAGCTAGAGCACGCCATCACGCCGCAGACCGCGGCCGTCCTCTGGTTCCAGGGGCCCATGACCGGTCACGGCGATCTGCCGCTGAAAACCGTGATCGAAATCGCCTCCGCCCGCCAGGTCCCCGTCATCGTCGACGCCTCAGCCCAACTCCCGCCCACAGAAAACCTATGGCGCTTCACCGAGATGGGCGCGTCGCTCGTCATCTTTAGCGGCGGCAAAGACCTGCACGGGCCGCAGTCGTCCGGACTGATTGTGGGACGTAAAAACCTGATCGAAGCGGTCCGCGCTAATGGCAGCCCAAACCATGCCATCGGACGCCCCATGAAGGTCAGTAAAGAGGAGATGATCGGCCTCCTCACCGCGGTTCGTCTCTACCTGGAGATCGACCAGGAGAGCCGCAAAGCCCGAGACGAGGAGACGGTTGCGCGCTGGTGTCAAGCCCTCAACCGCATCCCCGGCGTGCAGGCTGAACGCTCCTTCCCCAACGAGGCGGGCCAACCCCTGCCCCGCATGGCCGTCCATCTCGACGCAACTCGCCTCGGCAAGACCCGCGACCAGGTCGTCGATCTGCTCGCCGCCGGCGACCCGGCCATCATCGTCGCGCTCGCCGCCGCAGACGGCATCTTTGTCAACCCCATGACTCTCTCCCCCGGAGAAGACCAGATCGTGCTTGACCGCCTGCTGGAGACGCTCCAGGCCGTCTAGGGCCGCCTCTCGCCAATTCATCGTCCTTCTCTAATTCTACACGGATAACGCCTGCGCCGGTCTCTGTATAGAGAGCCGGCACAGGCGTTATTCGTACGCAAGGCGCCCCGCCCCGGGTTTCAGGCCGCGAATATGTCAACCGTTACTTTTTTGCACCGCTTTGCGTCTATATATGTAAAGCAAGTTTTATTGCAGCCATTATCCGCGAATTCTCGCTAATATTCTTGCATTTCTTGTATCGTTCAGAAAGGGCCATCGGTTTGAATCCAGAGGACAAGATTTCACCGGCTTTCGAGCCATATTTGGGTGACACCAACCGGAGTGGTCGGCATGAGGCCGTGGTCCTCTACCGCGTGCCGCACGTCGACAGGCCGCCCACGCGCAGGCGCGGCGACCGCGCCGCACGGCGCAAGTTCCAGGCGCACGCCCAGGCTGCCGCCCACCGTGAGGTCGAACGTCGCATCCTCGGCAACAGCATGGATCTTGACGGTGCGCCGGCGCAGGTCGAGCCGATCGGCGCCGGCGCCTTGCCCGTGATCACGGTCAAGGCGACCACGAAAACCTTGCTGTCGCTGGCGGAACAGCCCGATGTCATCGCCGTTCTGCCCAATCAGCGCATCCATCTCATCCAGCCGGAAGGCATCCAATACCAGGAGCTTGCCAAGCAAGAGGTGCGCAACCGCATGACGTGGGGGCTGGAACAGCTCGGCATCTCGCGCCTGTGGGAGAAAACCAAAGGCGAGGGCGTCAGCGTCGGCGTGTTGGACACCGGCGTCTTCGGCGAGCATCCCATACTACAGGACCGCATTGCCGAGTTCATCATGATCGACCCGCTGGGCCGGCGCATCAACGCTGCGCCCATGTTCGATGGCAATGGTCACGGCACGCACGTTTGTGGTACAATTGCTGGCGGCGAGACCCCCGACGGAGTCGCCATCGGCGTTGCGCCCCAGGCGCATATTCACATGGCTGCGGTCCTAGTCGGCGACGCCACCATCCGCACCCTCTTGGAAGGCATCGACTGGTGTATCCAGAAGGGTTCCGACGTAATCAACATGTCGCTCGGCTTCAACTACTACGAGCCGCTCTTTACGCAGATCTTCGAGGTCTTGATCGATCGCTATGAGATGCTGCCCGTAGTCGCCGTGGGCAACGAGTACCAGGGCAACACCAGCTCCCCCGGAAACGCCTACAATGCCCTGGGCGTAGGCGCAGTCGAGAAAATGGGGCGTCATCGCATAGACGTGGCCTTTTTCAGCAGCGGCGCCAGCCTCGTCTTTCCCGGCCAGGAGCCGAACCAAATTGTGACCAAGCCGGACATTGTGGCGCCGGGCGTCCAAGTCTATTCGGCCATCCCGCCGGTGCTGCGCGCCGACGGGGCCTACATGTTCGCCTATATGGACGGGACCTCGATGGCGACGCCGCATGTGGCGGGCGTTGCAGCCCTGCTCATGGCGGCGTGCCCGCAGGTCTCTATCGCCGAACTTGTGCAGGCCATCAAGGAGACGGCGAAACACCCGGCAGGCAACAGCCGGCGCCCCGACAACCGTTGGGGATACGGCCTGATCCAGCCGGAAGAGGCGATGGCGGCTTTGGCCTAAATCGCCCCAAGCGCCCGTTGCGCGGCGCAAGCGTGCGTTTCTGAACGGCTGTTGGTATGATGGGGCGGCTATGACATCCTCAGTCTCCTACGAAGCCTCGCCGGGCGACAGCAGTAAGATCAGCGCCGCATTCGCCGCACGCCTGGCAAAATTAGGGCCGAACGATCACATCCGGGCCGTTGTCCTACCGGCGATCACGCCGGACCCCGATCCAGGGGGCGGGACAACGGCCCGGTCTGCGCGACGGGAGGCTGCAGCGGCGTCCATTGTGGCGCAGACCGGCGACGCCTTCGCCGCTATCGACGGTCAGTTAGAAGAGGGCGGCGGACGCCGCCTGACGCGCCATCCGAATCGACTCGGCTTCATCCTCGTCGAGGCGACCGTCACCGCTATCCGCAACCTGGCTCGCCTGGAATGCGTAAAGGCGATCATCGAAGACCAGCCGATCAGCCCGATCAGCCCTGTGACCGGTCCCGATCCGCCTGGCTAGATTCGCCCCAAACGCCTGCCGCCTTACCGTCTATCAACCTGCCGTCCAACTGAATCGGTCGCCTATATGAATGCAGCCCTCCGCGCTCCGCTTGTGAGCAACCTCTTGATCGGCGCCAGCCTCGTGGTCATCGTGGCCGGCATGCGCGCCGCGGCTTCCTTCATCAGTCCTTTCTTGCTTGCCATCTTCCTGGCCGTCCTGCTCTACCCGCCGTATCGCGGCCTAGTGGACCGCGGCTTTCCCACCTGGCTTACGGTCTCGATTATGGTAGCGGGCGTTATGCTGGTCGGCCTCGGCTTGTTAGCGTTGCTTTACCTTTCTATCGAAAGCCTGCGCTCCAACCTTTTTCTCTACGCCACCCGACTCACCGCTCAACGCATCAACTTGGAAACCTGGCTGGAAAGCATAGGCATCGACGCGCCGACTGTCCTCACCCAGGAACTCATCAATCGGCAGGTGTTGATCACCACCACGGCGCGCCTGCTGACCAATCTGGGTTCGTTGATCGTGACCGGCGTGATTGTGTTGGTGACGACGGTTTTCTTGCTGCTCCAGACCACACATCTGTCGGAGCGCGTGGACCGCGAATGGGGGCCGGGCAATCTACTCAATGCCCAAGCCGCCCAGATCGCGCAGCGCGTCGCCCGCTTCTTCACGATTCGTGTACGCGTCAACCTGATTGTTGCAACGGCCATCACGCTTTGGCTGGCGATTCTGGGCGTCGACCTAGCCGTGTTGTGGGGCATCCTCGCCTTCTTCCTGGGCTTCATCATGTACATCGGCGTGACCATCGCCGCCCTTCCTCCCGCCATCTTGGCCCTTGCCGAATCCGGCCTCTGGTGGGCCGTCCTCGCCTTTTTAGGCGTGCTCCTGATCAACATGGGCATCGAAAACATCGTCGCCCCCGCCATGATGGGACAAGGCCTGAACCTGACGCCTGCCGTTGCGTTGGCCTCCCTCGTCTTCTGGGCCTGGGTGCTTGGCCCGCTCGGCTTTATCCTCGCCATTCCCCTCACCGTGATCGTCGTCATGATCCTCGCCAGCAACCCTGACTCTCGTTGGCTCCTAGTCCTGTTAACCATGGACACAATCCCCGACACGGTGAACGCGCCGGATGTAGTGAACGCGGTGAGCGCGCCCAACGCGCCGAACACGTCCGAACAGATATGAGCAACGCCAGACCCAAGGTCCTCCGATGAGTACAGACGCCCGCCCTCTCATTCTGCTTGTCGACGATGAGGAATCGATTCTCTCGACGCTCAAAACCTTTCTGGAACTGTCGGGCTTTGAGGTGGTCACAGGGCGCGACGGCGAGGAGGCGCTGGACGCAGCCGCGCGCCACAGCCCGGACCTGATCGTTCTGGACGTGCTCATGCCCCGGCTCGACGGCCGCGAGGCGTTGCGCCGTCTGCGCGTTGGCGCAGACTGGACGCCGGTCATCCTGCTCACGCAAGTGACCGGAACTGCCCAGCGCATCATGGCCATCGAAGAAGGCGCGGACGATTATCTGAACAAGCCCTTCGATCCCCAGGAACTGGTCGTTCGCATCCGGGCAGTATTACGCCGCACGCTGGCGGGCAGACAGGCGCTGCAATCCTCGCGCCGCCTCAAAAGCGGCCTCGTCATGCTCGACCGGAGCGCCCGCCGCGTCTACGTCTCCGGCCATGAAGTTCCGCTCACGCCCAAAGCGGTCTCCCTCTTGGAGCACTTCATGACGCACCCCGACGAATTGGTGACGCGCAGCCAACTGCTCGATGTAGTGTGGGGCTGGGAAAGCGGCGTGGGCGAACGCGTGGTCGACACGCGCATCGCCGAATTGCGCAAAGCCCTACAGGATGACGCCTCTGCCCCGGCATTCATCGAAACCGTTCCGGGGGCGGGCTACCGGTATATCGCTCCGGTGGAAGTCGAGCCATGATGCGCCTGCGCAACAGCCGCTATCTGTTGCCCCTCGCCCTCGGCGTGCTCGGCCTGCTCCTGCTGGTGCGCATGTTCCTGGCCGGCGCCTTTGTCTTGGTGCCGGAAGATATCGACGTGGTGCTGCTCGTCGTCCTGCTCAGCATCACACTGGTTGCCGCCATCCATCGCATGGTGCAGATCTCCATGAACCATCTGCGCACGCGCAGCATCCGCCAAGCTCGGCGGCAGACCCTGGCCGAACACCGTCGCTTTCTGAGCCGCCTGGACCATGAGCTCAAGAACCCGCTGACCGCCCTGCAAGTAGGCGTCAAGACCCTCGCCCTAACAAACCTGGACGAACGCCAAGCGCAGATCGTCGCCACGCTTGAAGCCGAAACCTCGCGCCTTAGCCGCCTCGTCACCGATCTGCGCAAGCTGGCCGAGTTGGAAACCCAGCCCCTCAACCTCCAGCCGGTCAATCTGCACGTCTTCGTCGCGGATATGCTCCAGGCCGAGCGCGAACGGTTTGAGGCGGCTCGACGCACCCTGACGGCCGGAGTAAGCGCCGGCCAAGATGTCTGGACCTTTGACCAAGACCTGCTCGTCCTGGCTATCCACAACCTGCTGGACAATGCGCTCAAATACTCGCGCCCCGGCGACGCCGTACGCATGGACATATCAGCGCAACAAGAACTCCTCATCCGCATATCGGATACCGGCATCGGCATACCGTCTGCCGCCTTGGCGCATGTCTGGGAGGAGCTTTATCGGGCGCACCAAATCGAAAAAACATCAGGAAGCGGCATCGGCCTGGCCTTAGTCAAAGCAATTGTCGAGCGACACGACGGTACGGCGCATATCGAGAGCCGGCTGGACCAGGGCACAACCGTTACTCTGCGCTTGCCCCCTGTGTCTCAAGATTGAAACACCGCATATCAGACCCTGAATAGATCCTGGATACTCATGCGACACCCCCTTGCTATGCTGTAGGCAGATGATCGTCGCGCACAGCGATGACAACCGCAAGCAGCTCATTCCAAGAAGTAGGGCTGTTTCAAGTTTCGAGAGCGCCGATCGTTTTCAAGGGATATTGCACTGAGGCAGCGAAATAGCGAAAGGCGTCTTGGACATTCGTCCAGCCTTCATAGCGTAAGAGGGTGAGGACGGCAT
>Ga0334890_1004653_pt1 | contig 12407 bp, 10 predicted proteins | sample GraSluR1_MG_3_FD_207220 | JGI IMG/M metagenome (GOLD analysis project Ga0334890, IMG submission 207220) | Sludge microbial communities from methane-producing bioreactor in Wageningen University, Netherlands - Granular Sludge_31_08-R1 | ecosystem: Engineered > Bioreactor > Anaerobic >... | reverse complement strand
GCTGAGCGCCATCGGCGCGGGCGCGCGCTGCGACTGGGGCGTGTATTTCGGGGCCAGCCAGGCCGATAACACCGCCGCCTACGCCAGCGTCGCCGGGCGCGTGTGCGGGCTGAAAATCTACAACAATGCCACGACCGGCACCCTGCTGCTGGACGATCAGACGGCACGCGAGGCGCACTTCCGCGCCTGGCCGGCGGGCAAGGTCATCGCCGTGCACGCCGAGGGGGAGACAGTGGCCGACATCCTGGCCCTGGTGCGGCTCACTGGCAAGCGTACCCACTTCTGCCACATCAGCGCCGCCGGGGAGATCGCCCTGCTGCGCGCCGCCAAAGCGGAAGGGCTGCCGGTGAGCATCGGCGTCACGCCGCATCACCTCTTCCTCACCGAGCGCGACGTGCGGACGCTGGGCGCGTTGGGGCGCATGAAGCCGGAGTTGAAAACCGAAGCCGACCGCGCCGCCCTGTGGGATGCCGTTGCCGACGGCACGGTGGACGTGATCGAGTCCGACCACGCGCCGCACACGCTAGCCGAGAAGGACGGTGATCCGCCGCCGTCCGGCGTGCCCGGCCTGGAGACAACGCTGCCGCTGCTGGTCACAGCGCTGCGCGCCGGGCGGCTGACCGTTGAGCGGTTGATCGCGCTGCTGGCGTTCAACGCGCAGCGCATCTTCGGCGTGCTGCCGCCGCCGGAGACGTACACCGTCGTAGACCTCAACGCATCCTACGTTATCGCCCGCGAGCGCCTGCACACGGCCTGCGGCTGGTCGCCGTTTGAGGGAATGCGCGTCATGGGCCAGGTGCGGCGGGTGGTCGTGCGCGGGCAGACCGTCTTCGACGGCGAGCGCGTGCTGGCCGCCCCTGGCTCCGGGCGGGGCTTGTTCAGGGAGGGTCCATGATCCGCGAAGGGGCACGCGCGGCGCTGCTGCGCCTGTATGACGCAAGTTACCGCCGCCTGGCCCGCCCGCTGATCTTCCGCCTGCCCGCCCAACAAGCGCACCAGCAGATGCACGTCTGGCTGCGCCGGGCCGACGGGCAGACGTGGCTGCTCCCGCTGCTGGGCGCGCTGCACAGGGTGATCCAGCCGCCCGCCCCGGTCAACGTGGGTGGGACGACGCTGGAATCCCCGCTGATCCTGGCCGCCGGGCTGGTCAAGGGCGACGGCTTCGCCTCCGAGGAAGAGGCGCTGGCCGCGGTTGCCGCCGGGCGGGACATCATCCCCGGCTGGCGCTGCCTGCCGCCGCTGGTGGGGCTGGTCGAGTTCGGCTCGTTCACGCGCTGGCCGCGCCTGGGCAACCCCGGCGTGGTGACCTGGCGCGACGTGCCGACTCGCTCCACCCAGAACCGCATCGGCCTGCGCAACCCCGGCGCGCGCGCGGCGGCGGCCTTCCTGGGCGCGCGGCATGCGATGCTGCCGCGCCAGTATGGGATCAACATCGCCGTCAGCCCCGGTGTGACCGATCTGGCCGGGCAGACTGGGGAAGTGCTGGCGTCATTGGAGGCGTTCGTGGCGGCGGGCGTCCTCCCCACCTGGTTCACGCTCAACCTGAGCTGCCCCAACACCGAGGACGACCCGCGCGGTCACCAGACGGCGGACGAGGCGCGCGCCCTCTGCGCGGCGGCGCTGGCCCTGCTGCGCGAGAGGGTCGCGCCCCCATTTGCCCGTGGGGGCGCTGCTCTACCGCGCCCCGGTTTAACCTCACCCCCGCTCGGCGCTGACGCGCCTCGCTCCCCCCTCTCCGCCGGCGGAGAGGGGGAAAGGCCGAGCGTAGCGAGGCCAGGGGGTGAGGTTGCTGGCTCAGCACCAGGCGAGTCGCCATCCCCACCCACTGGACGAATCCCCCCGCTGTGGGTTAAAGTGGGGCCGGATCTGAGCGACGACCAGTACCGTGCCCTGCTGCGCGTCTTCGCCGAGACGGGCGTGGCCGCGGTCGTGGCCACGAACACGCTGCCCCTGCCCGCGCCGGACGATCCGGCGGCGATGGCCGGGGTGGGCGGCGGGCGGCTGCACGCGCGCGCCGTCGAGGTGGCCGCGCTGCTGATAGCCGAACGCGCGGCACAGGGCTACCCGGTGGACGTGATCGGCTGCGGCGGCGTGCAGGATGGTGCCACGCTGCGCGCCTTCGCCGGGCTGGGGATCACCGCCCTGCAATACTGGACGGCGCTCGTCTACCGGGGGCCGCTGGCGAGCGCGCTGCTTGCTTATGAGGGAGAACGATGAGCTTTGCGAACGCGCTGGGGGCTGAGGTCGCCCGCGCGCTGCTGGATTGTGAGGCGGTGGTCTTCACCCCGCGCGCGCCGATCACCTTCAAGTCGGGCATCGTCTCGCCGGTCTACGTGGACAACCGGCGGCTCCCCTTCTGGCCCGCGCAGTGGCGGGTGGTGATCGAGGGCTTCCGCCGGGCAATTGCCGAGGACGCGCTGGCCTTCGACGTGATCGCCGGCATCGAGGCGGCGGGCATTCCGCACAGCGCGGCGCTGGCCTACGCGCTGGAGATGCCGTCGGTCTTCGTGCGCAAGCAGACCAAAGAGCACGGCACGCGCAGCCGCATCGAGGGCGGCGACGTGACCGGCAGGCGCGTGCTGCTGGTCGAAGACCTGGTGACCACCGGCGGCAGCAGCCTGGCCGGGGTTGAGGCGCTGCGCGAAGCGGGGGCCACCGTCGAGCACTGCCTGTGCATCACCACTTACAGCTTCCCTGAAGCAGGGCGCGCCTTTGACCGGGCGGGCGTGCGCCTGCACCCGCTGGCCCCGTTTTCGGCCATCGTCCTGGAAGCGTCGCGCCGGGGCCTATTCGGGGCGGAAGAGCTAACCATCCTCGAAGCGTGGATGCGCGATCCGCATGGCTGGGCGGCAGCGCGCCCCGGCCAGACAGAAGGAGAAACGCCATGAACAGCGTGATCGAGAAATACGACCGCCGCGCCGAGCGCGTGGACTCGCTGCTGTGCGTGGGGTTGGATAGCGATTACGACCGCCTGCCGGATCGCTTCAAAGAGGAAGAACTGCCCCAATTCGCCTTCAACCGCTGGATTATCGAGCAGACGCACGCCTACACCAGCGCCTACAAGCCGAACGTCGCTTTTTACGAAGCGCGCGGCATCGAAGGGATGCGCGCCCTGGAAGCGACGCAGGCGTACCTGCGCGAGTATCACCCGGACATCCTGACCATCTGCGACGCCAAGCGCGCCGACATCGGCTCGACCAATCGCGGTTATGTGACGGCCATCTTCGATCACCTGGGCTTCGACGCGGTGACGCTCAACCCCTACCTGGGCGGCGAGGCATTGGCCCCCTTCCTGGCCCGTGAAGACAAAGCCTGCATTCTGCTCTGCCGCACGTCCAACCCCGGCGCGGGCGAGTTTCAAGACTTGGCCGTGAACGGCAAGCCGCTGTGGTTGGTCGTGGCCGAACACGTCACCCAACAGTGGAACACGCGCGGCAACTGCATGTTGGTCGCCGGCGCGACGTACCCGGACGAGCTACGTCGCATCCGCGCCCTGGTGGGCGAGATGACCCTGCTCGTGCCCGGCATTGGCACGCAGGGCGGGGACATCGAGCAGGCCATGCTCGCCGGCATGAACAGCCAGGGGCGCGGCATGATCGTCAACGCCTCGCGGGCCGTCATCTTCGCCGATGACCCGGCGGCGGCGGCGCGCGCCCTGCGCGACATCATGAACAGTTACCGTTAGCCAATACCTACCAGGACAGGGCTGATGATCGAAGCCGTTGTATTTGACATGGACGGGCTGCTCGTGGATTCGGAACCGTTGTGGCAGCAGGCGCGCATCGCTGCCTTCGGAGCCGAGCGCCTGCGCTGGACGGACGCAGATCAACAGGCGGTGATGGGCACCAACAGCCAGGCATGGGCCAGGCTGATCCAGGCCAAGCTGGGCGACGGCACGCCGACCGATGAGATCATCGAGCGCGTGCTGGATGAAATGGTCGCCCTCTACCGCCACGAGGTGCCGCTGATGCCCGGCGCGAACGAGATCATCGCCCTGCTGCACGGGCGCTATCCGCTGGGGCTGGCCTCCGGCTCGCCCTACCGCCTGATCCATGCGGCGCTGGAGAGCGCAGGCTGGAATGGCCTCTTCGACCCGGTGCTGTCCGCCGACGACGTGCCGCACGGCAAGCCCGCCCCGGACATCTACCTGGCCATCACCGCGCGGATGGGCGTCGCGGCGGAGCGTACAGCGGTGCTCGAAGATTCGGCCAACGGTATTCTGGCGGCAGTGGCGGCGGGCGTCAAAGTGATCGCCGTGCCCGCGCGCGATCACCCGGCCAGCGATGAGGTGCTCAGCAAGGCGAGCCTGGTGCTGGAGTCGCTGCACGACTTCTCGCTGGACATGCTGCGCGATCTGTAGCGCGGGGAGCGTCGAGAGATACTTCCGAAGTTTTGGAGACTTCGGAAGTCTGACGGCTTGCTGCGCCGCTAGTGCGCGTTGGCGGAAGTCCATCACCGGCTGTGCGCTGATTTACCCCACCCTAAATCCCTCCCCGCCAGCAGGGAGGGACTGGAGTCTGCTCCCCCTCGCTCCGTTTACGGGGAAAGGGGGCCGGGGGGATAGGGGTAAACCAGGCCAAACCGCGCACTCAGTTCCGCCGTGCTGCACTAGCTTTCTTCTTGAGACAACTTCTGCGTTCTCCCTCAGGAGGCACCCCCTATGAGCAAGGCCCTTGTCGTCACCGGCCCGCGCACGCTGGGCTACGAAGAGTACCCGGACGACTCCCTCCCCCCCGACGGCGTGCGCATCAAGACCCTCTTCTCCGGCATCAGCGCGGGGACGGAGCTGACGCAGTATCGCGGCACGACGCCCTTCCTGCACAAGCGGTGGGATGCCGACGCCCGCCTGTTCCGCCCCGGCGAGGAGACCTCGCTCACCTACCCGATCCGCACCTGGGGCTACGAGGAAGTGGGCGAGGTCATCGAGGTCGGGGCCGCTGTCGAGGATATTCCCGTCGGCGCGTGCGTCTTCGGCACGTGGGGGCACCGCACCCACCATCTGGCAACCGCCGACTACGCCCGCCCGCGCCTGATGCCCGCCAGCCTTGACCCCATCCTGGGCATCTTCTCGCACATCGGGGCCATCGCCCTCAACGGCGTGCACGATGGGCGGGTGCGCATCGGCGAGACGGTCGCCGTCTTTGGGCTGGGCGTGCTGGGGCAGATCGTCGCCCAGGCCGCCCGCCAGTCCGGGGCGCAGGTGATCGCCGTTGACCTGCACGACGCCCGCCTGGAGACGGCGCGCGCGCACGGCGCGCACGTGACTTTGAACGCCCGCCGCGAGAAGGTCGCCGAAGCGATCAAAGACCTGACGGGCGGGCGCGGCGCGGACGTGTGTTTCGAGGTCAGCGGCTCCACGCTGGCGCTCAACGAGGCCATTCGCGCGGCGGCCTATTCGGCGCGCGTGGTGGCCATGGGCTTCTTCCAGGGCGAGGCGGTGGGGCTGTTTCTGGGCGAGGAGTTCCACCACAACCGCATCAACGTCGTCTGCTCGCAGATCGGCGGCAGCGATCCGGAGCTGAAGTATCGCTGGGACAAGCTGCGCCTGTGGCAGGCGGCGATCCAGCTTCAGGCGGAGGGCATCCTGGACCTGCGCTCGCTGATCAGCCACATCGTGCCCTTCGAGAGGGCCGGTGACCTGTTCGCGCTGCTTGACCAGACGCCCGACCAGATTATGCAGGCCGTGCTCGAGTTCCCCGCCTGATGGGTGACGCATGTGGGGACGAGATCTGTGCTCTTTGGGAGATTAGCCAGGACGTTCTGCTACCCGATGGCGCGGGCGGCTGGTGGCGAGTTCCCGTAGAGGGGTATTGCAATACGCCCCTACGGACCTCACCCCCGCTCGGCCCGCTGACGCGGGCCTCGCCGCCCCCTCTCCAACGTGGAGGGGGCGAGCCGAGCGTAGCGAGGCTGGGGGTGAGGTCAGGGCGCAGCAGAGCAGCGCCCCTATGTCTTGCTCTGCGTGTTTGGATTATCCAGGAGAAAACAAGCGAATCCCATGAACCCCCTACGCACTGGCATTCTGGGCTGCGGCGGCTATGCGCACCGCCACGCGCAGATTCTGGCGGCGCTGCCCGATGAAGCTGAGATGGTCGCTTTCTGCGACCGCAACGAATGGAAGGCCCACGCCTTTGCCGACCAGTACACGGGCGGGCGGGGCGCGGTCTTCACCGGGCACCAGGCGATGTTCGACCGGGCCGCTCTCGACCTGGCCATCATCTGCCTGCCGCCCTACGGCCACACCGATGAGGTGGAGCAGGCCGCCGAGCGCGGCATTCACCTGCTGATCGAGAAGCCGATTGCACTCACCTCCGAGCACGGCTGGCGCATGGTCGAGGCCGCTGAACGCGCCGGGATCAAGACCCAGGTCGGCTTCATGTTCCGCTTCGGCGAGGCCGTCGAGCGCCTGGCCCTCATGCTCGAATCCGGCGAAGCGGGCAGGCCAGGCCTGATCAGCGCGCGCTACTTCTGCAACGCGCTGCACGCCGACTGGTGGCGCGTCCGCGAGAAGTCTGGCGGGCAGCTGGTCGAGCAGGCGATCCACCTCTTCGACCTTTTGCGCTTCCTTTTCGGCGAGCCGGTCAGCGTCTACAGCCGCCAGGAGAATCTCTTTCACTGCGACGTGCCCGGCTACACCGCCGAGGATGTCAGCGCGACGGTCGTCAGCTTCGCCAACGGGGCGCTTGGCGTGGTCTATGCGACCAACGGGGCCATCCCCGGCAAGTGGGTGCACGATTACCGCGTGGTCGCCGGCAAGCTGACGGCGGAGTTCACCAGCGCGAACCAGGCGACGTTCGTCTTCACGGCGGAGCCGGAGCGCGCGCCGCTGGTCGTCGCCTCCGACAGGGACTTCCGCCTGGCGCAGACGCAAGACCTGCTCCGCGCCATCCGCACGGGCGGCCAGACGCGCACGCCGCTGCGCGAAGGGGCCAGGACGCTCGACCTGGTGCTGGCGGCGGTGCGCTCCAACGAGCAACGGGCGGAGGTCAGGCTATGAAGCTATTCGTCTCCCCATCGGGCGCGCTCAGTGTCGAGTCGTCGCGGGGCAGTCTGCATGGGCTGCGCCCTGTGATCAACGGCACGCCGCTGGACGACGCCCGCGCGACGCTGCTGGAAGGGCCTGCGCAGGGCGGGCACGCGGGGGCGATCCGGCTCCAGTTCACGTCGCCCGCGCTGCATGGCGCGGTCTTTGGCGTCGAAGCTCGCCAGAGCGATGCGGCGCGCTGCACGCTGCGCTACTGGGTGGAGGGCTGGCCGGAGGAGCGCCCGCTCGATGCCTTTGGGGTGTGCTTCGAGCAGATCGAGAACGTGCGCGCCTGGCTGCGGACGGGCTATTTCAGTTGGGACGGCAGCGGCTACGTCGCCCTGGACGAGGCCGCTGCCGGTGACGGTGCGCGCACCGGCTACGCCATGACCCAGCTTCTGCCGCGCGACGGCGCGGGCAGTGTGGTGATCGGCTTCGACCGCCACGACCGCTTCCAGCAGACGTTCAGCGTGAGCCAGGCTCAGCCTGCTCCCTCGCTGACCGTCCTCACCCTGTGGGATCGCCGGGCGCGTGGCGCGGAGCACCGCTGCGAGTCCGAGCGCCTGATCCTCTTCGAGCATGGCGAGGTCGAGGAGGCGCTGCGCGAGTGGGCCAGGCTGGTCGCGGCGGCGTCGCCGCTGCCCCCGCGCCCGCCCGCCGCGCCGATCACGGGCTGGTGCTCGTGGTACAACCTGTACGCCGCCATCAGCGAAGAGAACATCCGCGAGCACCTGGCCGGAGTCGCCGAGTCCGTCCGCCGCCACGACCTGCCGATGCGGTTCTTCCAGATTGACGACGGCTTCACGCCGGAAATGGGCGACTGGCTGGAGGTCAAGCCGCAGTTTCCGCGCGGCATGAGGCCCCTGCTGGACGAGATTCGCGCGGCGGGGTTCGTCCCCGGCCTGTGGATCGCGCCGTTCGTGGTCGGCAACCGCAGCCGCCTCTACCGCGCTCATCCCGACTGGGTGGTGACCGACCGGCAGACAGGCGGCCCGCTGGCGCTGATGACCTTCTACGGCGAGTTCCGCTGGCACAAGCGCAGCGAGGAATACTACATCCTCGACACCACGCACCCCGACGCTTTCGCCTACCTGCGCCAGGTGTTCCGCACGTGGCGGCACGAGTGGGGCTGCGAGTACTTCAAGACGGACTTCATGCACTTCCCCACCGAGCACGGCGCTGATCGCGCCGTCTGGCACACGCCGGGCCTGGCGCGCATCGAAATCTGGCGGCGCGCCGCCGAGATGATCCGCAAGGAGATCGGCGACGCGACCTGGCTGGGCTGCGGCTGCCCGCTGTGGGCCTCGGTGGGGCTGGTGGAGGGCGTGCGCATCGGGGGCGATGTCGGCGTGCGCTGGACGGGCGACCAGTCAGCGCAGTCGCTGCTGCGCGACCAGGCGGCGCGCGGCTTCGCCAACCACATCCTGTGGCAGACCGATCCCGACTGCATTCTGCTGCGCGAGCGCTTCCACCACCTGACCGCCGCCGAGCAGCAGTCGCTGGCGCTCTACGCGGGCATGGGCGCGGGCGTGGTGATGACCAGCGACGCCCTGCACGAGCTTTCTGACGAACGCCTACGGCTGTGGAAGCTGTTGCTCAATCCCCGCCGGGCGATCTGCCGCTTCCCCTTGCTGGGCGCGAACGATCCCGTGCTCGTACAGGTGCGGACGCCGGACACAGAGTCCCCGGATACGCAGGCGGCGATCTTCGTCTTCAACACCGGTGATGCGCCGATTGCCTGGCAGTACGCGCTGCCGCAGTTGGGCCTGCCTGCGCCGCGTTACGTGTACGACTGGACGGCGGGGCAGCCCTGGCCCGCTCCGGTGGAGACAATCTCCGGCAACCTGGACCCGCACGACGGCGCGCTGCTGTTCGTGAGTCCCGCGCCCTTCGTCGCCCCGCCGCAGACGCTTCCATGAGAGAGGTTGTTGGTGATTGGTTTTTGGTTGTTGGTAATTGGTTTCCGGTTGCCGGCAAGGGGCACCCAGGTGATAGGACTGCTTTTACCAAGAACCAACAACCAACCACCAAAAACCAACTCCAGACCAAGTGAGTCCAACGGCCTTGTTGCGCGGCAGAGGGGGTGCTACATTCGACTGTAGAGACCGCACGCTGTGAGTGGCGCAGGCCCGGCGGGGCCTGCTGGGGAGCGACTATGAACGTCGGCGTATTGGCGCTGCAAGGGGACTTCCTGGAGCACAAGGACATGCTGCGCAGCCTGGGCGCGCAGCCGGTCGAAGTGCGCCTGCCGGGGCAGTTGGACGGGCTGGACGCGCTGATCATCCCTGGCGGCGAGAGCACAACCATCGGCAAGCTGGCGGTGACCTACGGGCTGCTGGAGCCGCTGCGCGAGTTCGCCTGGCACAAGCCCGTGTGGGGGACGTGCGCGGGCATGATCATGCTGGCTCGCGACATCGGGCGCGACCAGCCGCTGCTCGGCCTGATGAACATCACCGTCAGCCGCAACGCCTTCGGGCGGCAGGTGGACAGCTTCGAGGCGGACCTGACCGTGCCGGCCCTCGGCCCGGAGCCGTTCCGGGCGCTGTTCATCCGCGCGCCGCTGGTGACCGCCGTCGGCGACGGCGTCGAAGTGCTGGCGCAACTGGACGATCGCAGCATCGTCGCCGTGCGCCAGGGTCACTGGCTGGCGACGGCTTTTCACCCGGAGCTGACCGGGGATTCACGTTTCCATCGCTACTTCCTGCGCGAAGTGGCCGCCCTGCCGCTGGCCGAGTGAGCGGGCTTGCTATATGCCCTACGCAACCTCACCCCCGCTCGGAGCTGGCGCGCCTCGTCTCCCCCTCTCTGTAAACGGAGAGGGGGAAAGGCCGAGCGTAGCGAGGCCAGGGGGTGAGGTCAATCAGACGTCATCTTCATGCTTTCCACGCTACTGTCCGCCCCTGAAGGCTTTGCCGGGGAGGCCAGAGGGAGGGGCGTCTCGTGGAAATAGACTTCCGAAGTTTGGCAAACTTCGGGAGTCTGGCAGCGAGACCCCTCTCATTCGTCGCGGCGCGGGCCGCCGGGCAGCCAGCCGAACGGCACTTCGTCGTCGCGCAGCGCGTCCTCAGCCTCCGGCTGGCGCGCTGCGCGCGTGCGGCGATCCGCCTGGCTGCGGTGCACCTTCCCCAACCGGCGCAGATCGCTTGCGTAGAGACGCTGGTCGCGCGGCACGTCGGGTTGGAGGGCAGCCTGGGCGATGGCCCGCGCGATGACATCTACGGGCAGCGGCGCGCGCCGCCCGATGAGCAGGCGCAGCAGCGGCAGCCCCCCAACCCACGACAGGGCGCTGAAAAGACGCCCGCCGCGCCCCCAGCGGTCGAAGGCCAGTGGCGCGCGCACAATCGTCCAGCGCAGGCCGCTGCTGCGCAGATAGTCCTCGGCTTCGCGCTTGCTGCGCAGGTACTCGGCGGGCACGCCGAGTGGCCTGGCCGCCGCGCTGAGCAGCACGAAATAGGGCACGCCGTCGCTCACAGCCATGCTGATCGCGTTGCGCGCCGAGACCAGGTTAAGCTGGTGGAAGGTCAGGCCGCGTTGCGGCTGGGCGCGGATGCTGCCCACCAGGTGCACGACCACGCCGTGCCCGCGCGAGCGACCCTTGAGGCTGGCGCTGTTCCACACGTCGCCGGGCACCATGTGCACATGGCGGCACAGCGCGCCGAGCTTCTCTTCGTGGTCGGGGCGCACCAGCACGGTGACCTCCGCGCCCGCCTCGACCAGCGCCGAGAGGGTGTGCAGGCCGATGAAGCCCGTGCCGCCCGTCACGAAGACCTTATTCCAGTTGCGCCTTTGCATGGGTGCGCTGCTCGCAGTCTGGCAGACCAGCCCGTCCGGTCTGTGCGGTCTCATTCTAACCGCAGGGGAGAGGGCGGTCAATTGCCGGGGGCAGGAGCGCCGCTCTACTGCGCTCGTAGGGGCGTATTGCAATACGCCCCTACGAGCTCACCCCCGCTCGGCGCTAACGCACCCCGCCTGGCCGATAATTGGGCGGCAGAGGGAAACAGGGGTAAAGTCCGATATAGACACCTGGTCTGCGCGCCGGAGAAAGCCAACTGTCCGATGTCCTCGCTGGCCTTTGAGATTCTGATCCTCTTCGTCCTCATCCTCGCCAACGGCCTGTTCGCCATGTCTGAGGCTGCCGTGATCTCGGCGCGCAAGGCACGCTTGCAGCAGCGGGCCAACACGGGCGACGCCAAAGCGCGCGCGGCGCTCGATCTGGCCAATGAGCCGCGCAGTTTCCTGGCGACGGTGCAGATTGGCATCACCCTGATCGGAATCCTGGCGGGCGCGTTCGGCGGGGCGACGCTGGCCAAACACCTGGCAGGTGTTTTCAGAGACGTTGCTTTCCTGGCGCGCTATGCAGACGCCCTGAGCCTGGCGATTGTTGTGCTGGTCATTACCTACCTGTCGCTGATCATCGGCGAACTGGTGCCCAAGAGCCTGGCCCTCAGCCGCCCGGAGGACATCGCCGCTGCGGTCGCCGGGCCGATGAGCTTGCTGTCCAGGCTCACTGGTCCGCTGGTCTTCACGCTCAGCGCCTCCACCAACCTGGTGCTGCGTCTTTTTGGCGTCGCGGCTTCCGTTGAGTCGCCGGTGACGGAAGAAGAGATCAACGTGATGATTGACCAGGGCACCGATCTCGGCGCGTATGTAGAGGCCGAGCGTGATATGGTCGCGCGCATCTTCCGCCTGGCCGACCTGCGCATCGGCGCGCTGATGACGCCCCGCACAGAAATTGACTGGTTCGACACGGGCGATACGCCTGACGAGATTCGGAGCAAGCTGATCGCCAGCCCTCATTCCTATTTTCCGGTGGCCAGCGGCGACCTGGACAACATCCAGGGCATCGTGCGTGCCATTGACGTGGCAGAGCGGCTGCTCTGTAACCAACCGCTCGACATGAGCGCCGATTTGCAGCGCCCCCTCTTCGTGCCGGAGACGACGCTGGCCCTGAGCGTCTTCGACACGTTCAAGACGACGGGCAACCGTGTTGCCGTCGTCATTGACGAATACGGCGGCGTGCAGGGGCTGGTCACCCTGACGGACATTCTGGAAGAGGTGGTTGGCGACGTGGCGATCTCGCAAGAGACGATTGAGCCGCAGATCGTCCAGCGCGACGACGGCTCCTGGCTGCTCGATGGCCTGGTCTCCGTCCAGCGCCTGGCCGACCTGCTGGACATCGCGGCGCTGGAAGAGAGCGCCCGCTACGAGACGCTGGGCGGCTTCGTGATGAGCGAATTGGGCCGTATCCCTACCGCCGGCGATTCCTTCGTGGCCTTCGGCTACCGCTTCGAGGTGCTGGACATGGACGGGCACCGCGTGGACAAGGTGCTGGCCATGCCCGCGCCGCTGACCGCCGCGCCGGAATAGCGCCGTGCCAGTGGGG
>Ga0334890_1004642_pt1 | contig 12437 bp, 9 predicted proteins | sample GraSluR1_MG_3_FD_207220 | JGI IMG/M metagenome (GOLD analysis project Ga0334890, IMG submission 207220) | Sludge microbial communities from methane-producing bioreactor in Wageningen University, Netherlands - Granular Sludge_31_08-R1 | ecosystem: Engineered > Bioreactor > Anaerobic > Unclassified... | reverse complement strand
CCCCATCCCCCAGCCCCTTCCCCCACGCAAGCGGGGGGAAGGGGCGCAGGCCAACCGTCTTTCTCCCTTCCCCCTTCGTGATACTGTTGGCGAAATGCCTCCGTAGGGGCGTATTGCAATACGCCCCTGCGGGGGCGCAGCAGAGCAGCGCCCCTACGAAACCGGCGCGCGCTTAGTTCGCCAACAGTCTCCCTCGTGGGGGAAGGGCCGGGGATAGAGGGACAAGCGCGCCGACAACTTGTTCGCGCACCCGCGTTGGTGTATGCTTAGCAAAGGTTTCCTGACGCGAGGAGAAGCGGGCATGGACGATCTCTATTCGAGGATTGTGCGCGAGCGCGGGTCCCTGGAGGGCCTGGTGGCGCGCATTCCTGGGTTCCGGGGGTACATGGACATGACGGCGCGCCGCCAGGCTGACCGGCTGATCCGCGAGCACGTGGTGGCGCAGCTCAAGACGCAGCTTAACCGGCTGTCCGAGATCGAGAAGGTGCTGCTCGATGCTGGCGGACTGTCGTTCATGAGCAAGACGCGCAGCGCGAAGACCAAGTTCCAGACGTTCATTGACCGCATCGCCACCGACGCGCCAGGGTATTCCGGCTTCTTTGACGCGGTGAAGATCGGCCAGGACGACCTGGGCGTGATCTATGCGTTTGACCAGGCATTGCTCGACTATGTGGACAAGTTCGCGCTGGCGCTGGACGCGCTGCATGACGCGGCGCTGCGGGGCGAGGGCGTCGAAGAGGGGATTCGTACGCTGGACGCGCTGACGGTGGAGGCGAACGAAGCCTACGGCCTGCGCGAGAATGTGCTGAGGGGGATTGAGTAGCTTGCGCTGGTTGCCAGCGACAGGGGCGTGCAAGGAGAGATGACCGATGCCGCGCATTATTGATGTTGTGTTGCACGACAATATCATGGACGACGAACTGTGCTACCGCGAACCCCAGGGTGGCGCAGGCGATTTTCGGATGGGGTCACAGGTGATCGTGCAGGAGAGCCAGGCGGCAGTTTTCGTGCGCCAGGGCCAGGTGCTCGATGCGCTGGGGCCGGGGTCGCACACGCTGAGCACGGCCAACCTGCCCATCCTGTCAAGTCTGATCGGGCTGGTGACGGGCGGGCGCAACCCCTTCACGGCAGAATTGTACTTCGTCAACCTCAAAGACCTGCCGCAGGTGCCCTGGGGAACCAACCCGCCGATTGTGCTGGAAACGCCGGGCAAGGGCGTGGGCGTCGTGCTGCTGATCACGCACGGCGTGATTGACATCGGCATTGACGATCCGCTGCGCTTCATGAAGCAGTATGGCGTCGGCAAGCCCATCGTCCGGCTGGGCGACATCCGCGAGCGCATCCAGTCCATGCTGCTGGGCGAAGTCGCTTCGCTGCTGTCGTCGTCCGGCGCGGCCAGCGTCATGGACGCCAACCGCCTGCTGTCGGACCTGGAAGGCGCGGCGCTGGCACGGCTGAACGAGCAATTCGCGGCCATCGGGATGCGCATCAAGGCGTTCGAGGCCAAGCCGTTCACCGCCAAAGAGGTCAGCACCGAGGAACTGCGCAACTACGTGGACTTCGAGACGTGGGAGCGCATTCGCCGCCTGGAAGTGGCCGACGCCGCAGCCAGCAACACCGGCATGGGCGGCGGGCTGGCTGGCGCCGGCGTGGGGTTGGGCGTTGGTCAGCAGATCGGCGCGGCGCTGAACCCTGAGGCGGCAGCACTGCAACAGCAGCAGCAGATGATGATGATGCAGATGATGCAGCAGATGATGCAGCAACAGCAGGGCCAGGGGCAGCAGGCTCCCGCCCAGGCGACGCCCGCCGTGCCGCAGACGGCGGCTGAGGTGCGCGCCTACCTCGACCAGCTTGACGCCAAGCTGATGGCTGGCGAGGTCTCTGAGGAGCTTTACAACAAGCTGTACGCCAAGTGGGAAGCGCGCCTGAAGGAGCTTGGCGGCTGAGCCGGGTCACCGGACCAGAGCATGATCAGGGCAGGGGTGTGCCGCGTGCGCACCCCTGTTTTATTGGGGCGGCGGCCAGCGTATGGACGCCAGGGTGAAGGAGTCGCCGAGCAGGTTGCCCGCCGCGTCGTAAACGGGCAGCCGCTCGCCTGATTGCGGGTCGTACAGCCCCACTTCGAGAGTGTACGTCCCTGGGGCTAGGCGCACTTCCGGCGAGCCGAGCAGGTGGTACGGGTCGCGGTAGAGCGTCCCTGGTTCCCAGGTCAGCGTGCTGGCGAAGCCGTCCAGCGGGCGGTGATCGTCCTGATCCCACAGTGGGCTGCCCGTCGCCGGGTTTGGCGCGCCGGTCAGGTGGACGAACACCGTGTAATCCACCGCAGACCGGGCCAGCGGCTCCCAGTAGAGCAGGACGGTGAGAGCCGGGGCGGTCGCGTCGGGGCCTTGCAGGGTGTGCCCGGCCAGCCGCGCGATCTCGCCAAAGCGCACGTCCTGGCGGACGGCGATCTCGGCCTCGCGCGGCGTCCAGTGCCGGAATTGCATCACGTCAAAGCCGGCGGGCGCGTCGTAGCTGATCTGCTGCATGGCATCGGCCAGGAAGCTCTCCGCCTCCGGCGAGCGCCCCACGAGCCAGATGCCCCGGTAGAAGTTGACCTGCGGCTGAAGCTGCGCGCGGACCGGCGCGTCGGGAACCAGGCTGGTCTCGTCTGCGGGGCCGGGGTAGTAGTACCCGAAGGCGGGGTCGGGAACGACCTGCAGAACCAGGTCGCCGGGCGCGGCGCGCTGCTGCAGGTAGGCGGCCAGCCCCGGCCAATCGGGTGCTTTAGGGGAGTCGCCGCGATAGTACGGCACCAACTCGGTCGCGCTCAGCACGGGAACGGCCAGGAGCAGGGCCAGCGCCGCGCGCGCGGCTAGCCGGGGCAGCGCCGCACGGCGCGCCTGGGGCGCGGTCAGCGCCCCCGCCGTCAGGATGATGAAGGCCGGGACTGTGGCGATCAGGTAGCGGGGGTCGAAGACACTCATGCGCGTCGCGGCGACCAGCAGCAGCAGCGCCGGGAGAGCGATCCAGGCGGCCAACCAGATACCCTGGCGGCGCTGGGGCCGGTCCATCCAGAGCAGTGCGAGCGCAGCGATCCAGGCCAGCGGCAGAAGAACCTCCCAGGGGGACGGGTACTCGCGTCCGCTGAGCAACACGGGCAGGAACCAGGTCAGCAGACGGGTAAGGTCAGCATCGGACGTAGCGCCCTCGTACCCGCTGTGGGCCAGATACCAGCCCTGGGCGAGCCAGGGGAGCAGCAGAAGGCCCAGGACGAGCCACGTCCTCAGCGCCGCCGTCACGACGCGGCGCGGTCGCCGCGCTGCGACCAGGTAGGCTGCCTGCACCACGAGCAGGAACGCTTCCAGGAAGAAAAAGTACAGCGCGGCGGTCTCGGCGATCAGGTAGAGCGCCCAGTCGCGCTGCCGGTTGCGGGTCGTCGCGCGCAGGAACAGCCACATCGCCAGGCTGCTCGCGCCGAACCACAGCGCGTAGTTGCGCGCGTCCTGGGCGTGCCAGATCAGGAAGGGGTGCACGGCGGCCAGGACCAGCGCAACCGGCGCTGCGCGATGGTTGCGCAGCAGGGTGCGGGCCAATGCCCCCGTTGCGGCCACGCCCAGCCAACCGCCCAGCAGGGACAGCGTGCGCATGGCGAACTCGCTGCTGCCCGCGACGGACTTCCACGCCCAAAAGCTGAGAAACGTCCCCAACGGGTGCGGTTCCCACTGGGCGAGATCGCGCACGACGGTGGCCGGGTCGTCCGCCCAGTAGCGCACGGCGAAGGCTTCGTCGCCGCGCAGGGGCACGTCGCCAAGCTGCACGATGCGCAACACGAAGGCAGCAGCCAGCAGCGCCGTCAGCAGAGCGAGGGAGTGGGTGCGCGGGCGCTTCACGGGTGTTGTCTCAGCGGAGTCTCAGCCGTCCTTAGCTGCCGCCCCGCGCTTTGATCCAGGTCACGTCTTTCTTGCTCAGCCCGAACCAGTTCTCCTTCTGGCGCTTGCGGTCGTATTTGCGCTGGAGCGCATCGCGCACAGCGACAGCATCGGCTGTCTCAAAGGCGTGCACCAGCTCGACCGGCCCCTTCCCGTCGGCCTCCAGCGCGCTGAGGGAGTCCTCAACGGAGCCGGTTGTCGCGCCGAAGTAGTACAACTGCCCCATCTGGGCCAGGAACACGGTGCCGCGCGCACCCTGGGCTGCCGGTGCGCCCTCGGCCTCGACCTCCTCAGCGTCTTGATCGAGGGCGAAGTCGTCGCCGGCCAGATCGAGCGATTCGCCGGTGAGTTCGGCGATCTCCTGGCGGGTCATCAAGCCGTACATGCGGTCAATCGCGTCGAGGTGTTCGGGCCGCAGTGTGTTCGCCGGGGTTGCCTGCTGCTCGCGCAGGTACTGGCGCAGCGACGGCTTCTTTTTCGGGTCGGCGTAGAGGACGGGGTAGAGCGGGTCTTCCTGCTCGAAGCTGGCATTGGGGTGAGTGAGCACGACCAGCGGCTGCACAGTGATCTCGGCGTCGGGCGCGATTTTGTTGACGAGGCGCTGCACTTGTTGGGCGTGCAGCGTGGCATCGTTGAACGGATTGCCAATCAAATCCTGGCGCAGGTAGCCGTTCAGTTTGCGCAGAAATCCTTCGTCACCGTACCACTTCTTACCCTTGACGCGGTATGCCTTGTCCTGCCAGACAATGGTGAGGGTAAAGACCCCTTCCGGGCCGATCAGGACGTGCGGGGCAGGGAGCAAGTGGTGAAAGATAGTGTACTTCGGCCCCAGGCCCTTCAGACCGTTGTTGAGGACATCCACCGGGCGCGGCTCGCGAATCCAGACGTTGGCCATGCGCACCGAGGTCAGGGTGAGCAGGAGCAAAATGGGCAGGATGAAGCAGCTTAGCTGGCTCGCCCCCGACGACGGATCGGCTGTCCAGGTGAAGAAGAAGCCGAAAACCATGCCACCCAGGCTGATGAAGAACAGGACATGGGAGATTTTGCGGTTGCGGTTGATCCGCGCTTCGTTGATGACCACGCGCATCGTCTGGGGACCTTTCTGTGTGCGGGTTGGTGTGTTTGCAACGGTGAATGGTAACACAAAAAACGTCCAAAGCGTGAAAATCCGCTCAGGAGCGCGTGTGCAAAATCTGTACAGCGTAGGGGCACTGCTCTGCTCCGTTCGTAGGGGCGTATTGCGATACGCCCCTACGAACCTCACCCCCGTTCGGCGCTGGCGCGCCTCGCCGCCCCCTCTTCATTCGAATGGAGAGGGGGCAGACGAACGCAGCGAGGCCGGGGGTGAGGTCAATACCTCGTGTCCAGCGAGTGGCTTTCAACCTTTGCAGGCACCGGCGTCTTGGGCGGGCTGGCTAAGCGCCCTGTGCCTGGTATAATCGCGCTCGCCGGGCATGGCGGCGACGCCGTGCCCGCGCCTGACACCTGGCGAGTAGAGCGGCGATGGTAGTAGCGCACCCGGCTGGCCCATGCCCGTAGCAGCGCCTTCGCAGAAGTGCCCCCTTTGTGGGGCGATTCAGCCTGTCTCGGCACGCACCTGCGCCATCTGCGGCGCGGCACTGACAGGCGAGCCTCTGGCGGTGCCTGTGCCGGAAGCGAAGGCTCCCCGCCAGCGAGAGGCGGCCTCGCGCTACGATCCGGGCGCGGGAGACGACGACCTGTACGCCGGGGATTTGAGCGGGCGCGTGGGGCGTTTGCTGCTTGTGGTGGGGATCGTCGCGGTCTTGCTGCTGGGCGTGGTGCTCGGCCTGGCCGTAGCGCGCTGGGTCGCTGGGGGAGGGGACGGTGCAGGGCCGCGCACCGAGGGCATTGCCGGGCCAACAGCGCCGCCGACCTCCACACCGCGCGTCGCGACACCCGCCCACACGCTGACGCCTACGCGCGATGCGATGATGTCGCTGCCCACTGTGACGCCCATGCCGCCCACCGCCACCCCCACGCCGACGGTTACGCCGTGCTACCAGACGGCGGGGCAGGGCGATACTGTGCTTGGCATGGCCTACCGCTGCGGGCATCGCGAGCTGGCCATTGTGGACGTGATTCTTGAGATCAACGGCATGAAGAATCCCGAGGAGCTTCAGCTTGGGCAAACGCTGGAGATTCCCTGGCCAACGCCGACGCCAGGGCCGGGGCAGGAATTGACGGCGACGGCACAGGAGGGTGAGCCAGAGACCCAGGGCCAGGAGGCGTCGCCGACGCTGCGCGTCAACGTCTTTGGCACGCCCGATGCGCTGGCCAAGTACGAGAACATCGAGCCGACGCTGCGCCCCGGCCAGGCCTGGCACGTCGTCGAACCCGGCCAGACGATCCTGGGCATAGCCTACATTTACGACACGACCATCGAGACGCTCTCGCAGATCAACCCGGAGATTCCGTTTCTCCAGTGCGACTACGGCGACCCGACGGGCGGGCCGAACTGCGTGGTGATGCTCTATGAAGGGCAGCGCGTGCGCGTGCCGGTGCCGCTGCCCACACCAACGCTTAGCCCGACTCCCAGCGGCACGCTGACGCCCACGCCTTCCCCGACGCCGACTTTCAACGCGCCTTATGCCCTGGGGCCGGAAGACGGCGCGCGGTTCGCCGCTGACCAGCTGGTGACGCTGCGCTGGGGCAGCACGGGAACTCTGGGCGCGCAGGAGCGGTATATCGTGCGCGTGCGCGATCTGGACACCGGCCAGGAGTACACGGCGGCGATAGCCGAGACGAGCTACATCCTGCCGGGAGGCTGGCAGCCCCGCGACCGCAACCGTCACACGTTCGAATGGAGCATTGCCGTGGGCGAGATTGACGAGCGGGGGATGGTTATCTCTGCGCGGTACGCCACCGAGCCGCGCCGCTTCACGTGGGAGAGCCGGTGATAGGACTTCGACGGAGGGGGGATGAGCCAACTGTGGAAGGATGGCATTCATGACGCATCGTGTCTGGCTTATCATGGCCCTGAGCGGGATTGTCGCTCTGGCATTGACGGCCTGCGGCGGGCAGGACGAGAGCACGCCGCCCAGCCTCACCCCTACTGAGTCTTTGCCGTCCAGCGTGGAGGTTGCGCAGGCAGCGCCCACGCAAACCCCCGGCGGCCCGACGATCACGCCCTCGCGGACGGTGCCGCCGACGATCACCCCGACGAACAGCCCGCCGCCTCCGCCACCCTCCGAGACGCCTTCGCCGACGGCGACGCCCGGCCCCTATGAGCACGTGATCCGCAGCGGAGACACCTGCCTGGGCATCGCCTACCAGTACGGGCACCTGCACCCCGACGTGAAGACGGCCATCGAGCGGCTCAACGGCATGGCGGACTGCTCGATCCTGCCAGGGCCGGGCAGTACGATCCTGATCCCGCGCCCGACAGCGACGCCGACCCAGATAGGGGCCGATCTGACGCAGACAGCGGTGGCGACCAGCGCCCCGCCCAGGGTGACGCTGGATGCTGCGCCGAGCTTTGCCATCAAAACATATGTGGTCGAGGCGGGCGATACGCTGAGCAGCATTGCTATCCTTCACGATAGCTCGCTGCGCCAGATTTGCGAGCTAAACCCGCTGCCCAACGGCATTGACTGCGGGGCGTGCACCTGGGAGTCGCCGAACTGCTGCTGCACGCGCCCGGTGGTGTTGAGCGCAGGCCAGCAGATCAACGTGCCCGCGCCGACGCCCACGCCGACGGCAACGCCGACCTTCACCGGCAGCGAGACGCCTACCCCCACGCCCACCTATCGCGCGCCGCTGCCCATTGCTCCCGCCAGCGACGAGACAGTATCGGGCGCGGTGCGGCTGATGTGGGCCTCGGTGGGCGTGCTCCAACCTGAGGACACCTACCTGGTGACTGTCCGCGACGAGACGACGGGCGCGGTCTTCGCCGGTGCCACGCGCCAGTTGTCGCTCGATGTGCCCGCCGGCTACCTGCCCCGCGATGGCCAGTCGCACGTGTTCGTCTGGCAGGTGGCGGTGGTACGGCTGGGCGCGGATGGCCTGTATTACCCGCAGGGGGCTGTGGTGCCGGAACGCCGCTTCACCTGGACGGGTTGGGAGTAGCGCGGCGGACCGGCGACGCGCGGCACGCGGCGAGGAGAGGATGATGCCAGAGACAATCAGAGCGGTGGTATATGAGGACAGGCTCCTGGCGATTGAGCGTCAGCCGCCCGTCGCCGGGCCGGACGAGGCCGTGATTCGGCTGCGGTTGGGCGGAATCTGCAACACAGACCTGGAGCTTGTGCGCGGCTACCAGGAGTTTCGCGGCACACTGGGGCACGAGTTCGTGGGCGAGGTGGTCGCCGGGCCGCAGGAATGGCTGGGCGCGCGTGTCGTGGGCGAGATCAACGTGGGCTGCGGCGCGTGCGACTGGTGCAGATGCGGCGTGCCCAACCACTGCCGGAACCGGCGCGTGCTGGGCATTGCGGACTATGACGGAGCGTTCGCCGACCTGTTCCGGCTGCCCGTCGCCAATTTGCACCGGGTCTCGCCGAACATCGCCGACGAGGAAGCGGTCTTCACCGAGCCGCTGGCGGCGGCGTGCCAGGTGCTGGACTGCGCGCACATCCGGCCCAGCGAGCGCGTGGTGTTGCTGGGCGCGGGCAAGCTGGGGCTGCTCACGGCCCAGGTGTTAGGGCTGGTGGGCTGTGACCTGGCGGTGGTCGTGCGCCACGAACGCCAGGCGAGGATGCTCGCCGGGTGGGGGCTGCCACCCGTCCGGCGCGGCGATCTGCGCGACGGAGAGGCGGACGTGGTGGTGGACTGCACGGGGACGCAGGAGGGCCTGCGCGACGCGCTGCGCCTGGTACGCGCGCGCGGCACCCTCGTGCTCAAGAGCACCTACGCTGGCCCGGCGACGGTTGACCTGGCTCCCCTTGTGGTCCAGGAGATCAGGGTGGTGGGCAGCCGTTGCGGGCCGTTCGGCGCGGCATTGCGCTTACTGGAGCGCCGGTTGGTGGACGTGCTGCCGCTGATCGAGGCGCGCTATCCGCTGGCGCAGGCGGTGGAGGCGTTCGCCCGCGCCGATCAACCGGGCACGCTCAAGGTGTTGCTGACGCCTTAGGGAGCGGGCGCAGCAATTCTAGCCCGGTCTGCACGCGCCTTTCCCCCTAATCCCCCTCCCCAGCAGAGCTAGAGAGGGGGACTTTGACCACCAGAGGGGATGTTTTCCCCCTCCCTGGCTTGACCGGGGAGGGGGCCAGGGGGAGGGGCGTTGCGTGGAAGTCTGTATCAGGCGCAGGGCGCAGCAGAGCAGCACCCCTACCGGAAGACATCCAGCCGTTGCTCTCGGCTGTGCGCTGGGCTGGCTTCAGGGTGCGGCAGCGGCCAGGGGCAGGGTGAAGTAGAACGTGGTGCCCGCGCCGGGCGTGCTCTCGAACCACAGGGCGCAGCCGTGCGCCTCGACGATGCGTTGGGCGATAGAGAGTCCGAGACCGGTGCCGGTCTCCTGCCCGGCGACCGCTGAAGCCCGGTAGAATTTCTCGAAGATGTGCGGCTGATCCTCGGCGCTGATGCCAGGGCCGGTGTCCGTCACGCTGATCACGATCTGTTTCTCCGGCTGCTGCGCCTCCGTCCGGTTGGCTGGCATCACGTCCAGCGCAACCGTGATCGATCCCCCTTCGACGTTGTACTTGACCGCGTTGGTGAGCAGGTTGAGCAGCACCTGCTTGATGCGGTCGCGGTCGGCGTGCGCCTGCTGCGTGCCTGGTCGGACGGTGAGACCGATGTGGCGCTCGCGCGCTCTGGGGGCGATGAGGCTCACACACTCGTCCAGCAGGGTGCGCATGTCGAAGCGAGCCATTTCCAGGCGCGTGCGCCCGGATTCCAGGCGGGCCAGGTCGAGGAAGTCGGTGGTCAGGGCGGCCAGCCGCTCGGTCTCCCCTTGCAGCGTGCGGACGATCTCCTGGAGGGCGTCCGGCGGCAGGGCGGGGCGCGCCAGCAGCGACGCGCTGGCGCGGAGCGCGGCAAGCGGCGTGCGTAGCTCGTGCACCATCTCGGCGATGAAGTCGCTCTGCTGGAACAGGCGCGCGTTCTGGACGGCGATGGCAGCCTGGTCGGCCAGCGCAGCCAAGATGTCGCGGTCGTCGCCCGACCAGGGCTGGTCGCCGCGCTTGTTGATCGCCTCCAGCACGCCGATGGGCCGGCTGTGCAGGTTCATGGGCACGGCGAGCAGGTTGCGCGTGCTGAACCGTGTGGTCTGGTCCACGCGCGAGAACCAGCGCGCATCGCTCTTGGCGTCGCGCACGAGCACCGGCTCGCCGTGCGTGGCCACCCACCCGGCCAGGCTGCCCTGCATCGGCACGGGGATCGCTTCCATCTCGGCGCGGGACAGGTTGCTGGCGGCCTCAAAGCGCAGTTCGCCAGTCGCCGGGTCAATGAGCAGGATGGACGCTTCTTCAGTGTCGGTCAGCTCGCGCGCCGCGTCAATGATGCGGCGCAGCAGCGCGCCCAGGTCGAGCGTCGAGTTAAGCTGGCGGCTGATCTCCATCAGGCGTTCGTAGCGCCGCTGAAGCTGCTCGTACATGGCGCGGCTGACAGTCTCCGGCGCTGGGCCGGGTGTGGTGCTTGGCTCCATGCTACGTCTCACTTTCCAGGACATCGGCAAGCTGGGGCAGCACATCCACGACATCCGCGCGGATCACGCTCGTGGCCAGGGAGTCGAGCGCCGTCTCGCGCAGGTTGACGAACACCAGCGCCGCCCCCGCGCGGTGGGCCAGCACAGGCAACTCCCCTGCGGGATACATCTCCAGCGAGGAGCCGATCACCAGCAACACGTCGCAGCGCCGCACTTCACAACGGGCAGCGCGCAGAGTGCGGGCGGGAAGCTGCTCGCCCAGCAAGATGACATTGGGTTTGAGCACATGACCGCAGCGGGGGCAATGGGGAATCGTCCCTGAGGCGATGAAGGCGTGGATGTACGGCTCTGCCGGATAGACGGCGAAGCAGTGGATGCACGTCATCTCGCGCAGGTGGCCGTGAACTTCGTAGACGGCTCTGGAGCCGGCGCGCTCGTGCAGCATGTCAATGTTCTGGGTAATAATGCTCTTGAGCCGCCCGGCTCGCTCCATGCGGGCCAGGGCCAGATGCGCCGAGTTGGGAGCGGCGTCCAGGATGGAGCGCGCCAGTGGCTGAATCCAGGCGTAGAATCGCTCCGGGTGGCGGCGGAACCCGTGCAGGCTGGCGACTTCTTCCGGGTTCGCCTGCTGCCACAGGCCAGAGTGAGGGCTGCGGAAATCGGGGATGCCGGAGCGTGTGCTGATGCCCGCCCCGGTCAGGGCGACGAGATAGCGCGCACGGCGCAGGAGTCGCAGGGCGGCTTCAAGCGAAGGCGAGATCATGCGTCGCTCCGGCAACGGGACACTGACGGTTGGCTGACGGGCAGAGGACTGTGAAAGGCTGCGCACCGCCGGCAGTACCGGGCATGCCCCGGTGCCGCCGAAGCGCCGTGTCCGGTAGTCATGCGCTGCGACGACCAGCAACCTCCTCGGCCAGCTTGCTGAGCTGGCTGGCGATAATGGAGTTGGGCTGGAAGAGCACAATGGGCAGGCCCGCTTCTGCCGCCTGGAAAGCCAGTTCAGGGGCGGGTGAGATGATGGCCGTCATCTCGTTGCCCAGCAGTTGCTCGGCTTCCTGCCAGGGCACCTGAACGCTGGTCTGGGTGTGGTTGACCATGACCACGCTGATGCGGTTGCGGGCCAGGCCGATCTGCTGCATCTCGCCGATCATGTCGCGGGCCAGCGTGAGGGCGACCCGGTTCGGCTCGACCACCAGCGTAAGCTGATCCATCTCCGGCAGCAGGCGCGCGGTGAGGCGGTTGAGGCCCGCGCCGAGATCGAGCACGACTACGCGCTGGAGCGCGCGCAGGTGACGCACGACCGCTGCCAGAGTCTCGGGTGAGACGTTGAGCAGCGTCTCTTTGGGTCGCCCCGACGAGAGCAGAAGGCGCAGTCCACTGGCGTGGGTGACCATCTCTCGCTCGACGGCCTGCGCCGCGATTTCGTTGGAGGGGCGGGCGAGCAGGTTAGCCATCCCAGTGGAGCGGGCGAAGCCCAGTGAAAGCCCCAACGTCCCCTGGCCCAGGCGGAAATCGGCCAGGGCTGTCGGCGTGTTCTTAGCCAGCACGGCGGCGACGTTGGTGGCGAGCGTCGTCGTGCCGACGCCGCCCTTAGCGCCCAGGAAGCCCCACACCAGCGCGCGATCCGCCGGAGCACGCTGCTGGGCGGCGCGCGCGAGCAGGGCTTTGACGCGCGAGACCAACTCGGCAGGATGCGTGGGCTTGGTCAGGTAGTCGTCCGCGCCGGCCTCGAATCCGGCCACTTTGTCGTCCACCAGCGTCTTGGCGGTGAACATGATGATCGGGATCCGTTGGGTGAGGGGATCGTGGCGCAGCCGGCGGCAGACCTCATAGCCATCCATCGTTGACATCATGATGTCCAGGATGATCAGGTCGGGCCGGTCCGACAGCGCGCGATCCAACGCTTGCTGGCCGGTGCTGGCAGTGAC
>Ga0334890_1004629_pt1 | contig 12459 bp, 6 predicted proteins | sample GraSluR1_MG_3_FD_207220 | JGI IMG/M metagenome (GOLD analysis project Ga0334890, IMG submission 207220) | Sludge microbial communities from methane-producing bioreactor in Wageningen University, Netherlands - Granular Sludge_31_08-R1 | ecosystem: Engineered > Bioreactor > Anaerobic > Unclassified... | reverse complement strand
TCTGTAATAACCAAAGTACGATTATGAACAGTTTCATTACCATACATATCTGTTACTGTATAAGTCAAAATATATGTTCCAGCTACACTTGTGTCAATTGTATATGTTTTAGTCAATGCATCATATGTTACTAATCCAACTGTTTCACTTGTAATTACGACAACTGGTAGTTTAGTGCTGTCTCCAACTCTAACTCCGTTCATTGGATTAAATGCTTCTGAAGCTACTACTGTTGCATCTTCTGCATATACTCTTGGTGCTACTTCATCTTTGACATATCCTATTAACTCAATGCTTACATCATCTATGTATATTGATGTTGCTACACTGTTTCCAGGATTCATAGAGTCGATTAATCCAAAGAAGAAACCGATCTTCACTTTGTCATAATTTCTGTCACCATTAACCAAGATAACTTCATATTTTGCCCAGTCTTGTGTGATTGAGACTGTTTTGTTTGTCAATACTACCCAACCACCATTTTCTTGAAGTTGTACTGCTATATCTCTTGCTGCATCTGCTTTTGCCCAGAAAGTGAACTTGTACATTGCTCCGTATTCTGAGATAAATCCTTCTTGATTCATTTGATGGAATTGTACACTGTGTGGGATTGTTCCTACATCTGTTACAGTAACTTTTACTACTTTGCCGCCTCGATCATCAACAAACTCGGCTGCATTATATCCACCATTACCTTTTAATGTCCAACCTTGATTGTTATCAGAATCTGTGATAGCATTTTGATTCTCAAAATCTCCATCGATAAAGTTTATTCTTGTCATAGTTGCATCAACCATAGCTATTACATGGACTGTTCTTGTGTAGGTTGCTTCATTCCCTGCAGAATCTGTTAATGAATATTCAACAGTATAGTTACCAATAACAGAGGTATCTACATCATTACTTATGATTACGATATCATCTACAGTTAAGGACTTGTCATAAAAGTCATAAACCTTAAGGCCCATTAATGGATTGAAATCATAACCTTGAACGATGTAATAATCTTCTACACCCCAAATTTGTGGTGCAGTTGTGTCTTCAGAAAGTTCTGAGATGACATTTATCGTGATATCATCCAAATAAACCATTGTTGGATGACTTACTCCATGAACATTACCTGCAAAGAATCCAAATTTTACATTTGATTTTGTAACACCGGTATGTGAATACTCATAAGTAAATACTTGCCATTCTGTAGTCAATTCAAAGAAAGCTGAATGAGTAGTCATACCAGAAGCTTCCAAATTCATCTGCAATAATCTTGGTTCATCTGCTTTAGCCATAAATGAAATCTGGTAGATTTGTCCTTCTGTTAAAACTCGATTTTGTTGGTATAACTGTGTTCCATAGAACAATCTCCAAGTATCATAAACATCGATATGAACCATACCATTTTGAATATAAGTTAAGAAGTTTCCACTTCCATGCCAACCCCAACCGTCCATTGCTGGTTGTGGATATGGAATTAATTGTTCTTTAGAGAAATCACCATTTACGACAACAAATGAAGAAGTCATAATTTCAGTAACCACTTTGACTGTTCTATTTACTACTGTTTCATTTCCAGTTGCATCCGTTAAACTATAGGTGACTATATATTCACCAACAGTATTAACATCAACCAAATCTGCTCCAGTAATGACTAAATCATCTAATGTCAAAGTATAATCTTGATTTTCGATAAACGATACCCCAGCTAAAGGATCAAAAGCTGTGCCAATCAATACCTCAACAGGTCCAACACCAATCAATAATGGTGCTTCGGTATCTGCCGGAGTTTCAATTTCTTCTACTCTTACATAATCTAGATAGTATGTTGTTGCTACTGAAGAATTATTGATAAAACCTGCAAAGAAAGCGAACTTACCATTACCTTCTATTGTTGGATCAAACTGATAATGATCAAAGGTAAACTCTTGCCATTCTGTAGTCATATCAAATATCATATCGAACATTCTACTTCCGCCAATACCTCTTTCAAGGACAAGCTGTAAAGGACGTGGAGCATCTGCTTTAACTCTAAAAGTAATTCGATAAGTCTTACCTTGTTCTACTGTTCTATTCAAGAGATAGAATTGTGTGCCATATGATACTGTACCTGCAGTTAAAATCTCAATTTTAGCCATTCCTTCAGAGATTTCAGCAGTCATTGTTCCAGTGTTTCCATGCCATCCCCAATCAGTAGGATGATTTCTATTCTCTGATGCTTGCGAAACATCAACTAAAAACTCACTATTTGGAATTATCCATCTTGAAGCATAAACAGTAATTGTTCTTTCAACTTCAGTTGTGTTTCCAGCTGAATCCGTTACTGTGTAAGTCAAAACATAAACTCCTTGAGTTTGTAAATCTACTGTACCAGTTAAAACAATCGCATGTGTCAATGAACCATCAGTATCATCGATAGCCATAACACCTGTCATCGGATTGAAGGTGTCTCCAAAAAAGAGAACTTTATCATCAATGCCAAAGAAAACTGGCGGAGTGGTATCTGGAGCTTGTGTAGTTGTCTGTGTTGTTGTTTGTGTAGTTGTTTGTGTTGTTGTTTGTGTAGTTGTCTGTGTTGTTGACTCAGTCGTCGTCTGAGTTGTTGTTTGTGATGTTGTTTGTGATGTTGACTCAGTCGTCGTCTGTGTCGTTGTTTGTGTCGTTGTCTGAGTTGTTGACTCAGTAGTTGACTGTGTTGTAGGTTCTGTTGTTGATTGTGTTGTAGTAGCTGTAGTAGCTGTAGTTGTTGAAGATGTCGTAGTAACGCCATTACAAGCAACAAATAACAAAGAAGCAAACCCCAACATTGTTACAATAAATAGTTTCTTCATAATTCCTCCTTTATATTTTCATCTATATTTTTCTATACTAGTTACCTTGTATTAAGCACTATTCAATAATTTGGATATGAATTACATCATAATAAAGTGTAATTTGTTCTCCATTTGATAAAGTTGTTGTCAAATATGGAAGTAAATATACATCACCCTTATTTGTGGCTCCTGTAATAGAGTTCTTAGTACCAAATGTTATTCCAGTATCTTCACCGGCCAAAATATCAAATTGGAACGGGAAAGGATATTCAAAACCACTCCTATTTCCAAATCTTCCCATCAATTCAATTAGGCTTGGATTGGAAATTGAATAAGTAAAACTAGTCTGGGTTACCCAAAATTCAATATATTCATCAGAGATCCAATATGAATGATCGGTTGTAATTCCTCCGACACCTAAAATCAACTGTTCTAAGAAGTGATCAGGATTATTAATTGTCCAAGGCCATACTGTTATTCCTCGATGTTGCAACTCCAATAACAACTCTTTTGTAACCGGAACATAATGTGGGTTTAAAGTAGTCTTTATTGGAACTATCTGATTAATAGTTGCTGATAAACTAGATGATAGATTACCTGTATTAATTAATCCTCCACTTAACAAACCAACTGAAACTTCAGGAAGAATCTCCCTCATAATCAGAGCTTGAGCAACATGGAAAGTAATTACAACTGATTGATCAAAGAAATCATAAGCCTCTATCAAAGTCCTTAAAACTGGAACAATATCAGCATTTGTACTTTTTATCTCAATGAAAAGAATGACATTTTCACCTTTAAACCTTAAGAAATAATCTTCTAAAGTTGGGATTGGTATATCTGGATATGTTCCAAAACTATCAAGAATTCTCAGTTCTCTTAGTTCTGCTAGACTTGATGATTCAACTATAAGACTGCCATTAGTAGTTCTTGTAGTTGAAGTATCATGCATAACTACTATTTGATTATCTGTTGTTAAATATACATCTAACTCTATAACTTCAGCTCCAGCTTCATAAGCTAACCAAGACCCTTCAATTGTATTCTCAGGGGCATCAGAAGGCATACCTCTATGTCCGATAATAAGCGGTAATCTCATCATTGAGTTTTCTGGGAAACGATCAAATATATCATAAACACTAACTGCATCGTCATTGATTAAACCATTTGCTCCAGACACTATCGCTTGAATAACTGAGGTGTCATCCAACCCAGTAGTATTTACCCAAACTGAAACTAGTCTCTTTTGCAAATAAGATACATTATGCCTTGTTGCATATTCTATTGGCAATAACACGGCCACAGCTCCAGAGATATTTGTTTCATTTCTGATAATCAATAAATCAGCATCAGTAAGCTCTGGTTTATTGGGATTATAGGTTACTTCGTAAACGCCTCTAATTAAGTCGTATTGCTCTCTAGCTCTTTGAATTGCTGCTATATTAGATGAGATTAATACTACATCTCTTACCCCTAATTCCTCTAGTTTCACAGCTAGATTTTGAGCAACGAATGGTAATCTTGTTCTAAAAGCTGGAATGGTTCTATCTTTGGTTAATTCTAAAATATCAATAAAAGTTAAAAGCACTTCACTAGAACTATTAATCGCACTTAATGAAGGATTGATATCAAACATAGCTGTTGATCCTCTTATCTCTTCTCTTAAAGAATCGATATCAGCTTGAGTTTGAACTGCTTGAACAACTGTTGGAGCCATTATAATATTTGTTTCTGGTGTATATACAGCAGGAACATTTTGGTATTCAATTGTTGTATAATCGATATAGTTTTCAGGGATTCTTATCTCAAAATTATTATATATTGCTCTTACTCCACTAGCTTGAACACCAATGTGTCCATTGCTATAATCCCTAGCATTTTTGTATTCAATCAATAATTGATCATTTATATACTCTTTCGCAATTGCACCATAAAGATCTATTTTTAATCTATACATTGTAGCTGGATTGATATTTTCATGATATGCCACTGTCAATGGAACATTCCACTGGCCATTGACAGCTTTGGCAAACTCTACTCCATTTGTAGCAGTTGCACCTTGACGAATTGCCATTTGAAAATAATTATCTGGTGAGTATCTATACATAACAGAAGCCCATCTAGTTTCTTCTACAGCAGTTAATATTGTAAAATCAACTTCAATAATATAGTTTTTGAATCCTTTAAGGTAGTCTGGTAATAGAACTCTTGTCGGATCTGCTATATCTGGTGAATCTACAAAAAGATAACCATTATTAATGCCTGTTGATCCACTACCCATAGTTGCAATTGTATAATCGTCTGGCAAACTTCCGTTAGGAAGGTCACTATAACTCATTGAGTAGACTAGATAATCTGTATCTTCAGGATTTTTTGCAAAGACATAAACAAGAAAGCCCTCTTCTCCATACAGAAAATCAAAAGTATGCATTCCTGCAAAAAGAGCTGTTAGTTCGCCGTTGTTGATTGTCAAGCCTTCGCTTAGATTAGTAATACTGGCCATATCTAGTGTAATAGGACCATCAACCGTCCGGTAGATATATTCACTTAAAAGAATGGGTTGATCAGTATCAAGGAAAATATAAGGTTTTGATACAGATACAGTTAAATCAACTGTTGGTTGTGTTTCAGTTGTTGTTTCTGTGGTTGTTGTAGTATTCTCAGTTGTGGTAGTGGTACTTTCTGTAGTTGTAGTTGTTGTTTCTGTAGTTGTTGTTGTTATTTCTGTAGTTGTATCTGTGCTTTCTGTAGTTGTCACTGTAGTGGTCATTTCTGTTGTTGAAGTAGTTGTGGTTGGTTCTTGAGTAGTTGATTCAGTTGTCGATAAAGTACTCGATTGCGTGGTTGTTGTTGATGAAGATGACGAACTCGTTTCACTATTACAAGCTGTCATAACCATCATAATTGCTGCAATTAAAGCTAGAATCCAAACTTTTTTCATATATTCTCCCTCGGTTTTGTTTATCGATAAATTGAAATCAAATTTATCTTTGTTATGTTCGAAAACTTTTGTTTCTTTATTTTGTTCTTCAAACCTATGTTCTTTTAATATCATAAGCTCAAAAGAACCCAGATCTATATCCTTTTCAATTATTTTATTGATAAGAGAAATTAGGTTTATTTGCATTTTTTGCATATTTGCCTTTCTTTTGAAGAAATAATTAGACTTAATTAATGTTTTCAGCAATATGAATATCAAGAGTAAACACACAGTAGGAAATCGGTTTCCTTATATTTAGATTATATTAAGATTGATTCATTTTGTCAAGAGAAAGCGCTTTATTTTATCAAAATATTGCAACTATTATTATAAATTTGTATATCTTGTCTGATTATTTAGCTTAAATGTACCTTTCTCTAAAAAATAGAAACAACCCCTATTTCAAAAGATATTCAAAAAAGACTATGGATATCGGAAAGCTTCAAAACATCTGTTCTACAAATAAGCCAAGAATGATTTTATTATAAATCAAACTAAAAACTTGTAGGTATTTATTATGCAAGCAGACCCAATCTATCAAGCAAAATGTCTAGAGATAGTAAAATAATGTAAAACAAAAAATAAAACCCTGATTTAAACATCAAGGTTTTATTTTATCAAAGTACTTATCATTTCTCGCTCACGGATATCTCTTGAAATCCATAGTATTCAAAAAAATTATGAAAATTAAATTATTGATTGATTACTTTATTGATAAAAACATCAACAATATTCTTATCAAATTGTGTTCCAGAATGCTTTATTAGTTCTTTTATCGCTGTTGCTTTTGATAAAGCTTTTCGATATGGTCGATCTGAAGTCATAGCCTCGTAAGCATCAGCAACCGAAATCATTCTTGCGATGAATGGTATTTCATTACCCTTTAGACCCTCCGGATAGCCCTTACCATCTATTCTTTCGTGGTGGGATTTAGCATATATTGCTAGATGAGGATATTCTTTGCTAGATGCCAATATATCATAGCCCATTGATGTATGAGTCTTCATTATCTTCCACTCATTCTCTGTCAAGAGTCCTGGTTTATAAAGGATTGAATCTGGTATAAATACTTTTCCCGCATCATGAAGCATACCAGCTAACTCTATCATGTCTAATTCTTGATTATTAAATCCAAAAGCACTTCCTAATTCTACACAAAATCGACTAACCCTTTTTGAGTGTTCCTCAAGAAATAAGTCATCCAATTCCATTTCAAAATCTTGATTTGATTCATGATAATAATGCGATTCTAAGTTTTGTGAGTATTTTGTAGTAAATAGTTGATAACTATTTATACCAATAAAAGGCATCGAGTTAAATGAAAAACTACAATACTGTGGCGTGTTATAGCAGCGATTCAAGTCAAACTTTACTCTTAAGCAATCATTTTGATTTAAGATTGAACTATAGTCAAAATGATAGTCAGGTATGGATTGCTTATGGATCATCGTTTTAACTACAACTTTTACATTATTCTTAACGATATTCCATTCTTTGAATCTTTCTCTGCTATTATAAACAAAATTATTAAATTTCATATGTATTTATCTGTTATTTCTTTACGAAAAAACGTTCTATAAATACATTTTGGACACAATACAGCATTCTTTCATCATAAACACCTTCTATCATACTACAAAACTCACAACTATATTTTCCTATATAAAGGTGATTTTGACAACGGCGTATATGTCATACATTTCACTATTATGTTAATTTATTAAAAAAAATCACGAGAAAGAGTAGCTTACCACTCTCTCTCGATCTTTTTTAAGACAAAATCCTTGCAAACTACATCAGTATCCTTCTTGATAATATCGAAAAACCTATTACGTTTATGTTCATCTCTTTGAACTAATATAAAAATTGTTTTAAGAAGTTCTTCTTCGAAACTAGTGTTCATACCTTTTTTAAAGTAAGCTAAAGCTTTGAAGTAATGAAAATGTTCAACTGAATAATATGAGTAATTTTTTTGAGAATAATCTATCGCATCATCAGCAATCTCCAACAATTCATCATAACGATTTAGTCTACCAAGACTTTTAAGAATCCAAAAGTAAAGCTGAAGGTTAAGTAGCACGTTTCCACCCAATAAAAGCTTATTTTTCTTCCTTAAAAGTTCTATTTTATTAAACACAATCTCTCTATCTTTATCACTATATTGCATTATCATTCCTAAAAGATAAATCTCCGTATCATGTAAAACTTCTTTCTTCATAATGTTATCAAATCCAACTTCAGTTTTTAGCTGATTTATCATCTCTTCATTCGAGATTTTATTAGAGTAGCGTTTGAACAATATCATTGCTAGATAGTAGAACTTCTGGGTTTCTTCATCTAGCAACATCATTTTTTTGTGTTTTTTCATTAATTGACTGGCTTCAGATAATCTTCGATCTAATATTAAATTATATAATTCTGAAACTATTTCCTTTTCTTTCTCAGTCTCGGTTTGAAAAGTACTTATTAACTTAAGCAAAGGAATTTCTAGCTTATTAGCAAATTTAACAATAACATCGAAAGGTACTTCTGATTCCCCTGATCTATACCTGTAATATTGTCTTTGAGATATTATCCCATCAAGGTAGAAATCTTGCGTCATTTTCCTGTCATAGCGCAAATTTTCCATATAATTTAGTAATTTTACAATATCCATGTCAACCTCCATGCAAATATATGACATATACGCCGTTTTCATTTATCAAATAAACTGTTAATATATAAATAGACAGTCAGTCTATTTATATATTAGGAGTGTGAAAATTATGAAAAAATTATTGGTTTTAATATCTATTTTTACTTTGCTTGTATCTTTTAATCTTACAAAAAGTGCTAACAATTCAGTTGATAAATATACTTCAGATAACCATATCATTGTCTTGGACTTTGATGATGAAGAGTTCCCTGAATTAGTAAATCTTGACTTTGACGATGAAGAGTTCCCAGAACTGGTTAATCTTGATTTTGATGATGAAGAATTTCCTGAATTAGTAAATCTTGATTTTGATGATGAAGAATTTCCTGAACTAGTAAATCTTGATTTTGATGATGAAGAATTTCCTGAACTAGTAAATCTTGATTTTGATGATGAAGAATTTCCTGAATTAGTAAATCTTGATTTTGATGATGAAGAATTTCCTGAATTGGTTAATCTTGATTTTGATGATGAAGAGTTTCCAGAGTTGGTCAACCTATAATTCCTAAGAATTTAGTTTTAATAAAGTTCCTAAGCTTAAATATTTAAATGTCAATAAATACTGTGGTCATTATACTACAAAACTCACAATTTTTGTATAGTCATTACAGTTTCTATTGTAAAAACTCACTGGTTTAAGCTTTAAATATGCCTTTTTTATTCATTTACTTCTATTACTACAAACTCACAATTTAAATTAATAGAATATCAATAGAATAAAAACTAAGCAGCATAAATATGCTGCTATAGGCGTGTATAGAGCTAAAATACTACAAATTAATATTATTTTTATTCATTTTACTCAATAAACTAGGACTCTCCATTAGAAAATCATTCAATATCTTAAAGTCTCTAATATACCTATAAAGTTCCTTATTAATCTCCAGATTCCTAGGATATTTTTTATCAATGTTTCGCATCGAAAAGATTCCTATATCTGAAATTATATACTGTAACTGATTGTCAATCACAAAGTTATCTTCATCACTAAGAATATGTGCCCCAAAATACGCAGATTTATCATTTAAATCAAATAGTTCAATAATACTGCGATACAAATCCATCTGTCCTCTAACTTTACTTTGCACTCCTTTTATCAAACCCTCATTGATAGAATATCCATCTATATCGATAATACGCTTACCTGGCACATACATAAACGCAGCTACTTGATAACCCAATCTTTTTTCTTCAAGTTTATCGAGTTTCTTATTATACAATTTGCTTACATCACCATTTTTAATACCTGCTCCATGATCTCCATAAAATATATATACAGTATTCGAATCTATTTTATTCTTATTATTTTGATCCAAGAAAACTCTTTTGATAATATCATCATAATAGTCTGAAAAACTGAGATATCTTTTTGTCAATTTCTTTAAATTCTGTGATTCAATATGTTGCTTTTTCTCTCTCGGATAAAACTCAAAAGGAACATGAGGTAACATTGTTATTGGAAATAGCATTTGCTTTTTCTGATAATTATTTACTCTTTCTCTTACTAAATCGGCCAACAAATAATCACTTGCCCATGGACATATGTGTTTTTGGTTTGGTAGATACTCATATTCATACAACCTTTGATTCTTGTTCTTGGATTCAATTTTGTTTAAAACAAATGATTCCAAAGCATGATAGTTATCTAAGCCAATTACTTCTCTATATGCATTCTCCCGATTATAAAATATTTTTTGATCACCATGAATTCCTTCAGTAAAATAACCCTTCTCTTTAAAGAATTTAGGTAAAGTAGTAAACTCTCTTTTTACTTGGAATTCCTTGCTTTTCATATTGAAGTCTTTCCAATACAAGATATCATAACCAGTAGGGTATAGGCCGGTTAGAGTTGTTGCTTCTGCATCAGAACTCACCCCTAAACCCACAGATGAATAGAAGTTTTCTAAAACTAGGCTTTCTTTCATTAAAGATCTTATAAACGGAAATTCAGTTTTCAGCAAATCAATCTCAAATAAAAACTGATTCATCGATTCCACCTGAAATAAAACAAGATTCTTGCCCTTTAAAATCCCGTTCAAACTATTATCGGTTTCTATCAAAGAAGGATCAATATAGATGTTTTTTGCTAATTGATTTGTATCTAGTCTATTGGAATACTCTTTTGAACTGAAGACATTATTATATTTATCTAAGTTTTTATTATATTTTCTAAAGAGATCAAATAGATAAAACTCATTATAATACTTTTTGTTGGGCAATCTATACTTCCTTGGAAATCCTAAAAAATTAAAAAGATAAAAAGGATATATCCCATAGTTTTGAATCGCGAATGTACTTTGCACAGCCTTGATTGATATAGTTTTCCTAAACATGATGTTCACTTGAAAACCAGTAAAACTTATTACAAGTAATGAAGAAATTAACATAGTTATTACAAACCAAGGATTCTCATAAAAAATATAATCAACATATAGACTCTTATCTAAATTGATAAAAAATATCAATAAAACAAAGAATGGAACAAAGAGTATAATTCTATAATAAGTGATTAACTCTTTCAAAATCTCTTTTGTTAACCCTCCTACAAAACCTTCTGCTGGATTCTTGAACATCTCAAAGTTTCTTCTTGAAAAGGCAGTCCCAAAGTATAGATTGAATATATTAAGAGCAAAGCAAACTATATTCAGTATAAGTGTCAAGATAATAAGGCTTATCATTAGATTATAAGAGTTATTGATGAAAATAAGGATTATTGATAAAAAGAAGGCTAATGTCGAGATATTTCCAAAAAAGGAGTTGATTTCTCCTTTGAGATTATGCTTAAAACAAGCTATATAGCGGTTAAATATTTCTCTGGTAATTATGTATGTGTTCAATGTGTTCAAGATTAAGAACAAAACTATAAACAAATATGTAATCAGCAGCTGCTCCATTTTTTTCACTCTCTTCAATATTTTTATTTATTTTATTATAACATCATTAAATTGAAAAGTGTTTTTTTTCTTTAAATAACGTTAATAATAAATTACCTATAACTCTATTTTTTAAAAACCATTGAATTTTAAGAATAAACATCGTAAACTATTATTATCAAAATTGAGGTTTAATATGCTTAAAAAATCTGGATTAACTTTGCTTGAATTAGTAATTATTATTGTTGTTATGGGTGTCATAAGTTTGATTGCTGTACCTCTAATTGGCAATACAATAGAAAAATCACGGCTTAAAGCAGACAAGATATCCTTAGCTAGCCTTAATATCGCAACTAGGTACTACAAGCTTGATAGCGATTTATCAGAAATCTTTCCAGATCATTTAGATGATGAGCAAAAGATTGAGTTATTGATTGAGAAAGGCTTTTTAAGCGGTTATGTTTTACCCCAATCAAATGACGGAAATTTCATATGGGATGACTCTTTGTTATCTTGGTTACTTGTTGTCGATGATCAGATTGTCCCGTTGTCTCCATACGGTAATACTTATCAAGAGATTACACCTAAAATCATCGATGATATTCAAGACTATTATAATGAAATGGGTCGATATGGAAGAACTTGGGGTGACTATCGCTATACCGATATCGGTTTAGATCCCAATGACTGGAATGAACCGATATTACATGTATACTATACCCCTTCTGGCAGTAGCCTCTTTTTAAAACCAGAGTCTGGTTATCAATTTTTGGTACTCAATGAAGAAAATGATTTATTTGTTCTAAAATCAAGTCATAATTGGAACTTGATATATAGTGATATAGACGGTTTTTGGTACTTCCATGAAATTGATGAAGCAAAAAGAGTTGATATCTCTACATTGACAATTCAGCCATTCTAATCTTGTTAATTAAAAAACTAGTAGAGTCCAAATCTACTAGTTTTTATTATATAATTTTATAGCCTTTTTCTTCAATTAAAGTGTACCCCGTGTCAAGGACACAAGAAAAAAACGACTTATAATTTTTCCAACGAAGACGATCGTCTGTAAAGACGGTCGTCTTTTGTATTGATCTGTATTATGTT
>Ga0334890_1004620_pt1 | contig 12479 bp, 10 predicted proteins | sample GraSluR1_MG_3_FD_207220 | JGI IMG/M metagenome (GOLD analysis project Ga0334890, IMG submission 207220) | Sludge microbial communities from methane-producing bioreactor in Wageningen University, Netherlands - Granular Sludge_31_08-R1 | ecosystem: Engineered > Bioreactor > Anaerobic >... | reverse complement strand
GCCCAGTCGCTCGATCTCCTTTTCCTCGAGAACCCTCAACACTTTAGCCTGCATACTGAGGGGAAGCTCCCCGATTTCGTCGAGGAAGATCGTCCCCCCGTCCGCCAGTTCGAACTTCCCGGGCTTCTTGCGCCTCGCTCCCGTGAAAGCCCCCTCTTCGTACCCGAACAACTCGCTCTCCAGCAGATTCTCGGGCAATGCTGCGCAGTTCACCGGCAAAAACGGCTTGTGCCTCCTCGGGCTCTCCCAGTGGATCGCCCTCGCCACGAGCTCCTTACCGGTGCCGCTCTCTCCCTCGATGAGGACGGGGGCGTCCGTTGAGGCCACCTTCTCGATGACGCGGAAGACCTCGAGCATCAGAGGGGATACGGTGACGATGTTCTTGACGTGGAACCTCTCCTTGAGCTCGTCCCTCAACTCTTCGACCTCGCGCGCCAGCCTTCCGAACCTCAGCGAGTTGTCCATCACTATCTTGAGTTCCTCGATGTCGAAGGGCTTCGTCACGTAGTCGTGGGCGCCCACCTTCATTGCCTCCACCGCGGTTTTCACCGTTCCGTAGGCCGTCATCATGACGACGGGGATCATGGGGTACGACTGCTTGATCTGCTTCAGGACCATCATCCCGTCCATCCCCGGCATCTTCAGATCCAGGATGACCAGGTCGAACGGATCCCTCGACAGCTTTTCCAGGCCCTCTTCGCCCGTCCGCGCCCCCGCTATCTCGAACATCCCTCCGAAACTGCTCCTGAAAAGCCATTCCATGTTGGGCTCGTCGTCGACTACCAGGATTCTCGGCAGACCGCTCACGCGGGTGTCCCCCTCAAACCATATTCGCCAGAGCCGCCGTCAATTGCCCAGCCTGGGCACTATCTGCTGAATGGGAAGAAAGACCGTGAGACGGGTCCCCTCGCGCTTCTTTGATTGGAGCTCGATGTACCCCTTGTGCTCGTCCACAATCCGCTGGACCAGCGGGAGGCCGAGCCCGGTCCCGCCCTTCTTGGTCGAATAGAACATGTCAAACACTTTGTCCTGATCATCTTCCGCAATACCGATCCCGGTGTCCTCGAACGACACCCGGACGTACGAACTCTCCTGCAGTCTCGTAGTGGTCACCCTCAGCGTGCCGCCGTCCGGCATGGCCTGGAGCGCGTTCAGCATCGTGTTCAGGAACGCCTGCTGCAAGTGCTCGGGGTCGCCCTCGATGACGGGGAGCACCTTTGCGTATCTCTCCTCAATGCGCACGGATCCAGCGGCGGCGTACGCGCGCATTACATTAACAGACCTCCCCACCAGCGAGTTCATATCCACCGCAACCCATTTCGGCTTCGAGAACCTCGCGAAGCTGAGCAGCGCTTCCAGTGTGCCGTTGACCCTCGCCAGTTCCTCTACGAGTATCGTCGAGGAATTTACCAGGAACTCCCTGTCATCGAGTTTCTGGGGAATGAGCTGGATGGAGCCCGCAACGATGGTGAGCGGGTTTCTGATCTCGTGCGCTATCGCCGTCGCCAGCTCTCCAACGGCGGCCAGCTTCTCGGCCTTCTGGAATCGCTCTTCATCCGCCCTCGCCCTGGCCAGGTCCTCGAACAACAGTATGTATCCTTCCTCGCCGCCGTTCTCCCCGCCCACCTGAGCCGAGATAATCGTGATTTCTTTCTGCCCTCCGGGGATGCTCACGTTGACATTGATGAACCGGTTCCTCGCTTCCGCGTCAGCCCCGAGCACCCGGGCATGCTCCACTCCGATCGATTCGAGGAATCCCGAGCACGAGGAGCCAATCAATTCCTCGCGCCGTCCTTCCACCATTCTCAGCATACCTTCGTTGACGAATATGATCCGGCCTCCGGAATCCACGACGAGGATACCAAGGCTCAACGAGTTCAGGAACAGGATGAGATACCTGTGCATCCGGTCCCCCTCGTCATCCAGGTCGGAGCTGTGGGAGACCCTCGACGGGACGAGCAGGGATCTGCTGGCGAATAGGAGCAGTCCGGTCAGCCCGAGTATGGGCTGAACGTCCTGGGAGAAGAACAATTTCCTGGCCCCGAGCTGGATCTGGGCGTAGATGTCCGCCAGGGTTTCGTTGGCCCATACGAAACCTATGGCCCTGCCGTCGCGGATGATTGGCCGGACGCAGTTCATGATCTCGCCCCTGACCATGCTTCCCACGCCGACCACCTCCTTCCCCAGCTCCATCGCTTGCATCCCGATGTGGCCGGGGCCCATCCTCATGCCCACCTTCGAACCGAACTCCGAGCTCGGCCCGTAAGTGACGATCGCGTCCAGGTCGCGGCAATAGTAGCCGACTCCAACGCCGGGAAAACAACCGGCCACGAGATCCGTGAATTCGGAGAGTCCCCTGTTAAGCGCCAGGATTTTCTCCTGTCTGGTTCCGGACTCCGGCTTCCCCCCGGCCAGTATCCATTCAAAATCGCGCTTCAAACCTTTCTCGAGGAGCCTGGTTATGCCGAACAACTTTTCGGCCTTCTCCTCTATCAAAGCCGCTTCGGTCTTCTGAAACAACAGGTATCTTTGGGTCACTCCGCATCCCCGCCCCCGCTGTCACTGTCGCACGGGTATATCTACGATGTCGATTACCCGCGCACCTGCAATCCGCTAGTCCGGGCGCAGGCGCCCCCCGTCCGAATAGCAAGAAGGAATTCACGGGTGGGCGATGAAACAGAAGACGGTAATAAGGAATATCTCCGGCCGCCCTGCTCCGCTCGGCGGAGCATTGGCCGGGACCACAGCGCTTGCCCAGGGATGTTCCTCCCGCGGCGGCTAACCTGGTCTACGACAAGTAATATTGTCTGGGCCGGGTTTTCGTTTTCCGGCCCGAGATGGAGGAGAGGACGAATCCATGGACGCAGGCTTCCGCGAGAGAATGAAATGTCAGGGACTTATGGGCAAGGTGATGGCGGCCGACGAGGCTGCGGGACTGGTGCGGGACGGCATGACAGTCGGCGCGAGCGGCTTCACGCCGGCCGGGTATCCCAAGGCGGTGCCCCTCGCGCTCGCCCGTATGGTTGAGGAAAGCGGTAGGCCTTTCGGGATAAACCTGCTAACGGGCGCCTCGGTTGGAGACGAGCTGGACGGCGCGCTCGCCAGGGCCGGCGCCATTCGCAGGCGGCTTCCTTACCAGACGAATGGTCCCATGAGAGATTCGATCAACAACGGCGACGTCATGTTCCTCGACGTGCATCTCAGCCAGGTCCCACAGCAATGCAGGCGCGGATTCTACGGCCCTCTGGACCTCGCTATAGTGGAGGCAGTGATGATCACCCCCGAGGGGAACATCATCCCCTCGACTTCCGTCGGTAGCACCCCTTCATTCGTGAAGTGCGCCCGCCGTATCATCATCGAGATCAATACGAGTCAGCCACTCGATCTCGTGGGGATGCACGACATCTACGTCCCCGAGGACCCTCCCGCAAGAAGGCCGATCCCCCTCGTGGCGCCCGATCAGAGGATCGGGACGAATTACATTCCATGCGATCCCGGCAGGATCGCCGCGATAGTGGAGACCGATATCGTGGACAATGTAAGACCGCTCTCGCCAACGGACGATGTGTCGCGGGCCATCGCGTCGCACCTGATCGAGTTCCTGGAGCACGAGGTCGAGAACGGGCGCCTCCCCTCCAACCTCCTGCCCCTGCAATCCGGGGTCGGAAGCGTGGCGAACGCGGTGCTCGCCGGCCTGCTCGACTCCGATTTCGAGGGAATGACACTCTACTCCGAGGTCATACAGGACTCGGCGCTCGACCTGCTCGACGCGGGAAAGATCAGATCCGCCTCCGCCACATCGCTCACCATCTCGCCCAGCAGGTTGCCGGGCATGTATGCCGGGATGAAGGAGTATAGGAACAGGATCGTCCTCAGGCCGCAGGAGATATCCAACAGCCCGGAGGTAATCCGAAGGCTGGGCTGCATCGCGATGAACACCGCCATTGAGGCGGACATATACGGCAACGTGAATTCCACCACCATACTGGGTTCAAGGATGATGAACGGCATAGGCGGCTCCGGGGATTTCTCCCGCAACGCGCACCTGACGATTTTCGCGATGGGGTCGACGGCAAAGGGGGGGAGCGTTTCGTCCGTGGTACCGATGGTATCGCACGTGGATCACACGGAGCATGACGTGCACATCATCGTGACCGAGCAGGGGTTGGCGGATATTCGCGGTCTGGCGCCGAGGGAGCGCGCAAGGGCGATCATTCGGAACTGCGCGCACCCGGATTTCAGGCCCTTGCTGATGGATTACGTTTCCGAGGCCGAGCGCGCCGGCGGCCATACCCCCCACCTACTGCGGGACGCCCTGTCGTGGCACGTGCGGTACCAGGAAACGGGGACCATGGTGATGCCCAGGTAAACTAGGGGATGGATTCAGTCGGCGGAGGGTCATCGATCTCGGGGAATACCTCGAGAAACGCCTCCACGACCTCAGGGTCGAATTGCCCTCCGCTGTTGCGGCGGATTTCCTCCATCGCCACCTCTCCGTCGACGGGCTGTTTGTACTGTCGCCTGTGAGTCATGGTGTCGTACGCGTCCGCAACCGCGATGATCCTCGATATCAGGGGTATCTGATCGCCCTTCAACCCCTGAGGGTAGCCGGTCCCGTCCCATCTCTCGTGGTGGCTGAGAATGGCCTCCGCGATCGGCGCCATCTCCGGCGATGATGCGGCGATCCGGTACCCGATTTCGGGATGCCTCTTCACTGTCTCCCATTCCTCGCGAGAAAGATTGGAGGCCTTGAGCAAGATGCTGTCGGGAATCGCGATCTTGCCGATATCGTGAAGCGCGGCGAGAAGCGACAGTTCGTCGAGTTTACTGTCGGACAGTGATAGCGCCCTTCCTATATGCACCGACATCTTCCGGAGCCGTTGAGCGTGCTCTTCGGTCTCGTGGCTCCTCTCCCGCAGGGTCTTCTGCAGCGACCCGAACATCAAGCTCCTCGTGCTCTTGCTCTCGAGGAGCTTGTTGCGGTACATCCTATCCTCGGCCTCCTTGAGGAGGTCGGATAGACTCTCCTCTGGGTCCACCTTCGTGACGGCGCCCAGGGCTATACTCATCTGAAGGGGCTTTCCGCCGAACTCGTGGCAGTATTGCCTTATTCTATCGCATACGTCCATCGCGGTCTGTTGCGCGCACTTGGGAAGTACAATGACGAATTCATCCCCTCCCCAGCGCGCCACTACGTCGTCACTGCGACAACAGGACTTGAGCGCCCGGGCGATCTCGACCAAAAGGCGGTCTCCTTCGTGATGTCCGAACGCGTCGTTCACGAGCTTCAGGCCGTTCACGTCACCCATGATGATGCTGATGGGCAGGTTCCTCCGGCCGTTGATGCGGCGGAGCTCTTCCTCGAAGAAGGCCCTGTTGTACAGGCCGGTGAGTCTATCATGGAAGCTCAGGTACCTGATCTCGGCCTCGGCCCGTTTCTGCTCCGTGATGTCGCGGAAGATACCGAACGTCCCGATCAGTCTGCCCTCCGCGTCGAATCTCGGGGAGCCCGTAAGCAACAGGATGCGTCGCCGGCCGCTGGAGCTCGTGATCTCCACTTCGTAGGTGGTCTTAAGCCCCTTCCGTCTCATCTCCGTGTTCTTCAGTATGATGTTGAAGTTGTCGGCATCCATGAAATCACCTAGACTCCGCCCGATAAGCCCTCCGGGAAGAAGGCCGAACGCCTCCATTGCGGACGGATTCGCGAAGGTGAACTTCTCTTCCAGATCGAGCATCACGATCCCCTCGTCCTGGTTCTCGATAAGGAACCTGTAACGCTCCTCGCTCTCGCGAAGGGCGTCCTCGCTGCGTTTCCGCTGGATGTACCCGGATATCATCTCGCACGCGGCCCCGAGGAGGCGCACGTCCTCATCCGGCCAATCCCTCGTTCCCTTCGTGTCTCCGAATCCCACGAATCCAATCATTTTGCCCACGTAAGACATGGGCAGCACGACCGCGGAACGAATCCCCCGCGACCACAATAGCCGGCATTCGCCGGCAGCATCGACGGGCAGAGACTTCAGGTCGGGTATGGCGACGCTCTCTCTGTCGCGCAAACGGCGCAACAGCCAGGCGAGCGCCTGTGCGCCTATCTCCCGCGGGTGGGGATTCGGCCCGGTTGTACGTTGCGGCCAGGCGTATTCCAGGCCGAACCTTTCTCCACTACCCTTGTCAAGGAGCACCCAGGCCGTGTCCACTCGGAGCACCTTCCCGAGGATACCCAGCATCGCTCCGGGGTCCGGGGACACCTCGGCCATGAGACCCATGCCGACCTGAGCCACGGCCTGTTCCAGGGCCAACCTGTGGCTCATTGCTTCGTCGGCTCGCTTGTGCTCGGTGATGTCCCTGCTCACCAGCACGGCACAACGCTCACCTCTATCGTCGAGCAGCGGACTACCCTCACATTCGAGGCAAAGATAATCGCCGTTGGCGTGCCTCACCAGGGCTTCCACTCGCGTCCCCGCGGCGCCGCCGGCGGCATTCTCCACGACCGCGGCGACACTCGACCTATCGCCGGGGTGAATCAGATCCAGAATGGACGCTCCAACCAGGTCGACGGTATCGTATCCAAGGACCGTCCTGTGTGACGGGCTGGCGTATAGGCATTTGCCCTCCGGGCTCACCTGAGTGATCAGATCGAGGACGTTTTCGCTGAAACTGCGGAATTGAGCCTCCCGTTTCCTCAGTTCGGCTTGGGACCTCTCCATCGCCTCGAGCATCCGGTTGATTTCCCGCCCGAGGAGCGAGATCCGGTCATTGCCCTCGACGGGAACGCGGACGGACATGTCTTTCGTCTCGCCCATGCCCCTGATCCCCTCCGTCAGCCGGCACACCCGCGCCGCGATCAGCATCCCTCGAATGGCGCCGAACGTGGCCCCTATTGCGAACACCAGCAGAAACATGTGCCAGATGCTAAAGCCTGCCATGTTGCTTCCCTTCCTCGCCGGTCCACGGGCGAGGAAGACCCCCTTTCAATGTATGTATCGACATCTTCATTACAGATTTTATGGAAATCCGCAGACTGGCACCGGGAGGAACGGTTTGGCATAGCCTGTGCCGCAGGGCAGGTGATGCTCGTGGAGGCTATCGACGTCGACAAACACGCACGGATGCTGGCGCGTACGGCTCTCCTTGCCCTGCTATGCGCGCTCATGTACGTAGCCGGCCGCGCGCTCCCCGGCCCCTTCAAATGGCTCAAGTACTTCTGTCCGACGACGACGGCGATACTGAACGGTGGGTTCGGTTACCGCCTAAGGCACGTGGCCGTCAGCTCGCTCCTGATAGGAGTGATATACCAGGCGGGGGAGGCCGTGGCCTACTTACTGCTCATCGGCTCTTTCGCGTTGGGCTTTGGCTGGCCGGGACCGGCGCGATCCCGGGCGTTGAACATGATCCTTTTTTTCGCCTTCTTCACCATGTGTTTCTGGGGGTGGCTCGTCCTCGTCCCCCACCTCCTCGGCTTCACCTTCCGCCAGATGGTGTACGCACTCATGGCGTCGAGGTACCTGTCCGTCAAACCGCTGCTGCACCTGGTCGGCATCACCCGAGCGCAATTCGAGGCGACGCTCGTCGAGCCGGCGTTCACAGCGGGCATCGTCCTGGCTACGACGTTCTTCCTCATGATGTACGCGTGCAATTCGTTCGCGCTGGGGTTCGTTCGCCGCAGGTTCAAGCGCCTGTCTTGAACCTGCCTACGGATATCCTCAACGTCCCGGCTATCTTCATCAGCGACGCCGCCGCCTCCTCGAACGTACTCCTGACACACTGCGCCGCGTCCGCGGAGTGCGACTCCACGTCCCTGATCAGATCCGCTATCTCCTTGGTGGATTTAGAAGCGCGATCCGCCAGGTTCATGCCCTTGACGGCCGCCATCGCATCGGCCACTGCGGATATCTGCTCCTGCGCTCCTTCCGCTATGTCTTCGATGACTTTCTGGAGCTCGAGCATTATCTTCGTGGCGCCTTGCATGGAGTCCAGCTGTTCCTTAGCCGTCCTCCCCTCGACCTGTAGTCGTCCATTTCGCCCTCCGCCGTGCTGAGGATGTGCTGGAGTTCCCACTGCCTGTATGGACCCGTCTCCGTCTGGATCTGAGTCGCCAGGTCGATGGCCCTCATCTGATCGACGGCGATCTGGCGCACATATCGTTGAACCCGCGCAAGCGAAGACACTCCGACCCAGGCTGCTATCAATACGAAAGCGAGCGGGGCCGCCATAGCCCCACCCAGTTTGAACGCGAAACGAAATCGTATTATCTCGACGAGGTGTCCCCGTTACACCGCCCGATTGAGCCCATCAGGCTCGTAAGGCCGGTGAGTATCAGCATCGTGAGGAGGGTCCCCGTCATCCCCTGGACGAGTAGTGCCAGTGATTGGTGCACGATCTGGCCTTTCATTATCCTGCTTCCCCCATTCACAATCGTCTATCTGACGAGCGACAGGACGAGCGCCCCCGCGACGACCGAACCGATCTGGCCCGCCACGTTGGCTCCAATGGCGGACATGATGATGTGGTTCGTCACATCCTCATTCAAGGCCATCTTGGATACGAGCCTGCCCGACATGGGAAACGCCGATATTCCAGCGGCCCCGATCATCGGGTTCACCTTCTTGCGTAGGAACAAGTTAAGGAACTTTGCGAACAGGATCCCGCCGGCTGTGTCGAAGATGAACGCCACCAGGCCCATGACCAGGATGAGAACGGTCCGCGCGGTCAGGAAGACGCTCGCCTCCATGCTGCCGCCGATCGCGATCCCCAGAAAGAGCGTCACTACGTTCGCCAGTTCGTTCTGGGCGGACCCGGACAGGCGGTCCACAACGCCTGACTCGCGAAGGAGATTGCCCAGCATCAACAACCCGATGAGCGCGGTGCTCACGGGTGCGATAGCGCCGGCGACCAGTGTCACCGCTATGGGGAATAGGATCTTCACTACCCTGGGGATCCTCCCCTTACCCGTATAGCACATGCGGATCTTCCGTTCCGCCGGGGTGGTGAGGAAGCGTATAACGGGCGGCTGAATGATTGGCACCAGCGACATGTACGAGTAAGCCGCGACCGACAGTGGACCAAGGAGATGGGGCGCGAACCTCGCCGCCACCAGTATCGTCGTGGGTCCGTCCGCGGTCCCGATTATCCCTATGGCCGCGGCCTCTTTCAACGTGAACCCCATCGCCGCCGCAATGGTTATGGTGGCGAATATCCCGAACTGGGCCGCCCCGCCGAACAGCATCATGATCGGGTTTTCCAGCAGCGGGCCGAAATCTATCATCGCGCCGATCCCGATGAATATCAGAACGGGAAATAGTTCATTCGCTATCCCGACCCTGTAGAGCACGGACAATGGCCCATCGGCGGCGGTGGCCGAGGAGAACGGGATGTTCCCCAGTATAGCGCCAAAACCTATGGGCAGGAGCAAGATGGGTTCATAATTCTTTGCGATGGCGAGGTATATGAGGACGCCGCCCACCAGGATCATGATCGATTGCTGCCACGTGATATACGTCAATCCCGTGAATAAACCATACAATTCGCCCACCCCTTCAACGGCCCTCCGCTCATCCGGTCAGCACGCCGGCTCGAACAGATTCACGTGAGATGATTGATTGCTCGAATTCCCTTCCCCCGTTTCCCAGCGAGGGCACTTGCCGCCCCACCTCGAAACGATCGATCCAGACATCGAGATCTCCACGATCTCGCATCTATTGGGACAATGGGGGCACTCGAACGAAGAGCTCCCAAACGGTATATTGCCCGCTTCGAACCCCCTGAACCGCGTCGACCTGGCGCCCTTCATCGTTTCCCTTGCGATGATCGCGGCGCCGATGGCGCCCATCACTCCGTAGTGCTCCGGCACTATGACTTCGCAGTTGAGAGCGTCTTCGAAAGCCCTCCTTATGCCGATGTTCGCGGCCACCCCGCCCTGAAAGACGACGGGCGCGACCACAGGTTTGCCCTTGGCCACATTGTTCAGGTAGTTGCGCACCAGCGCTTGGCACAGCCCCAGGAGGATGTCGGGAACGTTGTGGCCCATCTGCTGTTTGTGGACCATGTCCGATTCGGCGAACACCGCGCACCGGCCGGCGATCCTGACCGGTGTGTCCGACGTGACCGCCAACCGCCCGAACTCCTCTATCGGTATCCCGAGCCTGGCGGCCTGCTGATCCAGGAACGAGCCTGTGCCGGCGGCGCAGATTGTGTTCATGCCGAAGTCCGATACGATGCCGTCCCGCAGGATGATGACCTTCGAATCCTGACCACCAATTTCGATTACCGTGCGCACATCCGGGACCACCCACATGGCCGCCACGGCGTGGGTCGTAATCTCGTTCTTCACCACGTCCGCCCCGGCTATCACGCCGGCCAGTCTCCTGGCGCTGCCCGTGGCGCCTACCCCCGCGACGATATCCCCTGGACCCAGGGACGCCGCGCTACCCTTCAGGCACTCCTGCACCGCCTCGATCGGCCTGCCCATCGTGCGTAGGTACAGCGATCCCCTAACATTCAGGTCGTCGTCTACGACGGCCGCTTTCGTGGTCACGGACCCCACGTCGATTCCCAAGTACATTCTCATCAAGCGACCCCCCTGTACACTCGAACCGGAGCATCCGCGCCGCGTCGCCCGAGGGCGTCCCTCTTCCTCTTCAGGAGGTCCACGAACGCCTCCAGTCTCGTTCGCACCCCCGCTTCACCTGTCTGCTCGTCCAGAAAGAACGAGATCACCGGCATGTCGAGGTCCTCCGAAACCCGGGGCAATATGGACTTCGCGACTATCTCGGGGATGCAGGTGAAGGGCGCGAGTTGCACGACGCCGTCGAGGCGCTCCCTCGCATAGATTACGGTGTGACCTATGGAATCCTGGCCGTGACCCCCAACCATCTCGGGGAGATACGGGGCGGCCGCCCTCTTGACATCCAATCCCCCACCCTCGTGAACCGCGTTGTCCATCGTCCAGCCAGTGAGAAAGATGGACCTCTGGACCTCCGCTCCGAGTTCCCCGAGGGTCTTCTCGATGTCGAGGTTGGCGGCTGGTTCGATCAGGACGTATATCTCTCCCACGATGCCGACCTTGACCGGCTCGACGCCGGGATCCCGCTCGACCGCCTGGAGCGCCGCCAGCCCCTCGCTCGCGGCCTCCCTGACCCGCCTGACACTCCCCGCCTCGCCAACCCTCCTGACAGCGTCCAGGTATTCCCTTTCGGCGTCACCATTCCTGGCCTCCCGAGGTCTTACGAAGTGGAGCATCCGCTCGAGACGATCGAATGCCTTTATCCGCTCCCAGCAATGCCTGACTAGTGAGAGTAGGGCCAGAGGCGACAACCTGTCCGCATTGAGCATACCGATGTTTCTAACGAACCGGCCGATGCCGCGGCTCAGCGGTTCGAACGTGATGACCTCGGCCTCGAGGCCGGCGTTCGCCAGTATCTCCCTCTGGAGCGTGGTGTAATATCCCGCCCTGCACGGGCCCACCCCGCCGGTCGCAACGACGGTGTCCGCGCCCCGCCGGATCGCGTCGACGTAGGAACCGAGGGTGATCTTGAGGGGCAGGCAGGCGAATTCGGGGGCCAACGAGACGCCGATACTGAGCGTCCGGCTATTCGGTCGCACCGGCTCCACGACTTCGTTGCCCATGCCCTCCAACAGGGCCTTGAAAGCAACGCTCGAATTACCCGCGTGTGCGTATGTTAGTTTGCGGCGAGGACGACGGTTCAAAGGACTTCACCCCACATCAGGCGCGACGCGGCGGATCCTCTTTCCCCCCGCCATCCTCATCATATCGACGAACGCCTCGAGTCTGGTCATGAGGCCGGCCTCGCCCGAGTACTCGTCGAGAAGAAGGGCCATGAAGGGCATCCCATGCCGCGACGCATCCATGTCGATGATCTTTCCGGTAAGCGCGTCGGGGCCGCACCCGAACGCGGTAACGTGGATCAAACCGTCCACGCAACGGGTTTCGATACAGTACCGGCCGGCTCGGGCCACACGTTCACTGTAGTGCCAGAACAGGTGCTTCGCGTATGACGGCAGCGGCGGCAGATTGGACGGCAGCATCTCTGTCGTCAATACGTCCACGCCAAGGCGGACGATCTTCCTGAGCAGGTCCATATTCATGAACCTATCGTATATCGCGTAAGGATACCCCAACACCGCCAATCGCAGGCGCCTGCCCTGGGCCCCGGACGGCCTGATAATGGGATCAGCCGGTCGTACGCACGCGAGGGTATCCCCCGATCTGATGGCGGACAACCAGGCCGCGATGCCCTTGAGCGGCGGCATACCCAGATCTCGGGCGATCTCCCCGCAGGCCCTTGCCAGCTCCAACAATCCATTCCTCATGTCGATCCTGGGTGAGATCAGCGTCGGAATACCTTGCATAGAGGATCTTATCATATCTGGAAGCCCCAGGAATTTCGGGCAGAACACCGTCCCCCGATCGACGCTCACGTAGCGAGGCACGAAAATCGCGTCGCTTTCCATCGCGAGAG
>Ga0334890_1004619_pt1 | contig 12482 bp, 8 predicted proteins | sample GraSluR1_MG_3_FD_207220 | JGI IMG/M metagenome (GOLD analysis project Ga0334890, IMG submission 207220) | Sludge microbial communities from methane-producing bioreactor in Wageningen University, Netherlands - Granular Sludge_31_08-R1 | ecosystem: Engineered > Bioreactor > Anaerobic > Unclassified... | reverse complement strand
TGGGAGAGATCAACAGCAGCAGTGGAATTGGCAGCAATGTCAATTATAATATCCTGGAACCCGTTCGGATTGAGAGTCGGGTGATAGGGGTTGGCAGGCATGCTAATGGTGACGGTGGCGGGAAGCTCAAGTGTTGCGATCCTTAGCGTTCCCGGTGTTCCTCCTGTATTTCCCCTGTGTGATAACTCGGGAACCACGAACCAGAATTCATCATCCACCTGGGAGTAGGAAATAGCTGAGTGTCCGACCAGAAAAACAATAAATAGTGAACATCTCAGAAGCTTTTTTAATATTTCCTTACCTTTAGCGGATAAATTCATTTGTTTCAGGTAACAATGAATAACAATTATACGTAAAACAGCATTATTTGTTGCTCTCTGTTTGAGATTAGAAATAAACATTTGTTATGTTTAATCAACATATTCTTTCAAGATTAATCAGAATTTGTATGATTTGTGCTCTTTTGCCTGTATTGCGAGTAAGATCCCAGGTCTATCTTACGGAAGGTTTTGAGATCGGAGCGAGACCTGCAGGATGGACAGAAGAATATGTTTCCGGAATGGAGCCATGGCGGTACAGGAACGGAGGTCACAGCCCTAACGACAACAACTGGCAGGTCCCGCCTGAACAAATCGATATTACAAGAAACCCTCCATCGGCATACGAGGGGTCATATAATGCAATATTCTTCAAACAGGGTGATAATAACGAAAGGACTAAACTAATTACACCTCAGCTCAATCTAATGGGGGGTGCAAGTGTTGAGCTCAGCTTTTACCTTTGCCAGATACCATGGACTTTTGAAGGTGCAACAGGATGGGATGTCCTGAGAGTTTATTATAAAGTGTCGGAGAGCTCACCCTGGGTCCTTCTGCATGAGTATCTTGACCCTGTCTATGAATGGACAGAGCAAACTCTTGTTCTAAGAAACCTTTCCTCAACGTATTATATTGCTTTTGAAGGCCATACCCGCTGGGGATACGGCACCTGCATTGATAATATCTCAATTGAGGAAAAAGGAAGCCAGCCGCTCTGGATAAAAGAGATTGATTTTCAGCAGCCATTCCCTGTTTCTGTTCCTTCCGGTTCAGTTAATGTTCCCGTTATGCGGATCGAATTCAGGGTATTTGGCAATGCCGAAGAGGCGTTTCTACAGAATATTCAGTTTACCTCGCTTAATACTTCAGACGATGATCTGCGCACCGGCGGAGTGAAATTGTACAGCACGCTTAACCAGACCTTCACGACGGACAACCCTTTAGGCTCCCCTGCCAATTTTGTATCGGGCAGGGCCAGCTTCACGGGATTAAACCATAGCCTGCCTCCAGGACAATCGTATTTGTGGCTTGCTTATGACCTGAAACCTGAAGCACCTAACGGGAACATTATAGATGTAATGGTGGCGGCAAACAGTATCCTGGCCAATGACACACTGTACCCGGCGGCCGCTGTGTCGCCTGCCGGAAGCAGGACAATTTACGCAACACAATATTTTGAAGATTTTGAAGGTGCCCATAACTGGAACCTGACAGGGGAATTTGAAGTGGATGCCCCGGGAGGTCTGGGCGGGATACCCGGAAACCCTGATCCCTCAAGGGCATTCAGCGGGAGTAAAATACTTGGAACCGACCTTACAGGTCTCGGAGCATATCCCTATAATTATGAACCAGATATAAGTGAAGCGGTAAGCTACCTGGCGACATCACCCACTTTAAATCTCTTCTATTACAAGAACCTTAACCTCTTCTTTCAGAGATATCTTAATATCGAGGTATGGGATAACTCATCCATTCAGATAAGCCTCGACGACGGAGCCTCATGGAACAATATATGGGAAAACACTTCCTATCTGAGTGATTTTCAGTGGACACAGCAGCAGATTCAGATCCCTGACATTTACTCCAGAACCGACAAGTTTAAACTACGCTTCAAGCTGGGACCGACCGACAGCCAGAATAATTATTCGGGATGGAACATAGATGATGTGTTCGTGACAGGTGAATTCATTTCAAAGGATGTCGGAGTAACCGAATGGATATATCCCCAGAGCGGCAGCGGCCATACTCAGAATGACTCAGTTACCGTCCGCATCGCCAACTACGGGGGTGCAGAGATCACCGATCCCGTCCCGGTGGCTTATTCCTTTGATGGAGGAGCGACCTGGACGGTGGACAATATGACCCGTAATATTCCGGTAGGAGGGTCTGTCGTTTTTACTTTTCCCACAAGAACTGACCTTTCTGCACCGGGCTGGAGGCCATCGGTACTGGCCAGGACCATGCTGCCCGGGGATCAGTTTACAGACAATGACCATATTTCCACTCAGATATATATCGTGCCCACCTATCCTTCACCTTATCACGAGGATTTTGAAACGAACGACGGATTCTGGAGGAGCCTTGGCAATAATATCTGGGAATACGGCACGCCCTCAGGCAATGTGATCAATGAGGCCTCTTCAGGCACCGAAAGCTGGGTTACTGGGCTCACTCAGAAGTATGGAGATCTGATCTCACAGAAAAACAGGATCATTTTTGAAGATACTTTTGAATCGGATCTGGGCTGGACATTTACAGGAGAGTTCGAAAGAAACATACCCGATAATATGCATCTTCCCTTTTTCGCCTGGTCGGGATACTACTGCATAGGCACAGACCTCTCCGGCAAGGGAACCCTGCCATACTATTATGAGAATGGAATAACACAGGGTACTGCATACACCGCACTTTCTCCCCCGGTTGACGTGCGTGACTATTCAAATCTAATGGTCAGCTTCGTCAGCTGGACAACAATTCGGGATGGCGATTCAATCAGACTGGAGGTAAGTCCTGATAACGGATTAACCTGGGGCACTCTCTGGAAGAACAGTGAGGGAGAGATTATGGATGAGGACTTCATTTACCGCGAATTTGCCGTTCATGATTCGCTGAGTCATTCACAGGCGCTCAGGTTCAGGTTCTCACTCTTCTGGTCGTCACCATCGGGTCCGACAGCTGAAGGGTGGAACATCGATGACTTTTTACTTACAGGAGATCTTGTTAATATCGAAACGGGATATCTTACCTCCCCGAGCTTTGACCTTACAGGGCTCGTTAATCCCGTTTTTGAAGCCAGGTTATGGATCGACACCGAACAGAATGTTGACGGCGCCACCATGCTATACTCGCTCGACGATGGCCATAACTGGACAACTGTATCTAACAGCTCGGACTTCGATGAGTATTGGAACTGGTACACCGGCAAGCCCGTTCAGGCCCTCGGCTCAAACGGATGGAGCGGCCAGAGTAGTGGATGGATAACAGTCCGTCATCTGCTTCCCTCAATCCTGACAGACCAGAAGAACGTACAGTTCCGCTTCATCTTCAGTGCCGATAAATTCAATAACGATTTTGACGGCATCGCCATAGATGATATAAAAATAATTGAAGCTCCTTATGATGTTGGCATTACTGAGATTCTGGAACCGGTAACGGCATGTGAATTATCTGCCGATCAGAGATTTACTTTACGACTGAGGAATTTTGGGATCAATACAATGCAGACCGGCGACTCTATTCGGATTAATTATCATATTGACAGATCGGGAGAGATCCAGACGGCTGAGGAGACAATTTATCTGGCCCAGCCATTCTTGCCGGGGACATCAAGGGACTTTTCAATGACATCAGTGTTTGACTTCAGCGCCAGTGGTGAATATCAAACCAATGTTACGGTTATTGAAGATGATCCCGTTTTCTATGAGGAGACATCAAACAATGACCTTTTCAGACTGATACGCGTGAACAGGCCTGTGGTTAATCTCGGACCGGACGTTTCGACACTCAGGCCCGATACGGTTGTATTTAAAGCTTATTCCAACGTGGCTGGTTATTCCTACCTGTGGCAGGACGGATCAACAGATTCAACTTTCCATGCATCAACAGAGGGAACCTACTGGGTGAGAGTTACAAGCGATCTTGGCTGCGTCGCTTCAGACACTGCCCTTGTAACCCAGCTGATCGCCGATATGGGGATTGTTGAACTATTAAGCCCCTTCCATGCATGTGAACTGGGACCCGGCGTGCCGGTGCGAATAACGATACAGAATTTCGGGACCGATACCGTGAAGGTAAACGATACCCTCTTCGTGTCAAGGGAGATTAATGCAGTTGCGCTGAGAGACACATTAATATTCTCGGAGGAAATTGTTCCGGGCAGTATAATGGAATATACATTTTCGCAGGATTACGACTTCTCACTGCCGGGAACCTATTATATGAAAATGTACACCAGGTTCAGGGATGATTTCCGGAATTATAATGATACACTGGAATATACACTGGAAGTCTATGGGTATCCACCGGTTGACCTCGGACCTGATATGGTACTGATGGCTCCCGATCATCTCCTCTCGGCCCCGGAAGGTTATCACACATATCTGTGGCAGGACGGATCCGCTATGAGCACCTTTGTCGTTGACCAGCCCGGACAATATCTCTATCATGTTACGGTAAGTGATGAACATGGATGCAGTGCCTCCGACAGTGTGTTGATTACACTTAATGTCATTGACATAGCCCTCGATCAGATAATATCACCTGAAACGTCCTGCGGTCTGTCAGAAACGGTCACTGTTACGGCAAGGGTCAGAAACACAGGCAATCAGATAATACCTGAAGGCGGTTCAATCAGTATGGGTTATCTGATTGACGGGGGATCCCTGACTGAGGAATCAATCATACTGGCAGAAGCGCTTTTGCCGGGCGCTGCTGTCGATCATGAGTTCTCACAAAAAGCACTGGTGGTCACGGGAGAGTGGTATGACTTTACAGTATATGCAAGTTATGCGGGCGATATGAAGACCTGGAATGATACAATCCTTATGCCGGTTGGTGTCTTTGAATCACCCGTCGTTGACCTCGGAGATGAGTTCCTCATCATTACAGCAACAGAATATGTTCTTGATGCCGGACCGGGTTTTGTCTCTTACCTGTGGCATGACGGAAGTACAGACCAGACATTTACCATCAACAGCCCCGGGATAAACAATTGTTCGGTGACAGTAACCGATAACAACGGTTGTACCGGATACGATGAAATCTTAATAATGCTGGTAGTTCCCGATATTGGCGTTGTTGAGGTTGTTCAGCCGCAAACATCGTGCAGCGGGGAGGCAGGTGAGTATGTCATGGTAGGGATCAAAAATCTCGGGAACACAGATATTGACCAGTCGGCGCAAATGGCTGTGAGTTATTCAATAAACGGGATGGCTGCTGTAAATGAGAATATTGTGCTGACAGGAACCTTTGAAAATGGCTCGGTAATATACCATACATTCACACAACAGGAGGATTTTAGTGCTCCCGGTCTTTATGAGCTTACAGCCACAACAGTTTACGGAGATGATCTGATACCATCAAACGATGCGCTGACCATTAATTTTGAGATCTTCGCCGGACCGGTTCCGGATCTGGGGAGCGGGCAGGATACAATAATCGTTTATGCTCCCGTTACACTTTCAGTTCCCGCCGGGTATGCGTCATACCTGTGGCAGGACGGAAGCACTGCTTCAGATTACAGTATCTCAGATCCGGGAGCATCTCTCTACTCAGTGGTAGTTACTGATAACAATGGCTGCGTGGCTGAGGATAGTGTATATGTTGCTTACGACGTGCCCGATATAGGTATCACGGGGATTATTTCTCCGGTCTCTTCCTGTTCGTTGAGCGGGGACACACCGGTATCGCTGGAGGTGGTTAACAATGGCTTCTACAGGATCCTTCAGGGCGAGATGATAACTATGACATACATCGTTGACGGCGGTCTGCCTGTGACTGAAGTATACCAGCTTACGGGCACCCTGAATCCCGGACAGAGCAGAGTCCTGACATTCGCTGACAGATTTGATTTTTCGGAGATTAGGACCTATCAGCTGAATGTGAACATTGATTATGGCCCTGATGAAAATCCGGCCAACAACAGTATCAGCAGTTCAGTACATGTCTGGGGTAACCCCGTTGTTGAGATTGCCGGCGGTAAAGATACGCTTCTGACAAGCCTTCCCGTGCTTCTGGATGCCGGAGCAGGTTTTGCATCTTACCTCTGGCAGGATAACTCTGAAGGAAGCACCTATAATGCGATTCATCACGGCTTGCACAGGGTTATTGTTACCGATACAAACGGATGTTCGGCAAGGGATTCGGTATATCTCCTTTCGGTGACCGGAATAGAAGATCCTTCAATATTCCCGGGTGAAATAACGATTTACCCCAATCCCGCGAATGATATTCTTAACGTGCTTATTGAACTTGAAGGAGCGACTCCGGTAACTGTCGAGCTCTATAATATACAGGGGATACTATTGATACGTGAGGACTATAAGCAGACAGAAATCATTAATGAAAAGATAGATGTTACGGGCATGCCTGCGGGACCATATATTCTCCGGATAAAGACAGATACTATCTCCCGTGTTTTCAGGGTAGTGGTGATATAGTTGTATGTATAGCAATCATCAGCTCGAAGCCCGGGGATTGACGGTACCTGGAATTTATTGAAGCTTTAGTCTTTCAGACACCTGATTGCAAAACCGTCTGGTTTATATGCATATTCAAGATACGACCGGGTTTTGGAGTTCATCACGGTAATTATCCATGCATCGGTTGAATTCTTTTCGGTGCTGCTCCACCAGACAGCGTAGTAACCCGGCTGGTTAAAAATACCGGCAAGACGATTACCCGACGGACGGGCAGTAAAGCCGTAAGAATCCGTCGCTCCGGTATTCGGACTGATCCAGTGGGCTGTGCCTTTTTCCTTCAGCTTGCCTCCTGCAACATCTTCTCCTCCCAGAAAATCAATCAGTGTTGTCCATTCTGAATCCGAAGGAACGTGCCAGCCATCCGGACAGATATTTTTCGGATCTTTTGCAGCGTGCCAGTTATATAATAAACCATAAGTATCTGCAAAGCCGGTATCATTATTGTAATTGCAATATGCGCCTGAGGTGAGATTCATCCATTCTGTGCCGCTGGTTATTTCAGGAATCGGGTCTCCGTTGCTGTACTTTGTAGTTCTCAGGTTCTCTTTCAGCCAGATCTGGCTACCGATGGTTACAGTTTTATATATATTCCCGTTAATGTCAGTTACAGTTATTGAGTCCTCTTTCTTTTTACACCCGTTAGTAATAATCAGAACAATAACGCTTACAAATAAAAATGGAATTGCAACTAATGGTCTCTTTTTCATAGGGATCAATTAAAAGATTTATAATTTTAAAGATGTTTGGGTTTATGTAATAAACCGCATTATCAACGTCTTCTAAAATAACGGAAAAAAATTGAAAGTGGCCGGGCCTTTGGTGAGTTTTTGACGAACGAAATATTTATCATGAATAACGAGACCAGTAAGGAATGAATCAGACCTGGCCGCTGCCATGTGGAATTAATTACCGAAAGACGTGGATTGATTTCGTCAGCACCGGTCTGTAGATGGCATGGTTTTATGAAGCTCTCAAAAAAGCGAAGCCCTCCTTCGTCCCGATAAACCGGGGCTACGGAGGGCGGAGGTGGAGATAAGGGGAATCGAACCCCTGACCTTGTGACTGCCAGTCTTAAATCAACTGTTTTGCGAGTTTTTGAGATGTTTTCTAATGTAATTGTAAATCAGTTTTATAAGCAGATATTTTTTTGCTTATGTTTTGTATATTTATTGAATATTTACTAATTTTGGGTATTCACTTAGGTATTCACTGAATACCTGGAAAACAATAATACCATGCAGGCAACGACAGGCATATTTTTTCAGAAAGCACCGGCCAAAAGAACTATTGATGACCTCATCCCGGTAAAACTAAGAGTGCAGACAAAGAATAATAAAAAGTATTATTCTCTGAAGGAAAAAATCCGCAATGAGAGGTGGCTATTTATCCATGAGAATGATATTCCGAAAGTGATGAATGATAGTCCACGCGGAAAGTTTAAGGATATGAGACGGGAATACGACCGTATTGTAGGCGAGGCTGAGGACATAATAAACAGTATACCGGTTTTTTCATTCGGTCAGTTTGAAGAAAAGTTTTTTAATAAAGCCGGAAGCTGGGACAATGTTTTCTCTGCAATGATTGAACATATTAAGATGCTTAAAATTGAGGGGCGTTTCGGTTATGCTACAAGTTATGAAAGTACGCTGAGAGCTGTAAAGGAATTTCATGAAGACAAGAAACTGAAATTTAACAGCAGAAACCGTGTTGAGGATCGTTATAAAGACTATGAATCAGGTAAGAAACTGGCTTTTCAGGACATAACAGATAATTGGTTAAAGCGATTTGAAGCAACCATGAAAAAAGGAGGCAAGTCTAAAAGTACGATCGGGATATATACCCGGAATATTCGCAGGCTCTTTAATCTGGCAATCAAAGATCACAGTGTGAAAGCAGAATATCCGTTTTATAAATACAAACCTCATCAGGCAGGCGACAGAAAAATTGCTCTCTCACTTCATCAGGTTTCATTGGTAGCAAATTACAATACAGATGATCCACAAGAGATATTCTACCGGGACACATTTACATTCTCATTTCTCGGCAATGGAATGAATCCGGCTGACCTTGTAAGACTTAAATACTCGAATATTAAAGGTGGCGAGATAGTTTTTTTACGGGAAAAAACAAAGAACTCGGAAAAATCCCGCGAGATCCACGTTACTGTTACCGGAAGGATGAAGGGGATAATCGAAAGACACGGCAACAGGGCAATAGGTCACGATGCTTTTATCTTCCCGGTCCTGAATAACGGTATGAGTGAAAAACAGAAATTTGACATGACTAAGGAGTTTGTAAACCGGCTGAATGATTTTTTAAAACGGATTGCCCTGGCTGTCGGGATCAAAGAAAGAATATCATCTTACACGGCCCGGCATAGTTACGCAACCATAAGTAAAAATTCAGGTACTTCCGTTGAATACCTTAAAGAGGCACTGGGGCACAGCTCAGTTGCAGTTACCGAAGCATACCTTAAAAGTTTTGAATCAGACACCAGACGTAAACACGCAGAAAATCTGGAAAAACAGATTGCAATATGAACAACAATATACGAAAAATCAGCATAACAGACCGGCAATTTGTAACCTTCATAAGCCAGGAATATAAAGTTACTAAATCTGTATTAACAGACCTTGTGGTTCACCTTAGAAATTGGATAATTCTTACTGATGGCAAGAAAAACAAAAATTCTTATAATTGGTCACATCATGACAAATCTTTGCTTAGAATTACCAAGAGTCCAATTAAGGCCATTCACTTGGAAACCGAAAGCAAAGATCTTATTCACATCTTAGATGGAGATCTAACTTTTGAGTGGTTCAGGCCTGTTATAAAAAAAATAAAAAACAATTACCATAAGGAAATTAATACGAAGGAAAAATCCTGGACTAAGCTTGCTAAATCATTGGGTGAACGGGTAATTTTCAAAACCATCTCTCAGGTGGATATTCAGGTTTTTGCGCAAAGGGCTGTGATCGGGTGGTTTTTATTTCATTTTGGTATCCATGGTCGCAAGCCGATAATGAGCCCTGAAGAGTGGGAGGATAACATGATTGGCGACTCCCACGATGATTATTTAAATTTTCGTGTAAAATACCGGCATGATAAATACATACAAGAGCTTCAACAGCAAAAATAGATTTTTAGCACCCATCAGTCGCATTGCCTCTTAAATCGTTTGGAGGCAATTTTTCTTTAATTCTTGTTTTTAATTGCCACCAGAAATGTTTGATATTTAAGCACATACGTTGTCCATATTATTTATTTTTGTTGCAGAGTAATATTAAAAAACTGTGACAATGGACAAATTAACCTTCGACAAACTTCCTGAAGCGGTTGCCGAGATTAACCACAAGTTGGACGTTCTTTTGGCAGACCATACCGGCAGAGCCCCGGAAAATTCCGACTACCTCATGAGCCTGACAGAGCTCCGTTCATATCTACCGGATGCACCAGCTGCACAAACTGTTTATGAGTGGACTTTTAAACGAAAAATTCCATTTGAAAAGTTTGGAAAGCGGGTATATTTCAGAAAAAGCGCCATTGATGAATGGCTTCGCAACGGAAGAAGGCTGACATAATGGAGCAGCTTATTCAATCCTCCGGACATAAGGGACTGGCCTACATTCTGAGTAAATAAAATTACCCATAAATATATTGCCTGATTGTCGAAGAACCGATTAACCGCAAAGTGCAAATGTGCTAATTGATGTAATGGAATGTTATTATCAAATATTACCAGAATTGGTTTATAAAGACTGGGAGTCAATTGAAGAATTGCTAAGGATTAAGATTCCAAACTTTTCATCGGATTATTTACGTCAGGTTATATCGGTTGTTGCATGTAATTCCCGCAAAGTTGAAGATCCTTCTTTGAGAATTGTATATCTCAGGAGATTAGTCCCATATGCTGAAAGATACCTCATTGGACTTGACAAAATAGGGGTTATTAAACGCTCCCCTTATTACATCCCCGGGGAAATCAGTTACAGGTATAATATCACTCCGAAGTATCAAAGTAGATATATTCATGTACCTCTTTACAATGCTAAACTTATACGACGCATACACAAAGCATATTATCTAACAGAGAAAGAAGCATTAAAGAATCTTCAGGGGTGTGCCTACCAGGTAAAATATCTGCGACAACTCACTTTCGCGAAAGGGTGGCGTGAATTTGTGGAGACCTACAAGGATAATCCAAACCAATATAATTCCATACTTGCATCGGCAGTCAGGATTGTAAACAAAGATTTTTTTTTCAGCAGAGATGAAACAGAGAGACGTTTTCATTCAAATATTACAAACATGAAGAAAAAGCTCCGGAAATACCTTCGCATTAATGGTAAGCCTCTTACAACACTTGATATAAAGAACTCCCAGCCATTTTTGTCCACCATCATTTTATCAAATCCTTCCAAAGTAGCTGGGCTGGCAAAAACTACTACACTTTCAATGTTGTTAGAAACGCTGCAAGTATCAAAAAATGATGATGTTAATAAGTATATTAAATTAGTGGTTGATGGACAATTTTATGAATACCTGATGATAGAATTTGCCAGGGAGGGCATAGTACTGGACAGAAAGAATACAAAATTACAAGTCTTCCGAATATTGTTCTCGCCTAATCGATTACCGAAAAATGAGATTAACCGCAAATGCAGGTTAATATTTAAAAATAGTTTTCCTACCGTACATAGAATATTCAGCAAGGTAAGAGGAAGAGATTCAGGGACAAGGTTTGACAACAGTAATCGTTTTGCTATCCTGTTGGCAACAATCGAAAGCTATTTAGTTATCGATGTAATACTGAAAAGGGTACATAAAGAGTTACCCAGAACCATTGCTCTTACAATACATGATTCAATTATGACAGGAATATTAACAGATGATGTTGAAGCTGTCAGAAAAATCATGAATGAGGAACTAACATACTTTATAGGATACACACCAAGAATTGAAATTGAAAGGAATTACAAAGAAGAAAAAATCAAAACAAATGAATACATCGAGAATAATAAGAAAAATGAACAAGACTATTTCCATTCTATATCTTTAATTCAATATGATGTTACAACTTCTATAAGTACCGGTTAGACAAGCTAATAATGAGAATAATTAATTCAATTGGTTGAATATTATGGATAGTCTGAAAAAGAGCTTTAGGAGACATGGCCTTAATTATAAATTACTGGTACGCAACCATCATCTAGCTATTTATGGTGTATCAGGGACATATACAGATAAGATACTTCATTATGAAGTTGTATTTATCCGCACAAGAAAAACTCGTTCTGTTGCAGGAAAAAATCTGCCAGAAGCAGAAGCCATACCGACAGATGAACAGTTTGGGAGAAGCAAGCCAGATCGCTGTTTTCAAAAGTTTGCTGAAGCTGAAGCATATTTTACTAATCGCACTTCAAATTTAATGTACCATCTAAAAGAAAAGGCTGAAAAGGTAGTAATATATGACTCCAAAGGGGTGCTCCGAGAGGGTGTACAAAATTAGGGTAAAAAGAAACAGTGATATGATAACTGTTATGTTGAAATACAAGACTATTTAATCTTTTGGAAAATGGCATCCCAGGATTTTGTTATCCTTAAAAGAAATTATAGCAAAATTTTAATTAAGAGAAAATGACAACGCGATTAAACTTATAATACAATAACCACATGGATAAACGCATTATATCAACGGCTACGCAAGATATCCCATGTAGTTGTATCATGAAGGATCCTCTGGTACTGGAATATTTTGGAAGAAAGGAGCGAGAGATCAGAAAAGAATATCGCAATTACTATAGATATTACCATTCACAGATATTGAAGTGTCACGCTTGGCTTCTGTGTTTACACTTTGAAGCAATAAACCGGTTACAGGATAGGTACAGAATAAGTAAGCAAGGATTTATAGTCTTAATGGGAGCATATGTATTAAACCAGGCTGGGCAAAATGGATTTAGAG
>Ga0334890_1004615_pt1 | contig 12496 bp, 9 predicted proteins | sample GraSluR1_MG_3_FD_207220 | JGI IMG/M metagenome (GOLD analysis project Ga0334890, IMG submission 207220) | Sludge microbial communities from methane-producing bioreactor in Wageningen University, Netherlands - Granular Sludge_31_08-R1 | ecosystem: Engineered > Bioreactor > Anaerobic > Unclassified... | reverse complement strand
GATTGTGGGAGAGGAGGTGCGTACCTGTGACGGCGGCGAATTCTTATGCGCATTCATTTCGGAAGAGGTCCCTAAAGAACTGCCGTGGAAAGTGGCATTAAAGTTGTTGAAAGATCAGGGCGCATTTATTGCCGCTGCGCATCCCTTTGATTACGCTCGTCACGGCTGGCAAGAAAATCAATTGTTGGAATTGCAAGCAGACCTGGATGCTTTGGAGGTGTTCAATTCGCGGACGATTAATGACGCTTTCAACAACAAAGCAGCCCAATTTGCCCGACAGCATGGATTTCACACCCTGGTAGGATCAGACTCGCACAGCCTGATTGAGCTGGGACGGGCGACCGCCATTCTGCCCGATTTTGATTCGGCCGCCGAATTGCGCCAGGCGCTGCCACAGGCGGTTTTCCAGATGAAACGTTCATCCGCTTTGATCCACTTCACATCAGTGTATGCCAGGTTTTATAAACAGTTATTTGTTCGGAAATGATAACTTTCCATCCTATGGGATGGTTGAAAACAAGAATTGAATAAATGAAACCCCCAATTTCAGGCCGTAAAAAATGATCACTGCGCCGCAAATACGGTTAATCCACACGATGAGTTGATTGGTCATCCGGGCATGGAAAAAATGGGTAACCATTGCCAGTGACGAGAACCAGGTGAAAGAAGCCAGGCACACACCGGTTATAAAATAGCCGGACATGTCGGGCGGCAGTGAAGCGCGAAATCCACCCAGCAGCAGCGAACCATCGATGATGGCCTGGGGGTTTAGCCAGGTGCTGGTAAAACAGGCTGCCGCCAGCGCGCCGAATGAAATGGATTGGGTGGAATCATCTGAGATGAGCACTGCATTAGCGGCAGCCTGCATTAATCGTATGCCGATAAAAACAACCACGACAGCACCGATCAGGAGAAAGCCGGCGTGCAGCCAGGTGTTGTGTTCAATCAGTAGGCCAATACCAAAGAAACAGGATAAAGCCAGCAGGATATCAAAGAAAACGGTAGTCCAGGCCACCTGTAAAGCTTTATAAAAATCACCGCGGATGGCAATATTTATCACAAACAAATTTTGCATCCCAATGGGTGCAACATAGGCCAACCCTAAAAGCAATCCCTGCAGCAAGTAATTCATTCAAATGGCTCCAATAAAAAATTAACTGGCGGGAAATTTTACCCCGAATCAAGAGGGCGGCAAAAGCCAGTTATAAAATGCGTGAAGCAGTACACTTGACGGCTGGCGCACTTTGGATAAAATAGTATAGTAGCTCTGGGGCGGTGGCGGAATTGGCAGACGCAGTGGACTTAAAATCCACCGAGCTAACACTCTTGTGGGTTCAAGTCCCACCCGCCCCACTGAAAAAATAACAAACCCATTGGATTACCCGCTGTGCCAGGCGGGTTTTCTTATCTCTGGTTCTTGATAAACTTCTTGAAGCAGTTATAATCCATTTATTCAAGGAACGGATAATTGATGAGCCAGGTAAATCAACACAAACACGGCAAGAAGATATCCCGCAAAACATTGTTTCGTATTCTTGGAATTGAAATTGCCATTTTGGTCGTGCTTGCCTCACTGGTGTTACTTTCCACTTCCAGGCAAGTGATCATGGAGAGTTTGGCTGAAATAAAAAATTTGCACGCAGCAAATTTCATTGCAAGTGATGCACCTGGATTGCCTGGTGTAAGCCCGGAGGAAATTCAAGCCAGGCTGGAGGACGAGGGATTATCCTGTGAATCGCTGGGGGAAGATGAAGAAGGACGTTATCATCTGAAATGTTCCAAAACAAAAGATTCGCTAAATATTGAAACGCTTATTCTGGGGCAGAGTGAGGAGCGGGTTGATTTGATTGATATCAATATCAACCAATCTGGCGAAGCGTCTGATGATGTTGCGGGATTGTATCTGTGTGAAATTTCGTCACTGATGTCGGACAACACCGGGAAAAATGCAGCATGCAATTGGATTCGCCAAACGCTGCCTGAAATTCAAGATGCCAATGATGTTCATAAGAATACCTTTGCGGGAATACGCCACATTTTGTATGGTAAACCGGAATCACGATCGCTTGAATTGGGACGGCTGCCCTGATTATTCCCAAGGTTTTCAGGCTTGCTTTTCGTTCAAATTTGGTCAATAATCTTAATTGCTGGTATGTAAAAACTCATTTTTGAAAGGAGCAATTCCGCATGACTGCTGTAGAAGCTTCAGGATGGGAGAAATTTGTTCCTATTAAACTAAAACGACAGGTTCCCGTTCCTTCTGATATTGATATTGCCCAAGAATCAGATATTAAACCAATTGCAACTGTGGCTGAGGAACTGGGGTTGCTACCCGATGAAATTGAATTTTTCGGTGCTCATAAAGCCAAAGTGAAACTTGAAGTTTTAGACCGCTTAAAAAATGTTCCCAATGGGAAATACGTTGATGTAACCGCCATCACTCCCACACCCCTGGGCGAAGGCAAAACAACCACCACGGTTGGCCTCAGCCAGGCGCTGGGCGCTCACCTGGGAAAACGGGTGATGACCTGCATTCGGCAGCCAAGCCAGGGTCCAACTTTTGGTATTAAAGGCGGCGCAGCCGGCGGCGGTTATAGCCAGGTTATTCCCATGGAGGAGTTTAACCTGCACCTGACCGGCGATATTCACGCCATCACAGCTGCCAATAACCTGATGGCGGCAGCCATTGATGTGCGCATGTTCCATGAAAACAGCGCTGACGATGAGGCATTATTCAACCGGTTTTGCCCGCCCGACAAACAGGGCAAACGCCATTTTTCGCGTGAAATGTATCCCCGCTTGAAAAAGTTGGGAATTGATAAAAATGACCCTGATGAATTAACCCCGGAAGAACGCCGCCGCATGTTCAGGCTGGATATTGACCCGGCCATGATCACCTGGCGGCGGACGATTGACACCAGCGACCGTTTCCTGCGCGAAGTGACAGTGGGACAAGGACCGCAAGAAAAAGGCGCCGAGCGGCGCACCGGTTTTGACATCACCGTGGCCAGCGAAATTATGGCCATATTGGCTTTGACCACCGACCTGCGGGATATGCGCGAGCGTTTTGGACGTATTGTGATCGGGTTAAGCCGCAGCGGTGAAGCGATCACAGCCGATGACCTGGGTGTGGCGGGGGCATTGACTGTGCTGATGCGCGATGCGATTAAACCCAACCTGATGCAAACCCTGGAAGGAACGCCCGTGTTCGTTCACGCCGGCCCCTTTGCCAATATCGCCCACGGCAACAGCTCCATCATCGCGGACAAAATTGGGCTTAAACTGGCTGAATATGTGGTCACGGAATCAGGCTTCGGCGCTGACATGGGCATGGAGAAATTCTTTGATATCAAATGCCGCTATTCAGGCTTAATTCCCAATGCGGTGGTAATGGTGGCCACTGTTCGGGCGTTGAAAATGCACGGCGGCGGGCCCAAAGTGGTGGCCGGAAAGCCGCTCAGCCCGGCTTACACTGATGAGAACCTTGAATTATTGCAGGCAGGTTTGCCCAACTTGATTCATCATATTCATACTGCGCGAAAATACGGCATCCCGGTGGTGGTGGCTGTTAACAAGTTCTTCACCGATACTCCGGCAGAACTTGAAATGATTCGCAAAGCAGCGGTGGATGAAGGCGGTGCTGAGGCAGCCGTGGTGTGCGAGCACTGGGAAAAAGGCGGTGAGGGCGCCCTGGAACTGGCAAAAGAAGTGGTAAAAGCCTGCGAGAAACCCTCTGATTTCCATTTCTTATACCCGTTGGAGAATACGATCAAGCAGAAAATTGAGACCATTGCCCGTGAAGTGTACGGTGCAGATGGTGTGGATTATTTGCCTGAAGCAGAAAAGAAAATTGAAGAGTACACCCGCCTGGGCTTTGGCGGGCTGCCCATTTGCATGGCCAAAACCCACCTCAGCCTCAGTCATGATGCTGAATTGAAAGGTGTGCCTAAAGGTTTCCGTGTCCCGGTACGAGATGTACGCGCATCCGTTGGGGCCGGTTTCCTTTACCCGCTGGTGGGAACCATGAGCACCATGCCCGGTTTGCCAACCCGACCGGCATTTTTTGATGTGGACATTGACCTGGAAACCGGCAGAGTGTTGGGTTTGTTCTAAACGTTTTAAAACAATTACTCCCGCCTGGCTCACGAAGCAGGCGGGAGTTTTTTATATGTTCAACCATTGGCTGGCAGTTCTATCCAGATCTGCCAGGAAACCCTGCCTCAATGTGCACTGCGGCAGCGATTCGATAAACATTTTTCCATAGCGTTTGGTGAGTATACGCTTATCGAGAAGCACCACCACACCGCGGTCTGACTGGGTGCGAATCAGGCGGCCAAAGCCCTGGCGAAAACGCAGAATGGCTTCGGGCAGGTTGTATTCATTGAATGGATCGTCAAACAGTTCGGAACGGGCGGCGATGATGGGTTCTGAGGGGACATCAAAAGGCAGCTTGGTGATGACCAACACAGAAAGCGCTTCACCGGGGATATCGACGCCTTCCCAGAAAGCGCGTGTGCCCAGTAAAACAGCCTTGTCTGCTTCACGGAAATTTTCCAACAGGGTATTTTCCGAGGCGCCTTCGCCCTGTTCATAAACCTGGATTCCATGTTCAGCCAGCGGTCCATTGATGGCCTGTGATGTGCGCTTGAGTTGCGCGTAGGAGGTGAACAGCGCCAATAAACGGCCGCCGGTGGCTCGGCTGAGGCGAATGAGGGCATTGTCAACAGCGCGTTGATAATTGTTAGCATCGTTGGGTTCAGGAATATCTTTTGCGATGAACAGAAGTGTTGAGGTTTCATAATCGAAGGGCGAGCCAAGGGTCAGTTCATCAGCCTCATCGGCGTTCAAGCGGCTGCGGATGTAATCAAAATCGCCCTGGGTGGTCAATGTGGCAGAGGTGAGTATGACGCTCTGTTTTTCATGCCAGAGATGTTTTTCCATCAATGGGCCGATTTCAAGCGGCGCAATGTTAACAGCCAGGCCGTTGTTTTGCGGATTGAATTCAAACCAGTAAATCTGGTTGGCCTGCGGCTGGTGCACCAGGGCGTCCAACTGTTCTGAAACATCGCCGAATCGGCGGTAGATATCCACCAGGCTCTCACGACTGTCAAAGAGAGATTCGTCCAGATCCTCACTTTTTTCGGTGAGGGCTTTATGAATTTGCGACAGCAAGTTCAGGAGCAGTTTGAGTGTATCACCGGCATTTTGCCAGGACATCTCAATCGTTTCCCACGACGGTACTGTGCGCGTAGCCGGCAGTATTCTCACTTGCTGGCGATAGGCGCCAACAGGATGACCGTCGCGTTCGTTTTCCAAAAATTCTTGAATGCTGGCGAAGAAGGTCTTAATGTCGTGTTCGAGGCGAAACGCAAGATCGGTGGCGCGCTGGGTCATTTGATGATAGGCTGCCATTTCGGCAGGCAGCAGGATGTTTTTGACCTGGCGAAGTAAATGCCCCAGGATGCCGCTGGATGAACCGCCCAATTCTCGCAGCAGGCGCGCCAAGTCCATCTGGGTGATGCGATAGCTCAATGCGCTTGTGGAAGCAGATTCGAGATGGTGGGCTTCGTCCACAATCAGGTATTGGTAATCGGGCAGCACCCGGCTGCCGGTGACCACATCAGCCAAAAGCAGGGCGTGATTAACAACAATCAGGTGGGCGTTTTGCGCCGCCTGCCGGGCTCTGTAAAACGGGCAATTGCCGTCCAATCGTCCCTGACACACTTCGGCGCGGCAGCCTTCGTCAGCGGCAGAAAGACGCGTCCAGATATCGCGTTCAGCAGGGCCGTTCAAATTGATCTCGTTGCGGTCACCCTGCCCACCCTGACTCAACCACACCAAAATTTTTGCCAGTACGCGCATTTCATCCACGTTCTCAGGCATGCGCTGGCGCAAAATTTCCAGGCGTCGCGGGCAAAGGTAGTTTGCACGGCCTTTTAAAACACAGGCGCGCAGGTCAAGCCCCAGCGCTTCGCGCAAATCGGGCACATCTTTGTTGATGAGTTGATCTTGCAGGTTGATGGTGTTGGTAGAGATTACCACCCGCTGTTCATTTTTCAGCGCCCACAGGGCAGCCGGAACCAGATAGGCAAATGACTTGCCAGTGCCGGTACCGGCTTCAACCATTAGATGCTGGCTTTGAGATAAAGCTTTGGTAACCGCACGCACCATTTCAATTTGCTGCGGTCGCTGTTCAAATTCATTGAAGAATTTGGAGAACGGACCACTGTGCTCCAACAGGGCTGCCACTTCGTCCATGTCGAGCGGGTTGGGCGGGTCAATTGGCGACAGGGCAGCCTGCCGGGTGGTGTCTTCAGAGAAAAGGGGACCCCATTGATGGCTGCCTTTTTGATCGGGAACAGATTGATAAGCCTGTTCACGCAGAACCTGCTGGAAAAACCAACTACCGCCCCAATCGAGTGGTTCAGAAAACCGCACCAGTTCCTGAATTAAGCGAAGTGGGAGTTCTTTTGCCTTCTCGTTCAATGCCAGAAAAACTGCATGTGTAAGCAAAGCATCATCCAAAGCGCGGTGAGTGCCCTGCAGCAGAATGCCCAGTTGCTGTCCCAACGAACCCAGGTTATAGCGGCTGGCAGTGGGCATTAGCACCGAGGCCAGGTCGTAGGTATCAATTACCTCGTTGAAATGCAGGATATTGTGTTTTCGCAGGAAGGATAGGTCAAAAGCGATATTGTGTCCAAGGATGGGGCTGTCGCCTACAAACTCAGCCAGTTTATAGGTGGCTGACTGAACCGGAGGCGCATTGCGTACCATATCATTGGTTATGCCGGTGAGCTGGGTGATGAGGGGCGGGATTGGCTGACCGGGATTTACCAGGCTGGACCAGGTGTCTTCAACCCTTTTTCCGTTGAAACGCACTGCACCGATTTCGGTGATGGCGTTGAGTTGAGAATCCAAACCGGTGGTTTCTATGTCGAGGGCTACGAATGAAGGCATGCGAAAATTATACCACTCGCAACGTGGACACTTTTCAAATTTGTTAGAGTTGGAATTTTATTGATTTTTCACAGTTTTTCAACTTGTTTTTTCGTTATACTTTTTGTATATCATGATTCGTTATGGCAAACCCGTCACCCGATGGGGGGGACTGCTCCTGCTGTTTATCCTGACAGCGGGGATTATCCTTCGGGTGCGCGCCGATTCAACCTCAACCCTGTATTTCCCAATTGTCGAATATAAAGCGCCGACCCCAACACCCACTCCCACTGTCACACGTACCCCCACCGCCACACCGACCCCCACGCCAACTAGGACGCCCACACCGACCAAAGACCCGGGAACTCCCCCACGTTATTCCACCAGCCTGTACATGAAAACGATCAATCCCCTGACCCTGTACAGTCTGGGCTGTGTGCATGGTGTGAGGGATATGAACCTGGCGGGCGCACAGGACAGCGTTGTGGTGTTGGCTTTTGGAAGACCCACCATGAGCGATGAAGGAATTTACGGCGCCAGCCTGTTTGGGTTTGGGCCGGCCAGCACCACTGAAATTGCTGAAGCCGTTGAACAGTTCGGCGCCGGTTATGTGGCCTGTTCACTTGAAGACATCGGATCGCGGCTGCGGATTGGCGCGGGCACCAGTAACTATGGCGACCCCGGCGCCATAAGCTGGTGGGATCATGGGCGCAAATGGGCGCGCATGGTCAACGACATCAACACCTGGTTTTCCAACCAGGGGCTGCGCACCCGGGTGGACGCGGTTGGAGCAAATGACATCGAATTGGCCTGGAACAACCCCACTGTCACCCGCGCCTGGGTGGATGGTTATGATTATGCCAATAAATATCCCTATTACGATTTTGGCGCGGTGGAAGGCTGCCCGACCAGGCTGGCGCCCAACTGGTCGTGTTCTTCGCCATGGACAAAGAATGATGTGTGGTATGTCTCCTACGGCGCCGGGCCGGCTTATCCGCTGCCGTTAATTTATGCCACAACGGGTGTGAATGCCCGCCAGTGGGCCTGGATGAGTGTTTATGCGGTTGAGCAAAAAGGCGCGCGCATGGAATTTGTGGGCGCTTTCACCCAGTATCAAGCCTGCCAGCAGCGCGGCGGCTGCACAGGTTTGGACAACGAACCGGAAGAGGGTTGGCTGCAACTATATAATGAGTTGAAATATGATTCGCGCACTGCCCAGACGCTGCGCTGGTCAACCGATATCAAGTGGTGGGGCGAATGAAGACTGTTTTGAAGAAATTCCATCCTGGCTTTTCCATCTTGCTGGTTGTGTTAATCCTTGCTGCTGCATGGTTGCTGTTTAGCACAGACATTGCACTGGGTTCCATCCTTGCCCAGACCGCTAATGAGGCGGATCAATGGGAAGATGCGGAAGTAGAGCGGTTGAGAGAGCAGTTGGAATCGAAGATACTGGACGCCCAGGTGCGGAAAAGCCTGGAAGAAAAATTGGGCATGGCCGAACTTGCCCTGGAAGAACGCGAACTGGTTGGAGAGACGGTTTATGCGCAGGGTATGCCTGTGCCCACTCCACCGGCGGGCCGGGCTGAAATTGCGTTTCAAACAGGCATTCTGCAAGGCGGTGAGGATATTCTCCCTCCATCTGAAGCAGTGTTGCTCAACCGCTGGCAGGGCAAAGTGGGTCAGGAATACTGGCAGGTGTTTGCTGGCGCCAATGGAAGCGACAGCTCGCAGGGAATTGTGGTTCGCGTGATCACATCACTTGACCGCCTCAGCTCTGAATTTGACAAAGTGAAAGCTCCACCAGGAGACGGCGCGTTAACGATAATTAGTGGCGACCAGATACAATTACTTTTACAGTCGGAATCAGGCAGGCAATATAAACTCAATCCTTTCAGTATGGAATTATGGGTGGTTGATATTGACTGAAAAATCAGCATTATAAATGGCTTGTTTAGGTAAATTTCCTGTTTATAATATAGCTATCGGTAATTTGTTGCCCTGGTTAAGGAGGCTGGACGCATGATCTCAAATAATAAAATCTTGTTTATCGTGCTAATCGTCCTTGTTGGAATAACCACTGTTCTTCTGGTTGGCTGCGGTGGTCAAACACCCGAAGCAAAACCTCCGGTTGAACAGCAGGAGGCGCTGCCGCAGGCACCTGCCGAGCAAGAGGCGCTGCAGGAACCCGCCGGGCAGCAAGAACCTGTTGAGCCAGAAGCAGTTCAAGAAGCCGCCTTGGACGGTAAAACTTTGCTGGAAGAACGCTGCACAGGTTGCCACAGCCTTGAAAAAGCAAAAAGTGGACAGCGGGACCTGGCAGGCTGGCAGGCTGTAGTCGATGATATGATTAAAAAAGGGGCAAAGTTGAATGCAGATGAGGCAAAGGTACTGGCAGAATATTTAGCCAATCTGGAGTAAAAATAAGAAAAGAGCCGCATTTCAAAATGATGCGGCTCTTTTTATTCACTCTACTTGTCTTTGTTTTCTTCTATTGCGGTGGGCGTTTCAACCCGGGAGGGCTTGTTTTGATTGCGTTTCCGAACCGCTCTAACAATGGCGCGGATGATCAACCAGGCAGGAATGGCGATGACCAGAAATACCGGCAGGAAGAAGATCAAAATCCAGATAACAGCATTTACCAGGAATTTGAGAGCGTTAATGAGCGCCTGAACGGCGTCGCGGGCAACCCCCACCGGCTGCCAGCCGCCAATGGTCAGCGGGTCAACCGATGCTTTGGCTTGAATGTTGACGGATATGGACGACAGGCGGGAAGCTTCTTTGTAGTAATTAATTTGTCCCTGAAGGACCTCAATTTCTTCTCGAACCTGTTTCAACTGGTTGAACACAGCCAGCACATCTTCGGTCTTTGTGGCTGAACCGAGAATTTCTTGCAATTGGGCTTCGGCGCGTTTCAAATTATCCAGGCGAGAATTCAGGTCGGTGAATTCCTGGGTTACGTCCTGTCCGCTGATGTTTTCGCTCAGAACATCTTCTATGGGATTATCCACCAGCTTCTTAATATCTTCCATGGCCTGGTCAAGCTGATCAGCCGGCACCCGCACGGTGATATTGGCTGCTGGAACTTCAATGCCCTGCGATGTGGTGGTTTTATACAGGTTTGACGACACAACGAAGCCGCCCATTTCATCGGCCATTTCTGAAACAGTTTTCATGGCGGAATTCGGGTCTTTGACTACGATGGACAGGTTGGCGTTTTTTATGACCACCCGTTCAACGGAAGCTGGAAGGGATTGAGAGAAATCGGCTGACGCCTCTCTGGGCGCAGGAGCCATTTCAGCCTCGACAGCTTCCTCATACATCATCATTGGGGCAGCCGGCGCCGCCCCCATGGCTTGATCAAAAGATTTAGCCTCGGAATTTCTTTGGGATGCACAACCGGCCAAAGCCACGCAAAATGCAAGCAAAATAAGTGAATACTTCTTCATGACATTCTCCTCTCACTAACATATAAAGCAAATGATTATTGCCATTCCTTCGACGGCGTTTGATACTTAGACGTTTGTCAGAGAGAATTTGTTCCAGAATTACCAGCCGTCTTCCAGGCGAACGGCATGCCTGCGGGGCAATCCGGTCATGGTGATGCGCTGCTGCACTGCAGGAATGTTGTAATCCACCCGGTGCGGTTCCCAGGTTGTCGTTTCCGTATCATAGATGGCATAGGCTGCCAGTGGATTGTGGTCACGAGGCTGCCCGACAGAACCTGGATTCAGAATTGCCCGGTCCCCAAGCTTTCCATTGTAGGAAATTTTCCATTCCAGATCACTGCTTCCATTTTGTGAAAGAAAGGCAACGGGCAAATGGGTGTGACCGATAAAACAATAGCGTGTGTCGAAATGTTTAAAATTTTCAAGGGCAGTGTATGAATCCAGCAAGTATTCCCAGATGGGGTTGCGAGGGCTTCCATGGGCAAGCGTGACATTCGAATCCACCTGGACTTTTTCGGGTAAGCTGCCCAGGAACGCAAAATTCTCCAGGCTAAGGTTGTCTTGCGTCCATTCGACTGCCAGCCTCGCGTCGCGATTGAAAGACTCCAGATCCAACTGTCCCAACACGGCGGCATCGTGATTCCCGATGACGCAAGACAGATTGGGAAGCCTGCGCACAGCTTCAATGCATTCATTGGGATCGGGCCCGTATCCGACCAGGTCACCCAGGCACCAAGCTGCATCAAATGGGCCCGCATCGTCAAGAACGCTTTCCAGCGCAGTTAAATTGGAATGAATGTCAGATATTACCAAAACGCGCATACAAGGTTTACCTGTTAATTCAATTATTGTTAAAAATATCATACCATAACAGGCTGTGACAAGTTCAATCAGCCTATCACTCATGGAAGCGCGAAGTGCATCTCCCAGATTCCGGATGAGACTTCTTCGAAGGATGAACTCATGCCGGCGATAACTATCCAGGTGTTTCCTGGTTTTAAACCCAGCGGGATGCCCCTCAAATCTGTAAAGTGGATGGGTTCTTCCGGTGAAACAGTGCGCCATTTTCCTTCAATCATCAATCCATCGCGGAACAAGACCGCCCGCTGCCCTTCGGTGTTGTTGAGAATTTCAATTTCGTGCAAAGTGGGGGCATATTCGATGTAATTGGCAAAGATGATGATGACATTGGAGAAAGAGATTTGTTCATTGTTCAGGCGGTCAACCAGGGGGATCATGTAATACTGGTCTTTGTAGCCTGGTTTTTCAGCTTCAATCCAACGCAGATATTGGCCTGTTTCAGGATCATAATGCCATTCTCCGCGGTCACGCCGGCTGTATTGGACGGCAACCTGGATGCCGAATTGATCGCTTGCCCAGGGTTTTTCATTGAAGATTATGCCGTTCAAGTCCTGGCGAATATTGTCAACGCCTTCTTTCACAGAAAATTTTGACATTTCAGCCGTGTCGACAAAGACACCGGTGACACTGTGTGTGTCGTGGCCGCAAACAGGCGGGCAGGGAGAATCGTTGAATGAAATGGCGCGTTTGCCCAGTTTTTCTACCAGCACTTCATCCACCTGTGGATCGGCATTACCGTAGGCTAACACACCCTGGTACATGAATACCAGTTGTGCATCGACCAGCCGGCCTGAACGCATGGGGCCAACCTTGGGAGCATCCTGACCGTAATACACTGCCAGAAAACGGTTGCATTCTTCTCCGATGTAGTATTCAAAGACCACATCGGCATAGGACAGCCCGGCATGCGGCCTGCCGGAGCGGGGGTAATTGGACACTTTCACCATGACAGGCCGTCGATCCAAAAGCAATGGATCGGCCACGGCCAGGCCGGTGAGCGGATTGATGCCGGGCGGAAAACCAGTCAGCCCGAGCACCAACGGGGTGGGTGTGGCTGTGGGTAATGGGGGATCGATGGTTGCTGTGATGGCAGGGGTGGGAGGGACGGTGGCGGTTTCAGTTGGAATTACTACCGTGAATGTTGGGGGGAATTGAAAGGGCGTCTCTGGGATGGAGATTGTTTCTTCTGGAATGTAGGTGGGAATTTCGGGCGGTTGAGACGCTTGCATTACCGTGTCTGCAATGGACTGGCA
>Ga0334890_1004611_pt1 | contig 12499 bp, 8 predicted proteins | sample GraSluR1_MG_3_FD_207220 | JGI IMG/M metagenome (GOLD analysis project Ga0334890, IMG submission 207220) | Sludge microbial communities from methane-producing bioreactor in Wageningen University, Netherlands - Granular Sludge_31_08-R1 | ecosystem: Engineered > Bioreactor > Anaerobic > Unclassified... | reverse complement strand
GGCCATACCAATTCCAGAAAGTTCTGGAGCGGCCATACCAATTCCAGGAAGTTCTGGAGCGGCCATACCAATTCCAGGAAGTTCTGGAGCGGCCATACCCATTCCAGGAAGTTCTGGAGCGGCCATACCAATTCCAGGAAGTTCTGGAGCCGCCATTCCAATTCCAGGAAGTTCTGGAGCCGCCATTCCAATTCCAGGAAGTTCTGGAGCGGCCATACCCATTCCAGGAAGTTCTGGAGCGGCCATACCCATTCCAGGAAGTTCTGGAGCCGCCATACCCATTCCAGGAAGTTCTGGAGCCGCCATACCCATTCCAGGAAGTTCTGGAGCCGCCATACCCATTCCAGGAAGTTCTGGAGCCGCCATATCCATCATTTTCATCCTCGGTTCGAGGCACTCAGGACATATTCCAGGGAGTTTCTTCATCTTATCCACCTTCTAGCTATAACAATTCGTTTTGAAGCTTTGAGGGCCAGAAGTGCTGATTTCAACATCATGGCCCTCTATTGACTCAGTTTCGAGACTATGACAGATCCATCTGGCCTACTGTATGCAATTTTTGTAGGCTGTCGCATACTGCTGGTAAAGTCCCAAATACTTCTGGTCCCAGGTCGTCCTGTACAGGCAGTAGTAGTACATTGCCACATAGTAGTAGCAGTAGCAGAGATATCTCTTGTCGTCAGTCACCTTATACATGCAGCAGTAGTACGAAGCCAGGTAGTAGTAACTGTAGCAGAGGTTCTTCTGGTTATTAGTCACCTGATATGCACAACGATAGTACAAAGCCAGGTAGTAGTAATAGTAGCAGAGGTGCTTCTGGTTACCAGTCTGCTGATACATGCAGTAATAGTACTTTGCCAGGTAGTAGTAATAGTAGCAGAGGTACCTGTTGTCCCCCTCTATCTTGTAGGCTTCCAGATATTTCGAAGCGAGCTCTTTATTTTTATCGCAGCTTTCTACTCCTCCTTCTTCCGTCACAACTATCTTGGCTGGCTGGATTATTCCGGATCCGGAATGCTTATCCCATCCATCAGGACCTATGTTATTAGCTGTATTCTTCAGATCCTGTTTCACCGCGCTTTGGGTGTACGAAGATTTGTACTGTTTGAGGAGCGCAACCACACCAGCTGCGACGGGACAGGCGGCAGAAGTGCCGGTATCGCTGGTGAAGTAGCCCTTAAAGTGACTTATCGCGCAGAAGTCGGGCTTATGCTCATCCAGTGATGCAGGTCCCTGACTGCTATATCCGACCAGCTTTCCCTCGGTGTTGGCAGCCCCTACAGTCATGACCGCAGGGTGGCCGTTAGCCCCCCAGATGCTCTTGCCAGGTCCTTTATCGCCTCCGCAATTGCTGCTGGGGCATGCCTCTCCACAATTGCCAGCCGCGAATAGTACGAGTATCCCCTCGTTGATCGCCTCTTCCACCTTCTTGGTGAAGGGGTGATTGGGATTTGTCGCGTACTCCACGTCCCAGTTCTTCTGGTAGACGCCCCAGCTGTTGCTCAGAACGTGAGGGGTTCCATCCTTCTTATGCTGCTGTATTGCCCACTCATACGCTTGAATGGCGTTGGATATCAGGCCGCTCATCGTGTCGGCTGCGATCCTGAGGTCGTAGACGTTGGCTTGTGGGGCCATTCCCAAAACGTCTGTGGCACACATATTTCCGTGGTCCCATAGATCCTTCGTGCCCCAATCGGAAACAGGCCATCCTCCCGTCACATTTGGTATCTTGCCGCCGGTCACGCGACCTTGGGCGGTTATGCCGCCGTCGACCACGCCGATTACCATCCCGTTGCCCTTGTATCCCGCATCCCAGATCTTGTCAACGCCAAGATATTTGGCGACGTCGGAGATTCCTCCCTTCGCATTCCATGGTTCGCAGTCGCATGGCGGTATGGGACATGTACCGAAAGCCTCTTTGGAGGCCAATATGACGTTATCTGAGAAATCTTTTTTCTCAAAAGGGGCGATCTTGGCATCTGGCCAGACGTTTATCACGTTGGGTTGCTTCTTGAGATCCTCAATATTGTCCTTCGCTATCTCACCTCGCACAAGGACGATCTCTTCACGTTTTGCTTCCAGATCCAAAGCCATTCCCGGCTCCTTCGATGACGAGGGAACAGGCACCGGTTTATATTCTGTATCCAGCCGAAATCCCGAGACGGTCAGTCCCCCTGCCATCTGAAGAGCAAAGCCGGGTCCCTCTCCTTTCGGCATTCGTATCTCCACGATAACCTGCATAGTTTCACCTTTTCCTTTCTTCGGTGATGTTTTTGCCTCTTCAACCATATACCTACCTCCAAAATTTAAGCATTTTTATGCCAATACCCCATCTTTTGGGGTGTATCTCCGAAGCTACACATTATGGTTAAACTTCATTTCTATAACTAATAATCCCCCCTTTATAATGCTTATTTAGCTCCAAATCTTTCCTAAATCTATCAGAATTCTACACCTTGACCCCTATTTATTAGTCTGTACCAACTTGTTATTAATCCGATCTGAGCGAGTCGCGGTTGGTCTAACTCACTCTAAATCTGGATATCCGATCTCTTTCTATTTATGCATTACGCCGTTAATTGTTTAATTTGTCGTTGCCCGATCTGGCGCTTAGGTTCATAATGATGGCAAAATTCGCAATCGTGATATGGTATGTAATGAGTCGACCGCGAGGATGGAGACATGGAATGCCTTCCATTGGTCATCGGTTAAGAGAAGAATCGCGATGATTCAGCGATCTCGGTAGCAAGTTCAGTGAGGTTAGCTTGGTCAAAGAGGCTACAGCAAGTCGGTATTAAAATTGGATCAAATCTAGATAACGTATAATTTATGTGAAAATAGAGATATTGTGTAGCTTAAACTCCTTACCGATGACCTATGGAATGCCTTCTATATTTTATGATGATAACCAACCTGCAGGCGGTGAGGGAGGTTCGCTCAGTCAACGGGAACGAAGGAAATCCTGAAGACATTCTCATTGGCGGATAAAATAGGCTTGGTTCCTGACGGCGCTGGGATCGTCTGCCCCTTCCTCAGTACGCCCCTTTAGAAAGACTTCGCCCTTCCGACACCGTCTTATCGGCCGGCGACGAGGGAGGGGCGATGAACCCCGATAGAATCGAAGAGCTCGCAATCTTCCACGGGGCGAGCAAGGAGGAGATAGAGGCCCGTCTCGCCGACTTCCGGCGGGTCTGGGCCGCCGGATCGGACGAGGACCTCTTCGCCGAGCTCGCCTTCTGTCTGCTGACGCCCCAGTCCCGGGCGAGGGTCTGCTGGCCCGCCGTCGAGCGGCTACGGGGGTGCCGCCTCCTCTTCTGCGGCAGCGCTTGTGAGGTGGTGGGGGAGCTATCTAGGGTCAGGTTTGCCGAGACGAAGGCGGGGCGGATCGTCGCCGCCCGCCGCCAGTTCACTCGAAACGGCCGGCTGGCCGTCAGGGCGGTACTGGAGGGCTTCTCCGACGCATATGCGGCCCGGGAGTGGCTCGTCGGAAACGTTTCGGGGTTGGGCTACAAGGAGGCGGGCCACTTCCTGCGCAACATCGGCCTCGCGGAGGATCTCGCCATCCTCGACCGGCACATCCTGAAGAATCTTGTCGTCTTGGGCGTCATCGACGAGATCCCCAAGTCCCTCACCAAGAAGAGGTACCTGGAGATCGAGGGGAGGATGATGGAGTTCTCGCAAAAGACGGGGATCCCCATGGGCCACCTCGACCTCCTCCTCTGGTCGAAGGAGACGGGGGAGATCTTCAAGTGAAATCCTGAAGCCTCGCGCTTCCGCCCTCCTTTTCGGCATCGAGGCCCGTGGACCGGAGGGCCCGCCGGGATATCCGCCCGCCGTACCTTCTCCCTCCGGCCCTCCGGGGGACGTCCTGGCTTAGATAGTAGACGCTCCAGAGGTCGGCGGCCGCCGTCCCGGCCCCCTCCTCAGCCCCAATATGCTGCGGCTCCACCTCCTTTTCGTCTCGCTCTTCTCCTCCCTTCTCTTCCGACACCTCGCGCCCCTCCTCGCCCCCCTCGAACCTCAGATCCACGATCCTGGATATCTCCGCCAGGGTGGTGGAGAGGACGCCTCCCACCTCGTGGAGGATGTCGCCCCCGGCGTATAGGGACGACCAGGACCTCTTCTTGTCCCCGAGGACGATCATCTTTCCGGGAAACCTCCTCGCGAAGAAGTCGGCGACCTCAAACCCGACGTCGTGGTGGGGGGAGATCCTCCCCCAGAGGACCCGGTCCCCCAGGGGGGCAAGCCTGACAAATCCCCTCATCCTGCAGACCTCGCCCCGGACGGCGAGGGCCATCCTCCGGATCCTGAGGACCTGCGGGTCCGTCGATGCATCCACCTCCTCCGGCGAGAGGGTCCTCGCCCGGGCCATCAGCCGGGCGTTCGAGTCCCGGTGGGCGGCAAGAAGCCGGAGAAGATCTCCGTTCTTCATCACACCCCCCACCGGTCCAGGGTCGTTCCCGCCTTTCCTCCTACCTTGAGGAAGGGCTCCGCCCGCCGGGCGGCGACGCCCAGTTTGACCAGATCCCTCATCCTCTCGATCCGTCCATTTTTTCGGCGGAGGAGGATCCTCCTGGCGGACTTCGGGCCGATCCCAGGGACCCTGATCAATTCCGCGAAGGAGGCACCGTTGGGATCGATGGGCTCCTCGAAGCTCGCCCGGGCGATCGCCACCTTCGGATCGCTGTTGCGAAGGAAGCCGTCGTCGTCGAAGGCGGCGGATATCTCCCCTTCGGCCAGTTTATAGACCCGGTACAGCCAGTCGACCTGGTAGAGGCGGTGCTCCCTCCAGGCCGGCGCTTTCTTTCGGTCCTCGAAGGCGGTCCCCGCGAGAGGGGTGAAGGCGGAGAAGTAGACCCGCTTCAGTTTCAAGACGTCGTACTCCAGGAGGATCCGGTCGAAGATCTCCCGGTCGGTCTCTCCGGCCGCCCCCACCACCATCTGGGTCGTCTGGCCAGCGGGCAGGCTCACCTCTCGCGACAGGTCCCGGACGTACCTCTGCCTCGCCAGGATGTCATTCTCGTACTCCTTGGAGGGGCACAGCTCCGCCATCCTGGCGGACGAGGGGGCCTCCAGGTTGACGGAGACCCGGTCGGCGAGCTCCATCGCCTCCCGGACGTGCTCTTTGGAGGAGCCGGGGAGGATCTTGAGGTGGACGTACCCCCGGAAATGGTGGGCCGCCCGCAGAAGCCTCACCGTCTCGATCATCTCCTCCATCGTCTCGCCCTCGTCCCTCCCCATCCCCGAGCTCAAGAAGAGCCCCTCGATCCTGTTCTCCTTGTAAAAGGCGAGGGTGATCCGGGCGAGCTCCTCCGGGGCGTAGGAGAAGGTCTTCTTCCTGGAGGAGACGGAGGCGTTGGGGCAGTAGCCACAGTCGTGGGAGCAGTCGTTGGTGTAGAGGGTCTTGAAGAGGCTGACGCACCTTCCGCTCCCGGTGAAGGTGTGGCAGAGCCCTCCCCTCAAGGCCGAGCCGAGGCCGCCCTCACTTTCCCTCTTCGCCGCCGAGGAGGTGCACAGGTCGTACTTCGTCCCCCTCCCCAGGGCTTCCACCTTGGCGGGATCGATGGCCAGGCCGGGGGCCGGCCCGGCGGAGTCGAAGCTGCTGGCTGCGGCGAGGCGGGCGATCTTCTCCAGGGCTGTCACGGCTTAAAATCGGCGTCAACTTCAGATAGGGGTTCTGGGTAAGCGGGGCGAAAGTATCCTGGCTCTGAAGCTTGAGCCGAACTGAATCGCAGTCAAGCCCTTTGAAAGTTTAATCTCGGTTCGTCTAATACATTATCATCTTTAATAGGATAAGCGAAGGGGAGACGATCGCATTGAAGCCTTAAAAATATAAATATATATCGCCATGTTGCTCAAAATGAAAGCTTAATAGACATTGGTTTTGAAGATAAATATATTTAATATAAATATTAATTAATAGATTAATCGTACAACCTCTTTGGATCAACTAATCGAAGGAGATATATCCTGAAAAGTTACAAAATAACAGGATGTTTGATAGAGGGTGTCGGTCATGACAGAGAATAAAGAAACTTATACATATCGGGCCGGAAGGAAGGTTCTCCTCGAAAAGGAGCCCGACCAGTTCGTCGTCCGGGCGCTGCCAGCGACGCTGAAGGGGATGGGGATCGAGGACGCTGAGAAGGTATCCTCTTCCTCCTCCAGAGTGACCTCGAAGGCGGAGGAGCTGGAGATCCTCATGAGCATGATGAGGCATCTTGCCCCCACCCACCACTCCTACCGCGTCGCCGAGACGGGGGAGGAATTTTTGATCACAGACCGGGTCATGGTCACATTCAGAGAACCGCTTCCCACAGTCGAGGTGGACGCCTTCGCTGGGAAGTACGGCCTCATCAGGCTCAGGTCCTACTCCGATCGCGACTACCTGTTCCAGCTCACCGATGGCACGGGGATGAACCCGGTGAAGCTGGTGGTGAGGCTGATGGAGCAGGAGCCGATGGTAGAGACCGCAGACCACGACCTCAACCGGCGGATGAGCACCTACAGTTTTTCCATCCCAACGGACCCCGCCTATTCAAGCCAGTGGCACCTTCACACCCGATTCATCGATAGGAACTTCGATCCCCGGTCGTCCTCCCGGTGCGAGGACGCCTGGAAGATCCTCGAACATTTCGGAAGCGGAAGCGTCGTCGTCGGGGTTACCGATGACGGATGCAAGCTCGACCACAAGGACTTCGACTCTCCGGAGAAGTTCGCCGGCTGGGGCTATTTGAGAGGGATGAAACTCATCAAAAACATCAACATCAGCGCCGACCCCAGGGAGATGTACACCCCCGGCGAAGACCACGGGACCGCCTGCGCTGGGGTCGTAGCAGCGGAGGTGGACTCATCTCTGACGGTGGGTTCAGCTCCAAGCTGCCGGCTATTGCCCATAAAGTGGGAGGTCGACGATTATGGATATCTATTGATCAGCGACGACAAGATCTACACCGTCCTGGAGTTCGTCTCCGACAAGGTGGACGTCCTCACCAACTCCTGGGGGTCCAGCCCCACCATGGACTTTGTCCCCATCGTCATCCGCAAGATCTCAGACCTCGCGAAGACCGGCGGCCGGAGGGGCAGGGGCATAGTCTTCATCTGGGCGGCGGGAAATGAGAACTGCCCCGTCCACCATAACGCATCGATGGAGGTGCCCTGTACCGATGGGTGCGAGGTTAGGCCCGACGGGTCCCTGGTCTGGGTCGGCGTTGAGACCGCCCGACGTTTCGAAAACGATCTGGCAGGGATACCGGGGCTCATGATCGTGGCGGCGGTCACAAGCCTGGCTCAGAGGAGCCACTACTCCAACTACGGCACCGGGATCGACATCTCAGCCCCGAGCAACAACGTCCACACTTACCGCAGGCAGATAGTAAAGGGTCTGGATATCACCACCACCACCGGCGAGTTCATCCCGGTAACAGAGCACTTCGGGGGAACCTCCAGCGCCGCCCCCCTGGTGGCGGGGATCGCGTCCCTGGTCATCTCAGCAAACCCGGATCTTTCTGCCCGCGAGGTCGTATCGATCCTTAAACAGACGGCGTCAAAGGACCTTGACTTTGAAGGGTATCCTCGCACAGCACCTGCCACCTTCGATCCCGACACCAGCTGGGACGTCTCGCCGATACCCCCCTTCGACCGTGGCGAGTTCGCAGACGTCGGGGACCCCGATGGCACCTGGAGCCCATGGTTCGGCCACGGCAGGATCGACGCGGCGAAGGCGGTGGCTGAGGCCCTGAGCCGCCGGGGAGATGGGGGCGAGAAGGCCTTCAAGCGGGCCAGAGCCCCCAACATCGACATCCCCGACGACGACTTTGTGGGGGTTCGGGACTCTATGACCTTCTCCGAGGCCGCAAACCTCACCTCCATCATGGTGTCCATCGACATCTCTCACACCTTCGTCGGCGACCTCCGGCTGACCCTCATAGCCCCCTCGGGAAAGTTCGTCGTAGTCCACGATCGGAACGGCGGAAGCTCAAACGACATCAGGCAGACCTTCGATCTGAAGACGACCCCGGAGCTCGGATCTCTCATCGGCCAGTTCATCCAGGGGGACTGGACACTTCTCGTCCAGGACCTGGGCTCTCGGGACGTGGGGCGGCTGAACCGATGGGAGCTGGAGATCGAGGGAGGGCCGACCGAATTTGTCGACCTGGAGGACTCCCCTGCGGCCACCGTCCCCGACAACGACCCGCGAGGCATCATGGCGACGATCAAAATCAACGACCCCGGGAGGGTTAAGGAGGTCACAGTCTTCGTCGATATCACCCACAACTTCATCGGCGACCTGGAGGTGACCCTCATATCCCCGGCGGGGACGGTCGTTCCTCTCCACCAGCGGGAAGGGATGGCCGCCGACAACATCATCAGGAGCTACACCCCGGCGACGACCCCGGACCTCGCGAGGCTACGAGGGGAGCAGATCGAGGGCGGATGGAGGCTGAATGTGGCGGACCTGGCGAGGTCGGACGTCGGAAAGCTGAACCGCTGGGGGCTGAAGATAACCAAGGAGGCTTGATCGAAGACCGAAGGGGAAGACTGAAGAGAGCGCGGGAGCTCTTCGGCATCCTCAGGAACGCCCGAATAGAAGGCTCTTTCTATTCGTCTAAAAAGGGCTGGGATGATGAACACTGACGTTGGCGCCGAATGGGACGGCTGGAGAGAAGAGTTTCCGGAGAAGTTCGTCTCCGGCGAGGGGATATTCGGGATGCTCCACTCCGGCGCCAGGATCTTCATCGGTACCGCCTGCGGCGAGCCCCAGGCCCTGGTGAGGGCCCTTCTCCGCCACATCCGGGCCCACGAGGGAGATCTCTTCGACCTGGAGCTCCTCCAGATCTGGAGCCTCGGCCGGGCCGATTTTGCGGATGGGGCCTTCGGGAAGAGCTTCAGGCATAACTTGCTCTTCGTCGGGGAGGGCATGGCGGCCGCCTTTTCCTCCGGCCGGACGGACTACACCCCGGCGTTCCTCTCGGCCGTCCCGGATCTGATCCGGGATGGGACGATCCCCATAGACCTAGCCCTCATCCAGACCTCCCTCCCCGACATGGACGGGAACATGAGCCTCGGGATAAGCGTCGATGCCGTATCGGCCGCCGCCGAGGAGGCTGCGATCGTCGCGGCCCAGGCGAACCAGGAGATGCCCCGGGTCCAGGGCGACGGGATAGTCAACATCCGGGACCTCGACCGGGTCGTGAGGGTGGATGAGCCGCTCCTGGAACTCGTCGAACCATGCCCCCCTCCTGAGGTCATGGATAAGATCGGAAGGAATGTCGCCCGGATCGTCCACGACGGGGCGACGATCCAGGTGGGGCGCGGCGGGGTCCCTGACGCCGCCGTCTTTCATCTGCAAAATAAGAAGCACCTGGGGCTTCACACCGAGATCTTCACCGACGGGGCCGCGGAGCTGATGAGGGCGGGGGCGATCGACAACTCTAGAAAGACGATCGATGCGGGGAAGGCCATTGCCTCCTTCTGCATCGGGAGGAGGTCGACATACGACTTTATCGACGAAAATCCACAGATCGTCTTCAGGACCATCGACCGGACAAGCGACCCCTCCGTCATCTCCCGACAGAGAAGGATGACGGCCCTGAACACCGCCCTGGAGATCGATCTCACCGGCCAGGGGACGGCCGAGTCCCTGGGGGGGAGGTTCTGCGGAGGCGTCGGCGGCGAGGCGGAGTTCATCCGCGGCGCCGCCGCCTCTCCCGGAGGAAGATCGATCCTCGCCCTCCCCTCCACCCGAGACGGCGGGTCGGCGAGCAGGATCGTCCCCCGGCTCGGCCCGGGCGCCAGCGCCACCTTCCATCGGTGCGACGTGCGATACGTGGTGACGGAGTACGGTATCGCAGACCTGCGGGGAAAGTCCGTCAGGGATAGGGCGATGAGCCTCATAGGGATATCCCATCCGAATTTCAGGTCCTGGCTGGTGGAAGAGGCGAAGAGGCTATCCCTCGTATATCAGGATCAGGTCTACCATCCTGCCCTTTACCGAGAGGATCTGGAGGCGTGGAGGACCACCAGGACGGGGCTGTCGATCTTCCTGCGGCCTGTCAGGATCAGCGACGAGCCGCTCCTCAAGGAGTTCTTCTACTCCCTCTCTGACAAGAGCCTCTACCGGAGGTTCGCCTCGGCGAGGAAGGATATGCCCCACTCCCGGATCCAGGAGTTCGTGACCGTAGACCTCTCAAGGGACGTCGTCATCCTGGGACTAGTCTTTCGGGACGGAAGAGAGCACCTCATCGGCTTTGCCCAGTACAGCAGAAACGAGAGGGACAGGCTCGCCGAGCTGGCGGTGGTGGTCAGGGACGACTATCAGAGGCAGGGGGTGGGGACGCTCCTTCATTCCTACATGACCGATCTCGCCAGGAAGAGCGGCATCGCCGGGTTCACTGCCGAGGTGCTGGAGGATAACCTCCCGGCGCTGAGGCTTATAGAGAAGATGGGCTTTGAGGCGGTGGAGGCGGAGGGGGGGGCTAAGGAGATGAGGCTAATCTTCGACAATTGAAGAAATAGATCGAGAAGACGATCGACGAGGGGATCGACGAGAGGATCGATAAGACGATGGAGATATGGTCAGAACAGCTCGGGGTGGATCCTGGCGTAGACGCCCTTCAACCTCTTCATAGTTGATGCCAGCTCCAGGGAGACCCTCTTCTCCGTCTCCGTCCCGATGGGAAGGTCGATATCCGGATAGGAGAGGGGGACGTAGCCGACGACGTTGGTGAAGAGCTCCACCCAGTAGGGGGGGAGATATTCCGTCGGCTCTTCCCCCCTCATCAGATGGAGGGCGGCCGTCCAGGCCGGGGGGACGACGGGGAGGCTGTAGCCGCCGCCCCCCAGGGCGAGGACCCGACCTCCGGCGTGCCTCTCCGCCAGCTCGACGATCCGGCGGACCATCCGGGCGTAGCCCCGCAGGGTGAGGTTGAGACTGGTGAGGGGGTCGGAGTAGTGGGTGTCCACCCCCAGCTCCGCCACGACGATCTGGGGCCTGAACCAGTCGAAGAGCTTCGGCACTACCTCTTCGAAGGCGAGGCTGTAGTCCCGGTCGGAGGCGTACATCGGCATGGGGAGGTTGACGCAGTAGCCTAGGCCCGGGCCGTAGCCGGCTTCGTCCACAAACCCCGTTCCGGGAAATAGGTAGTCACCGGACTCGTGGATCGAGAAGGTGAGTACGGAGGGATCCTCGTAGAAGATTTGCTGGACCCCGTCGCCGTGGTGGGCGTCGATGTCGATGTAGAGGATCCGGGAGAACCTCTTTTTGAGGATCGATATGGCGAGGGCTACGTCGTTGAAGACGCAGAACCCGGCGGCCTGGGTGGGGAAGGCGTGGTGGAGGCCGCCGGCGATGTTGAAGGCGGAGCAGTCTTCCTCGATCATCCTCTTGGCGGCGTCGACGCTCCCGCCGGCCATGGCCCGGGAGGCGTCGAAGATTCCGGGAAATACCGGGGTGTCGTCGGAGCCGAGACCGAAGGCCAGGTCCGGCTCCTCCCGCCTCACAGCCTCGATGTACTCGAGGGTGTGGACGAGGTGGAGCTCCTCCTCGCTGGCAGGCTCCGGCTCCAAGACCTCCGTCCTCTCGTCGAGGAGGCCCGAATCCTCTATCAGCTTGTAGGAGAGGCTCAGCCTCGTCGGGTTGAGGGGGTGCTCCGGCCCGAAGTTGTAGTTCAAGAATCGGTCGCTGTAATACAGGTAGATCATCTGGAACCTCTCCGCTATGGATCATGGCCACACAGGAGGGTGTCTCCTGCGGCGGGCAATGATTTCGATCGCGAATCTATCCTCCGGTCTGATGTTGGCCAAATCGTCTCCTCAGGGGAGAGAGGAAGCGGAAATTGTGGTGGATAGAGGCTGATTGCTTTGAAAAATGAAGGCTCTCATATTTCATTAAGTTTTCCTATGTGGATTCTGTTCCACTTTGGAGGCCGTTTGAGGTCTCCTGTCTTTGCTACACCTTCAAAGTCGTCCCCGTTGCCTTAACGATAGCTCTACAGATCATGAAAAATGAGGGGTTCCGCGAGCATCTCCGGGTATTCTCGGTCGAGCTTTTTCGAATTGAGATAGTAGGCGTTCCTCTATGTCCTCGCACGATGCTGAATTTGAGACAGATGATGAGATCCAGAAGAGGATCGTCGAGGATCTCGAAAGAGATCTCAGCGGGCTGAGGGAGCATCTTGCAGAGGTTTACGATATATGAGTCAAGAGCTGCAACTACTCAACTTCGTTCTCCCACCATATCATGGCGCTTTTCATATGGCTCTTCGCTATTTCTTGTGGGTAATGGATAGCCACTTATCATATGAGGTTATCAAATAAAAGGCTCTTCGCTATTCAGTGTGGGTAACTTCATGATAGCGATAAGCGGACTCGATCATGCAAATGCCTGCCATGAATTCCGTTCCTGAGTCAGCACGTAGCGATACATATCCATTGGTCATCGGTTAAGCCCACCACTCCTCGGTAAAGCGCTTTCTATTTACATGCGGATCTACAGCTT
>Ga0334890_1004610_pt1 | contig 12505 bp, 11 predicted proteins | sample GraSluR1_MG_3_FD_207220 | JGI IMG/M metagenome (GOLD analysis project Ga0334890, IMG submission 207220) | Sludge microbial communities from methane-producing bioreactor in Wageningen University, Netherlands - Granular Sludge_31_08-R1 | ecosystem: Engineered > Bioreactor > Anaerobic >... | reverse complement strand
CCGCGTGTGGAGAGGGGATTTAGGGGTGAGGTAAATCGTAGCGCAGGTCTTTCCATATGGTCTCTGAGGGTGGTTTTGCACGCACCTCGGCGGCAAGGGCGATTTGCGTCCGGCTTGGCGCGCATGGTACCATCTGCGCCAGCGAACTCCAGGATACTCACCAGGCGGGGGAGATTGTGCTGCATCCATCTGCTGCTGTCAAACGCTGGCGCATTCAGGCCCCCATCCCCAACGGTGTCCGTGCCGCTCTCCACGCCTACGATCCTGTGCTGGCTCAGGTGCTCTACAACCGCGGCCAGGACACGCCAGAGAGGGCGTGCATGTTCCTGGAGGGCGGCGACGATGCGCTGCACAGCCCCTTCCTCATGCGCGGCATGGCCGACGCGGTGGCGCGCATTCGCCAGGCGATCAAGCGGGACGAACGGATCGCCGTCTACGGTGACTTCGATGCGGACGGCGTGACCAGCACGGCGCTGCTCACCCAGACTTTGCGGGCGCTGGGCGGGCGCGTCCGCCCCTACATCCCCAACCGCGTGGACGAAGGGTACGGGTTGAACACCAACGCGCTCGACCAGTTGAAGGACAGGGGCGCGCGCCTGGTGGTGACGGTGGACTGCGGCATCCGCTCGCTTGAAGAGGTCGCCTATGGCCAGCGGATTGGGCTGGATATGATCGTCACCGATCACCATTCGGTGGGCGAAGAACTGCCCGACGCGCTGGCCGTGATTGACCCGAAGATTGACGCCAGGCTGCGCGCGGACAACGGCATGACCGGCTGGTACCCGGAGGACATGCTGGCCGGGGTGGGCGTGGCCTACAAGCTGGCCGACGCGCTGCTGCGCGCCGAGGAGGCGCAGACCGGGCGCAAGCCCGATTTCAAGCTCGAAGACCTGCTCGACCTGGTGGCGCTGGGCACGGTCGCTGACCTGGCCCCGCTCGACCGGCTGGAGAACCGCGAGCTGGTGCGGCGCGGGCTGGAAGTGCTCAACCGCGCGCAGCGCGCCGGCGTGTACGAACTGACTCAGGTGGCCGGGGTGGAGCCGGGCAAGATTGACACGACGGCCATTGGCTTCATGCTCGCCCCGCGCATCAATGCCGCCGGGCGTCTGGGCAGCGCCATGATCGCCTATGGCCTGCTGATGGCCGGCCAGCCAGGAGCGGGGGCGCTGGCCCTGCGGTTGCAGGAAAGGAACGAGCAGCGGCAGGTCTTGACCCAGGAGGCCGTCGAGATCGCGCGGCAGCGCGCATTGGGCGAAGGGGCCGCCGACGTGCCGCTGATCTTCGACGCCGGGCCGGAGTATATGTCGGGAATCGTCGGGCTGGTGGCTGGGCGGCTGTGCGAGGAGTTCTACCGCCCCGCCGTGGTCATCGAGCAAGGCGAGGACGAGTCGCGCGGGTCGTGTCGCAGCATCCCGCACTTCGACATCACGCGGGCGCTGGATGAGTGCGCCGACTTGCTGGTGCGGCACGGCGGTCATTCGCAGGCCGCCGGCTTCACCGTGCGCAACGAAAACATTGACCATCTGCGCGAGCGGCTGACGGAGATCGCGGTGCGCAAGCTCGGCGGGCAGGACTTGCGCCCGGAACTGATCATTGACGCCGAGGTGCCGCTGGACGTGCTGACGATGGACATGGCGCGCGCCTTGCAGCGGCTGGAGCCGACGGGCGCTGGCAACCGGACGCCCCTCTTCGTGACGCGGGGGCTGCGCGTCGCCGATTGGCGGCGCGTGGGCCGCGACAGCCGGCACCTGCGCCTGCGCCTGACCGATGGCGTGCACTGGATGGACGCCATCGCCTTCAAGCAGGGCGACTGGGCCGAGCGAATGCCCTCTGAAGTGGACGTGGCCTTTCACCTGGAAATCAACGAGTGGAACGGCTCCTCGCGGCTGCAACTCAACGTGCAGGACTTGCGGCGCTCCGGCGATGACTTCGACGACTGAGCGGCTCCGTCGCCAGGCTCCTCTGCTTGCCGGACTTGCTGCCAGTGGGGGCGCGCGGCAGCCGGGGCGCTAGGGGGCGCGCATGTCCGGCAGGCTCTCCGTCCGGGCGGTGTTTGTGGCGTTCGCCTGCCTGTGCGCGCTGACGCTGGGGCGCGGCTTCTACAGCAGCGACGGCGAAGTGATGTTCCAGACGACCGCCGCGCTGGCCCAGCGGGGGACGCTGGCCCTGCCGCCCGACCCTGCGCTGCCACAGATTGTGGCGGGGCACGACGGGCGCTATTACAGCAAGTACGATCCGGGACTGCCGCTGCTGACCGTCCCGTTTTTTGTTGCCGGCGACCGGCTGGCGGCGATCAACCACGCGCACCGCACGACCATCGCCGCGATCAGCACGCTGCTGGTCTCTGCGTTGGCGGCGGCGGGGGCGCTGGCGGCGCTGGTAGCGCTGGCCGGGAGGCTTGCTCCGGGGCAGGCGACGCGCGCGCTGCTGGTCGTGGCAAGCGCCGGCTTAGCCACGCCGCTATGGTGGTATGGGCGCGTCCTGTTCCCAGAAGCGGCGCTCGCCTGCGCGTTGACGCTGGCGGTGTGGCTGGCCGCGCGCGCAGAGGGGTCGCGCAGGGGGCTGCTGTTGGCGGGCGCGGCGCTGGGCGCGGGGATGCTGGTGCGCGCGTCCCTGGCGATCTACGTGCTGCCGCTGAGTTGGCTCGTGTTGCGCGCGAATAGTGGCGGGCTGCGTTCCTTCCGGCAGTGGCTCTGGCTGCTGGCGGGCGCGGCACCGTTCGCAGTCGCGCTGCTGGCGCATAACGCCCTGCGCTTTGGCGATCCGCTGGCGACCGGCTACGCGGGCGAGTCGTTCAGCACAGCGCCCTGGACGGGGATCGGCGGGTTGTTGCTCAGCCCCGGCAAAGGTGTCTGGCTCTACGCGCCGCCGCTGATGCTCGGCGCGCTGCTCTGGCCGCGCTTCCGGCGCGCGCACCCTGCGCTGGGCGGGTTCCTGGCGGTGGCCTGGGGAGTGACGCTGCCCTTCTACGGCATGTGGTGGGCGTGGGATGGTGGATGGGGCTGGGGGCCGCGCCTGCTGGTGCCGCTGCTGCCGCTGAGCTGTCTGCCGCTGCTGGCTCTCCCGGCGCAGCGCGGCTGGTGGGCGGCGGCGCTCTGCGCGCTGGCGCTGGGCGTGGGCGTGAATATCCTCGGCATCCTCAGCGACCCGGTCGCCCACTACGCGGACGTGGCGTCCCGCTGCGCCGATCCCGCCGGCTGCGTCGCCTGGACGGTGCGTGAGGCTCCGCTGGTGGGGGCGGCGCGTCTGCTGGCGGAGGGGCGCAGCGAGCCGCTGGCGCTGTTCCACCTGGCCGAGACGGGGCTGCCGGGCACCTGGTCAGCCGGAGCGCCTGCCCTGCTCATTGCTGGCACGTTCGCCGCAGGCTGGCGGATGGCGCGCGCGGCTCGCCGCCGCTCATGACTCCGGCGACACAGTGTCCGTCTCCCCGACCGAGGTCGTGGGGGTGCGGCTGGCCAGACGGTGTGTGCGCAGGTCGTACTGGTGGGCCAGCTCGTCAATGACTGTCCGATCCGAGAGCTTGACGCCAACGAAATACCCGGCGCGGCTGAGCATGTGCGCGGCGATGGGCGTGGTCAGCAGCAGGTAGACGATGGTCGCCACGACCCGGCTGGTCACGCCGATCTCGGCGAAGTGCGCCGCCGCCGCCAGCAGGATCAGGCCGGAGCCGAAGGACGATGCTTTGGTGCTGGCCGACATGCGCAGGAACAGGTCGGGCATACGCAGCACGCCCAGCGCGGCTACCAGCATGAACAGCGCCCCGCTCACCATGAGCACGGCGGTGAGCACTTCCTGCATGGTCATACCGTCCTCTCGATGTAGTAGGCGAAAGCCACCGTCCCCAGGAAGGAGACCAGCGCCAGGACGATAGCCACGTCCAGGAGGGCAGTCTGCTCAGTGGCGATGGCGTAGGTGGCGATGACGCCAATGCTCAGCGCGGTCAGCAGGTCAACGGCCACCACGCGGTCGGGCAGGCTCGGCCCGCGCAGCAGGCGGACGAAGGCAAGCATCATAGCCAGGGCCAGGATGGGCATCACGCCGTAGAGGGCCAGGTCGGTCACCGTCATTCCAGCATCTCCTTGACCCGACGCTCGAAACCGTGCTTGATCGCGCGTCGGAACTCATCTGGATCGTCCACGTGGATGACGTGGATGTACATCACGCGGCGGTCGGCGGATACGTCGAGGTACAACGTGCCCGGCGTCAGCGTGATCAGGTTGGCCAGGAGCGAAATTGCGTCGTTGGAACGCACGTCGAGCGGCACGGCGACCACCGCCGGGCGGATGTTCAGGCGCGGCGAGAGCACGGTGAGGGCCACGCGCACGCTGGCCGTCGCCAGTTCCCGCAGGAAGAACAGGGCGAAGCTGATGACACGGGGCACCCTGGTGAAGTAGCCCGACGGGGCCATCAGCCGCCGGGTCATGGCCAGCACGGCGTAGCCCAGCCCGAAGCCGATGACGAGATTCGTCGGCGTGAAGGTGCCGGTCAGCGCGATCCAGGACACAGCCAGCAGGACATTGAGCAGGAAAGTCGTCATGTGGCTTATCCTCCCAACACGGCCCGGATGTATGCCGACGGGTCTTTCAACTGGGCGGCGGCATCCATCGCCAGGTCGAGAACCGGCTCCGCGCCCACGCCGATGAGCACAGTCAGCACGGCCAGCCAGGTCGCCGGGATGAGCAGCGAGCGGCGCTGGAATGGCAACAGCGGCCTGGGCGGGTCAGATGATCCTGGACGATCTTTCCAGAACACTTCGGCCCAGATTTTGGTCATCGAGAACAGAGTGAGGATGCTCACCGCCAGCGAGACGGAGACGATGGCGTAGTCCTCTGTCTCCAGGCCGGCGCGTATCAGCGTCAGCTTGGCCCAGAAACCGGACAGCGGCGGGATGCCCGCCAGGGCCATCGCCGGGACGAAGAACAGCGTCGCCAGGGCCGCGCTGCTCCGGTACAGGCCGCCAAGCTCCTTGAGGTGGTAGCTGCCAGCGACCCGCTGCACCAGGCCGCTGACCAGAAACAGCGCCGACTTGGCGATGATGACGTGCACCATGAAGAAGATGGTCCCTGCCAGGGCCAGCTCAGTGAACAGGGCCAGGCCCATCAGCAGATAACCGATCTGGCTGATGATGTGGAACGAAAGCAGGCGGCGCATTTCCATCTGGGCGACCGCGCCAAGCACGCCGGTGACCATCGTCAGCCCGGCGATGACCATCAGCAGCGTATGGGTGAAGTCCACGTCGTGGACGAAGATCAGCGTGAAGGTGCGCACCAGCGCGTAGACGCCCACTTTAGTCAGCAGGCCGGAGAACAGGGCAGTGATGGCGATGGGCGGCGTGTGGTACGACGCCGGCAGCCAGAAAAACAGCGGGAACAGCGCTGCCTTGATGCCGAAGGCGACCAGGAACATCATGGCCAGCACGGTGGTCAGGCCGGGGTCAATCGCCCCGCTGCTGACCCGGCGGGCCAGATCAGCCATGTTCAGCGTGCCGGTGACGCTGTACAGCACGCCGACCGAGGTCAGGAACAGCGCCGACGAAACCAGGTTGATCGTCACGTACTTGAGCGCGCCCTCAAGCTGTGCTTTGGCTCCGCCCAGGGCCATGAGCACGAACGAGGCGATGAGCATCACCTCAAACCACACGTACAGGTTGAACATGTCGCCGGTGAGAAACGCGCCGCTGACGCCCATCAGCAGCGTGTGCAGCAGCGCGTAGTAGCCGAACGATTCGCGGCGCGCGTCAATGCTGCCCAGCGAATAGATGGCGACCGTCAGGCCCATCAGCCCGGTCATGGTGATCATGATCGCGCTGAACAGGTCAGCGACCAGGGTGATGCCGAACGGGGCGGGCCAGTTGCCGACCTGGACGACCTGGATGCCGTCGCGCGAGACCGACGCCAGCAGCCCCAGCGCCGCCGCGAAGTGCAGGCTGGCCCCGGCCACGTTGATCCGCCGTTGCAGCAGGCGGTTGTGCCAGGCCAGCAAGGCCGTCACCGCCGTCAGGAACGGGATGAGGATCGGCAGCAGAAGGAGCAGGTTCATCCGCCCTCCTTTGTTCCGGCCAGGGAAGCCGGTGCTGCGGGCTTCTTGTGATGCTCCGTCGAGCGAATGGCGTCCAGATCGTCGGTTTCGGTGGCCTGGTAGGTGCGCTTGAAGAGCACCAGGGTGAACGCCTGCACGCCAAAGCCAATGACGATGGCCGTCAGGATGAGCGCCTGAGGCAGCGGGTCGGCGAATGGCTCAGACGGGCGCAGCGCGCCTTCTGGCACCAACGGGGGCCTGCCCCGTGTCACACCGTTGATCGTGAAGATCAACAGGCTGGCGGCGTAGCTGAGCAAGGCCAGGCCGATGACCACCTTGACGTAGCTGCGCCGCAGCATCATGTACAGCCCGGCGGCGTAGAGCGCGCCAATGACGACCGCCAGCACGACTTCCACCTCACTCCTCCTCGGCCAGGGCGAAGATGATCGTCAGCGTCACGCCGATGACCGTCAGGTACACGCCGATGTCGAACAGCAGCGGCGTGCCCAGCTTGCCCACGACCGGAACCTCGCGGGTGTCCCATTGCGCGGTCATGAACGGTTTGCCGGCGGCCAGCCCGATCAACCCGCTGGTCACGGCCAGCACCAGGCCGACCCCCATCAGGCGGCGCGGGCTGACGGGCATGATCTGGCGGGCGCGCTGGACATCGTAGGCAATCGCGTAGAGCGCGTAGGCCGACGCCGCCACCAGCCCGCCGACGAAGCCGCCGCCGGGGGCGTTGTGCCCGCGCAGCAACACGAACACCGAGAAGAGCAACATCAGCGGCAGCAGGTAGCGCGTTGCCGTCCGCAAGACGAGAGAGTCCATGTTCCGTCCTTTCTGGCGCGGCGCGCTCAACGCTCTCGCCCCGCGCCACCCTCCATCAATCTGCTGTCGCGTCCATCGCCGGGGGCGAGACCGGTACTGGCTCTTCAGGACTTGGTTGTGCTTCTGTTTCGGCTGCGGGCACGCCTGGGGCGGCCTGCTTGCGCGGTGGGCGCAGCTTGAGCAGGGCGAAGACGCCCGCCGCTGCCACAGAGAGCACAGTGATCTCGCCGAGCGTGTCCAGCCCGCGAAAGTCCACCAGGATCACGTTGACGATGTTGCGCCCCCTGGCCAGCGAGGCGCTGTTGTAGGCGAAGTACGAAGTCAGGCGCGTGCGCGAAGGGTCTGCCGTGACGATGAGCACCAGCAGGGTCATCAGCGCCCCGGCGCTGAGGGCAATGAGCGCGTCGCGCCTGCGCGCCGCCCGGCTGGTCAGCGGGGCGAAGCGGGGCAGCCGGTAGAGCACCAGCACGAAGAGCACCACCGTCAGGGTCTCGATGGCGAACTGGGTCATCGCCAGGTCGGGCGCGCCGAACAGGATGTAGAGCAGGGCGATCCCATAACCGACCGTGCCCAGGGCGGCTACCGCCGCCAGCCGCGAGCGCACCTGGGTTACGGAGAGCGTCGCCGCCAGGATCACGGCCACGATGAGCGCCTCGTAGAGACGGATGTCCGGCAGGCGCAAAACGCCGCCGAGGTCAACGCCGCTGAGCGTGGCGTATCCCATGAGTCCCACCGTCGTGGCGACGATGGTGATCAGGTAGTAGCGCAGATAGCCGTTCTGCAGGATGCGCGTCTGCCAGTCGGCCAGCCAGAGCGTGCCGTCGAGCAGTTTCTGGTAGCCGAGCGCCGGCCCCACGCGCGCGCCAACGTCCAGGCGGCGGGCGAGCTGGCTGAGCCGCGCGCGGGCGGCGTACACCCCCGCGCCCAGGGTGACGGTGAGCAGGCTGAGCAGTAAGATCACGTTGAGGCCGGGCCACAACACCAGTTCCACCTTTGCTGGCGCGGCCAGGATCGCGTCTGTCGTGGGCTTGACAGCGTACTCGGTGAGCAGCCCCGGCACGAAGCCAAACGTCGCTCCCAGCGTCGCCAGGGTGAGCGGCCCCAGAACCATGCGCAGCGGCGCTTCGTGCGGGGGTTTGGGCGTCGGCACGCGCGCGCCGAAGAAGGGCTTGATCGCCACCAGCCCGGCGGCGGCGACCAGCAAGACGCTGCTGGTCACGGCCAGGGTGGTCAGCAGGGCGGGCAGATCGGGCGCTTCGTAGGCCGCCTTGTAGAAGACCTCTTTGGCGATGAAGCCGAATAGCGGCGGCAGCCCAGCCATTGACGCGGCGGCCAGCAATGCCGCCAGCCCGGTGAAGGGCAGAGCGCGCCACAGCCCGCCGAGCTGCGTCACGTCGCGCGTGCCGGTTTCGTGGTCGAGCGACCCGGCGACCAGGAACAAGGCCCCTTTGTACAGGGCGTGGGCGATGAGCACCGTCGCGACGGCTTTGGCCGCCAGCGGCGTGCCGATGCCCACCAGCAGCACCAGCATCCCCAGCGTGCTGATCGTCGAATAGGCGAGGGTGCGCTTGAGGTCGGTGTGCAGCCAGCCCAGGTACGCGCCGGTTAGCATGGTCGCCGCCCCGACGCCGATCACCAGAACGCGCCATTCGTCCGTACCGCCCAACACCGGACTCAGCCGGGCGAGCAGGTACACGCCCGCCTTGACCATCGTCGCCGAGTGCAGGTAGGCGCTGACCGGTGTCGGCGCTTCCATGGCGTTGGGCAGCCAGAAGTGGAAGGGCACCTGGGCGGACTTGGCGAAAGCGCCCAGCAGCACCAGCAGCAGAATGGGGACGTACAGCCCGCTGCTGCGCACCGCGTCCCCCTGGGCCAGCAGGTCGCTGATCGTGCTGCTGCCGGTCACCTGCCCGATCAACACCAGGCCGGCCAGCATAGCCAGGCCGCCAGAGCCGGTCACCAACAGGGCCTGCAGCGCGGCGGCGCGCGAGGTGGCTTTGTCGTGCTTGAAGCCGATCAACAGGTACGAACTGAGGCTGGTCAGTTCCCAGAAGACGAAGAGCGTGATCAGGTTGTTGGCCAGCACCACGCCCAACATGGAGGCCATGAAGAAGAGCAGGTAGAGGTAGAAATGGCCTTCCAGGGCGTCGCCGGCGAGGTAGGCGCTGGCGTAGAGGACGATCAGCGTGCCGATGCCGCTGATGATGATGGCAAAGACGAGGCTGAGGCCGTCGAGGTAGAAGGCCAGGTCAACGCCCAGGGAGGGAATCCAGCGCAGGGACGCGCTGAGCGTCTCGCCGCTGGCGATGCGCGGCGCTTGCGCGGTGAAGTAGATGGCGATGGCCAGCGGCCCCAGCGCGAGCAGCCAGCCAGCCCAGCCGCGCGCCACTTTGCGCACCCAGGGCGCAATCATTGCCAGGACGAACCCGGAAAGTATGGCCGCAGTCATCGAATTCCCCTTCCAGCCCGGTTCGGTGGCTGCGTCCCCTTGCGGGACGCCCCAACGTGCCCCAAAGTTTGGAGTATAAATGGTTACTCTCGCCAGTAATATCAGAAATACCAATGATCCGGGTTAGAATCTGATAAGCGCCCCCTGCGCCTGTGAGCCGTGCCCGCGACGCCGGACGGCACAAAAGCGCCCCTGCCGTCTCAGCCTTCGCCGGATGGCTTTCATGGGAGGGAAGCACAAGGTCCACGAACAACCTGTTGCCAGGGGAGGTCATGACTACTCGGTGAACGCCTCCCCCTCAATCCCCCCTCCAGCCGAGCTAGAGGGGGGACGATCTGACAGGCAATTTTCCCCTTCTCCTGGCTTTGCTGGGAGAAGGGGTCGGGGGAAAGGGCGTTCTGGCAATCGCCCAACAACTTGTTCGCGGACCCGGAAGCCCGATCTACCTTGCCAACTGGCGCGCTGCGAGAGAAAATGGGGGGCGTCCGTTCGGTGGGCCAGCCCGTACCGGCCTCAATCTGGAGACAGCACCATGCCCAACCCCACAAGCAAGCGAGTGCGCGCCCGCACCGGGCGCATCGGACGCCGGGTTGCCCTGGCCGCGCGGATCGGCGTGGCGGCCCTGGCCCGCGCCCAGCAGGAGGCCGCCAGCGAGCCAGCCGCTCCCGCCGGGCAACCTGCGTACTGGTACGGCGGGCAGGCGGTTATCGAGGGCGTGATGATGCGTGGGCGCTACGTGGCGGCGATTGCCGTGCGCAACCCCAAGCAGAGCATCGTCATCAAGGAGGTGCCGCTCAATGCGGCGCTGTACCGGGGGCGCGCGGCGCGGCTGCCTTTCGTGCGTGGGCTGGTGCTGCTGTGGGACGCGCTGGTGCTGGGCACGAGCGCGCTGATGTGGTCAGCAGACGTGGCTCTCGAAGAGGAGGAGGATATTGACTTCTCCCTGGAGGGTGTGGCGGGCTTTGGGCTGGTGATCTTCTCGCTGGCGCTGGGCATCGGGCTGTTTTTCGTGCTGCCGGCGGCGGCGTCGGCGGCGGTGAAATCGCTGACCGGGCTGGAGAGCAAGCTCGTCGCCGATCTGATCGAGGGCGTGATCAAGCTGGGGCTGCTGATCGGCTACATCTGGGCGATTGGCTTCATGCAGGACGTGAAGCGGCTGTTCGGCTATCACGGCGCGGAGCACAAGACGATCAACGCCTACGAAGCCGGGGCTAGCCTGACGCCCGACGAGGTGAACAGGTACCCGATCCAGCACCCGCGCTGCGGCACTGCCTTCCTGCTGACGCTGGTTGTGCTGTCGGTGTTGATCCACATCGTCACCGGGCGACCGGACAGCGTGCCGTTGCTGCTGCTCTCGCGCGTGGCGCTGATCCTGCCTATTGCCGGCATCGCCTACGAGACGATCCGCTTCACGGCCAAGCGCCAGCACAGCCCGATCATCCGCCGCCTTGTCAAGCCGAATCTGGCCCTGCAGAGCCTGACCACGCGCCAGCCCGACCGGGGAATGCTCGAAGTGGGTATCGCCGCGCTGGAGCGCGTGCTGGCTGCCGAGCGCGCGGGCACGCCGATTCCAGAGACGCGCATCACCGAGGCGGCGGTTGGCGAGACGGGCGATTGACAGCGGTGCTCTGATTGCTGGCTCATTGTTTCCGCTCACAACCTCACTCCCTGACCTCCTCTCCGCTGGCGGAGAGGGGGAAGTTGGGCGAAGCGAAACGGGGGTGAGGTCAATAAACCGCAGCATCATAACGGGGCGGCCAGGCGGTCACCCCGTTTGCGTTTAGAGGGCTGAGTGGGGCTTCTCGGCCACGCACACGATCACGGCGCTGCGCGGCAGTGTCTCGCTGAGCGTGCGCGCGGCGAACCCGGCAGCGGCCAGCCGCGCTTCGAGCACGACCGGCCAGGGGCCGCGCTGCCCGGTGGCGCGGTAGGCCAGCTCCAGCGAGCGAGCGGCGGGGTCGCGCCCGGTCAGCAGGCCGCCGACTACGATCACCAGCCGCCCGCCGGGGGCGAGCACGCGGAAGATTTCGCCCAGGGTGAGCGGGTCGGCGATGAACTCGTCGGGGAAGGTGCTCACGGCGGCGGCGAAGTGCCCAGCGGGAAAGGGCAGCGTCTGGGCGCGCGCCCGCACCAGCGACGGTCGCCAGCCCCAACGTTTCAACCGCCGCCGGGCGATGCGCCCCATCGCGCGGCTGAGATCGAGCGCGGCCAGCCGGTACCCTGCCCGGCGCAGGTCAATGGCCAGGCGTCCGGTGCCGTGCGCCAGTTCCAGCACAGGGTCGCCGGGCCGCGCGTTCAGGTGGGGGAGGGCCACGCGCTGCCAGGCGCTCCATTGGCCCAAACTGACGACCGCGCTCACCACGTCGTAGGTGAAGGCCAGCTCGTTGTAGAGCAGGCGAAAACCGAGGCGAAGCAGCGACCGCCACACCCGCGTGGCGGGGCGGTTCTCCTGGCTGGCGGACACCATCACGTCTCCGGTTCCTTTGCGCGTCAGCGCCGAGCAGGGGTGAGGTAAACCAGGACGCAATAGAGCGTGTTATGCACTCCGCACGCTCGGCGTCGCGTGCAGGGCACGGCGCATCGGTAGCGCCCTAACCCCACCCTGTAGTCCCTCCCCGCCAGCGGGGAGGCTCCCAAATCCCCTGCTGCGCTCAAGCCAAATCCCATCAGTCCCTCCCCGCCAGCGGGGAAAGGGGCCGGGGGATAGGGGTTGAAAAGTGCATAACACGCGCTAGAGCAGCGTCTCTACCGCCTGGCAGGTCTTGCACGCGCGCCGCGCGGCTCGTTCTGGACATCTTGCGGCGAGCGTGTAAAATCGTGCCCCAGTGTACCGCCAAAAGCGATCCGGCGCTGGCAGGCGGTCTGTAGGGTGTGTGCAAAGGCTGTCGGCGACTCGCTTGACGCTGCGTGAGGTGAGGTTCCGTAGGGGCGTATTGCAATACGCCCCTACGAGGGCGCAGCAGAGCAGCGCCCCTACCAGACAGGTTTTGCACGTACTTCTCTGTGCCAGGCGCGCCTGCCGAACCGTCGCCTGAATCCCTGCGGCGCGTTTCTCTCAGTGACGCGGACGGCGCGCCGTCTGCCCACACTCAACTGAACCTGGAGGAGATTCCTGTATGCCGTACTCCTGGCGTTTGTTTCGGTCTGTTTTGCTGGTTGCCGTTGCTGCGACCATGATTTTCGCGCTGGCCGTCCCGGTCAGCCTGGCCC
>Ga0334890_1004608_pt1 | contig 12507 bp, 7 predicted proteins | sample GraSluR1_MG_3_FD_207220 | JGI IMG/M metagenome (GOLD analysis project Ga0334890, IMG submission 207220) | Sludge microbial communities from methane-producing bioreactor in Wageningen University, Netherlands - Granular Sludge_31_08-R1 | ecosystem: Engineered > Bioreactor > Anaerobic > Unclassified... | reverse complement strand
CGTAACCGACAGTGTTCGCTTCAAGATCCTCGAAATTGATCCGGGCGGTATAGCCTTCCCGGGTCTTGTCCATGGCCGGCATGGGGCCGCTGGACGTTTCGTATGCAGTGCACCCGAAGGGATTGGTGTCCAGGACACCCTGGACGATCCCTGCAAAGGTGGCGACATCCGCGATCGGAGCTGCAAGCTCACGGGTTGCCGACTTGACATTGCTCTGCTGGACAAAATCTGCCATTGCTGATACTCCTCGCCCTCGATTGAGGGCTTTGGGATGGGTGGAAAAAGATTGCTTAAAAATATTGAGGCAGATCTTTGAAATGACTCTATTAAGTCTTTTAATTAAGAAGAAAAGCGATTTGAGCAATATTGAAAGTGTAATATCTAGTTAGATTTGGTTCTTCAATCCAATTGAATAGGAATTGCCCGCTCTAAATATTGAATGTCTTCCGGCAGCTGATACAAAATCATTCGATAATCTTCAACTTTTTTCTTCTCTACATATTCAGAGATTGAGAGGTAAGGATCTCGAATAATTGTTATTTGTGGTGTAAAATCAGTGTTTTCTACAATATACAGGTAATAATCTTCCCGTTCCAGGGAGGAGGTGCGCCACTCGTTGGATGAAATCTCAACCTTTCCTGATTTCGCAAAGGATTTTACCTCTATCAGTCTTCGTTCGTGAATTGAAGAGGAAAAGATATCATATCCTCTGACTGTCTCAAGCGAAACATCGAGTGGATTTCTTCCATGCATTTTCTCGTACTGCTCAACGGCTCTCATTCCTTTTAATTCAATTTCCTTCTTTCTTTTTTCCAAGGCAATCCTTTGCTCTAACGACAATTCCCCTCTTTGTTGTGTATTATCAATTGGAACCAGAATGAGTAAGCTGACCGGGCCACAAATATTGACAGAATATTCCTTTTTCGCCTCATCCTTCAGCTTTAAGATTTTTCTATATTCTTCCCGATACCGGGCAATATTTGCATCACACGCTTGAATCAACCAATTCATTCCTTTCTCAAGATATGTCGATTTTTTACGAGTTTCTTGTTTAATTTTCCAGTCTAATTCAGCCCACGCATATTCAAATTCTGTTTCAAGATCTCGTTCGTGTTTATCTCGGCTGAATTTTTTAATGCTGGAGATATGTTCATTCATAATGATATCTTTGGTTTCATCAGTTTCACGAACGATTTGCGAGTAATATGCTTGATCAAGAGGGCCAAAGCGATTGTCCAATTCTGTATGTAGGTTCCAGACTTCCAGAGGGTTTAAAATTTCAGTGGAATCATCAGTTTTCTTCAATAATAGGGGTTCTGTATAGATCTCTCTCCCAAGACCGTCGCAAACGCGGACAGTATAGGTAAGGATTACTCCTCTTTTTTCGGATGGAATGCAAGCGAGAGAAGAACTTGCCAAACACTCATCGAGTGTTGCACTGATCAAGGGATGACCAAGAGATACATAAGTCCCTTTCTTATTAGGGTCAAAAACTCCCTGAACAAACATCTCACGACACGATTCGGTATGCCAATTGAGACAGGGAACTTCGGTTGAGGAGGGCCGAGCATTCATGTGAATTGGATAAACCCCGGCTACAGAAGCCCCGATTTCAACTCCAGGACTGCGTTCTGCAAAAGTAAGGAAGAATCTTTCAATATCGAAGTTATAAATACTGGAATTGAGATCCCTGCTTAAATTCTTGACATTTACCAGATTAAATTGCTGTTTTACCAAGAATTTTTCAATTACTTTGAAAACCTCAAGTTTTTCTGCAAAGAGTTGGTCCACTTTGTCGACAGCTGTGGTTCCAGTACGAGAAAGTCGGAATATTTCCATGACATCCCGTTCTGAAATTAGCGACCCGATCACATCTATCGCTCTGTCCTGGAAAATGAGTCGTATTTGCCCCATTTTTTCCAATATTTTAGAGAGGACTGCATCATCGATGGGGAATGCAGTCTTAAAGTTATGAATATAGACTCGTTTCTTCTGACCATACCGGTAGACTCGGCCAATGCGCTGTTCTAGACGATTTGGATTCCAGGGCAATTCATAATTTATCACGATATTTGCGAACTGAAGGTTCAATCCCTCCCCCGCGGCTTCGGTTCCAAGAAGGATGTCAGCACTGTTTTCAAAGAGAAGAGATTCGCGTTTCTTTTCTTCAGGTTCCATTCCCCCCTTTATTTTCGCGATGAGAAATCCTTCAGCAGTTAATTTGTTTTGAAGAAAACGTAGAGTATCCGTGAATTCTGTAAAAATTATTACCTTATCTTCGGGTCTCTCGCCTCTCATTTCTCGAATGAGAGCAATCAAGCGATTGTATTTTTGGTCTTTCTCTTCATTGATGAGGGTTCTGCCTTTTCCAATGAGATTATCCAGGAGTACTAATTCCTCTCGTAACTCATCACTGGTAATACTCGCGGTTGCTCCGAGTATCTTATCCTCGATTTTTTCCCGTTCTTCCTCATCTCCTTCATCTGCATATTGTGAATATTCCTTGAGGAGATCGCCTTCAAAAAATGGTTGTACAAGCCGGATTCTCCGGTTTTCGAGAGAACGCACTCCGGCAGCGAGGGAGGAGCTGACTCGCCTATGCAGGATGTAGAGGGCCAGCATTACGTTGTAATTACTTGCTTCCTCGGCACTCCGATAATATCGGCGGACATAATCTTCCACCATGTCATAAAATTCCCGTTCTTCCGGTGAATATTCGATCTCTACTGTCTGTGGTGAATCGCGTTGTGGGAAAATCTTCTTTCCCCGAAAATCAACGATCTCCTCTTTCAGACGGCGGATCATTTTCGGCTCAAGGTATCGGCGAAGATCTCCGCTTTCAGTATACGGTTCAATATCCTGATCAATCAGTTGGATTAATGCGAGGAAGTTCTCCACTTTTCCATCGTGGGGCGTGGCTGAAGCGAGGATGAGATGGCTGTCTTTCTCTGCCATTGGTTTTCCAACATGATCGTATCGCAGACTGCCGGGTTTCAACCGGTGAGCCTCATCAAAGACGACGAGATCCCATTCGCATCCAAGTAGCATACTGGTTTTTTCTTCATTCCGACCTATGTCAACCGACACAATGACTTTTTCACATTCTTCGTAAGGATTTCCATCAATTGGACCTTTGATGATAGTGAAATCTTCATTGAATTTATCCCGCATCTCTTCTTTCCATTGTATCTGAAGTCCTGAAGGACAGATGATAAGAACGCGGCGTATCTTCTTCCGGAGGAGCAATTCCTTCACGACCAGCCCAATCATGATGGTCTTGCCCAGACCCACATCATCGGCGAGGAGCATCCGGATTCTCCCTTCAATTCCAGTTGACGGCCGAAGCATGGCCATCATCTTCAAGAATGCTTCCACCTGGTGTGGGAGGGGGTCAATCTTGCCGATGGCAACCACGGAGATTGGATCGAATAAGTACCGAGATGCTATCCGATATGCATCGACCTGGAGTTGGAACTTCCAGAATGGATCCAATTGATTCTCCTTGATTCGGTTTTCAATCTCATTGGTTGTGAGAGCTTCCATATGCATCGGTCAATATTTATCAAGGGATTGCTGCCCGGTTTTGGGGAAATGTGTTCCCATTCGTTCTAATATCTGCTGCGCTATCTGTCTCTCGGGATCTCCAGGGGGGAGTGATTGAAACGCTTCTAGAATATCACGAATCTCGTTCCTGCCATAGGGAATCGTGGAGAGAACCTGCTGGACTTCATCATAACCCCCGTGGGCAAAGGCTGCCATCATATAATGGACGGCATTGATCATCGAACTCATGGGGATTGTTCTGCGGTAAAGATCTTCGCGGTCTTTGAAGGTCTGGATCTTTATTCCCCCTGTCTTTTTTGATTTGACTGATTCAATCAGGTGTTCTTTTTCAAGGACCTTGAGATCGATCTTCATGCTTTTTGCGATGAGATTTGCTGTATCAAAGGGCATACCTTCCAACCCAGAGAATCGAGTATAGAGGTAAAATGCTGTCGGAGCATCAAGGCTCTCCGCATTTTTCATATAACGCTGGAGAACATAGTGGGTGACAGAATCCTGAACCAGCTCAAGAACATCTTTGATAGTCATTTCACCAGTATAACTCTTGATTTCGGAATATTGGGTGATAATGTCGAGAGTCGCCCCCATCGATGCCACTGTGAGATCTGCAGCTCGGAGGCCATATTTCCAGAATTCGTCGAGACGACGGGAGAGATGATCTTGTAGTTCATCGTGTATTTCTTCGATATACCCGGATTTTTCCTCTTTTCGTTTTCGTGCAACAATGATAATTGAGGACATGATTGAGGCATGTCCTCGAGCAAGGGGATTATTTGTGCTTTCTGTATGCACAGGCCAAGTGGCATTAATTGAAAATTTGGAATTCTTAAGTGAATTTATTACAAAATCCCACGCATCTATAGATGAATGTGCAAAAAACATTACTAAAATACCATCATCATCTAGGATTTCATAAATGTGCTTAAAGCCTAAATTAAACAATTTTGAAAAAAAATTTTTATCTCTACCCCAGCCACCTACAGACATTTCTTCTTTGTTGGGAACCTTTGATGTGATAGCAGCACATTCAAGTGCTTTCTTTTCCCATGAATAAAAAAATTCACTGAATTCGGCGTATCGAACATCATCAAAGTAGGGCGGATCAGTTACGATAATTTTTGTTTTGTGCGGATTTGCAGTAACAGAATAATTGGAAATCGTACATTTAGGTGAATCGTGTAATTTTTGTGTCGCAAATTCTATTCCCTTAAGAATACTATTAATCCCGCTTAAAAGAGTTCCAGATCCTTTTACAAATGGATTAACTTCGGTGTGATCCCACATCATTCCCACACCGCGTTGACCCATCGTTGAAGATATTATTTCCTTTGATCTAATCCAATTTGCCGAACGACAATTATAATCAATTTGCTTTCCAAGAAGAAGTATTAAATAATGCATTATTGCTTTATTATATTCCTCATCATTTTTATCGAGCGATTTATAATATTTGCAAATGTTTGAGATTAATGTGATAAATAACAATTTTTGGCGAGGATTTAAGATTCTATGCCAATATTTCAAATATATCTTTGCCGACAATGAGCCACGAACATCGGTGGGAATTTCTTCGAGATCTATATTTTTGGAATCAACCCATTTTTGCCAGTTAATGTCAACTTCATTTTTTGCTCTTTTAAATGCCTCAATTTGCTCATTTGACGGAATTTCATAAGATTTGCCCTTTTTGTTGTTAAGAACAAGTGCTAGTAAATATTCATTGTCATTTTTAAAAATTTCTTTTTTAATAATTTCTTCTTTTATAGGACTTCCACATTTAATGCATTTACCCTTACCTTTTACACAATTTGGTTGCGGCGGGGTTCCCTTTGTTTCAATTGATAATTTTAAAATATTACCCTCCTCTTCTTGGATTTTATAATTTAAATAACAAATTTTTTTATCGTTTTTACAAAGCCACCATTGACCAACAAGAGGATTGGCAAATCCACATTCTGCGCATTTAACAACCCAGGCCCAAATATATGCAACGACATCTTTTTCATTTTGTTTTGGATAATAGTCACCTAATTCTTTTCTAGTTTCCTCAAAAATCCAAAATAATCCTTTTTTAACATCTTTGTAAAGCTTATCACCATATTTTTGTGGAAATTCAAGAGTTGCTTTAAGTAATAGAATAGATACAGGATTATAATCCGAAGCAATTGATTCAATTCCAAGTCGCATAGCTTCGAAAGGAATTGACCCACCTCCAGCAAATGGATCAAGAACTGTAGGGACTGTTTTCCACACTTTTTTATATTCCTTTTTGAGACTCTGAATCCGGTCATCTGGAATTGAGTAATTAAATGCTCGTTTACCAGTTGTTTGCATATAATCCAATCCGAGAAGCCGTTTGAATTCTTGAACATCAAAATCTGCTGGTAAAAGTGATCCAAGAACGGCAGCTCTAGCTGTAATCAATGGCTTCCTGGTCCACCAATAATGCATCTCGAAAGTCGGGGGGCGTCCATTCTTTTCCTTTTTTGCCTCTTCAGAAATTTCCGCAACGGGCAGGAATGTTTCAATGAGCGTTCTCTTTTCATTATCTTCAGCCACTTCTTCCCCTCCTAGAGATACATCGCCTTGAATCCATTCATTGCTGCGGTTTTTAATGAAAGCGTCTTCCAGGCCCAGAAGGATACTTCTTCATCAGACAGGGATGCAAGAACCTCGAGCGCCTCTTCAATACGGGGCCTCTGGTCCATAGTTGAGCTGAGCTTCATCCCGACCAGTAATTTCATGGCAATCTCTTCTGGCAGACGGTAATCACGGTTCCAATACACCGCATGAAGATCGTCGTAGTTTTCTTCAGGGTCAAGTGTCACCTGGAGAGGCCGAACCCGGGTTTTCTTGTTATCGTGATAGTGAAAAATCAGTGTGTCAAGAAAATTTTTCACCAATTCTGCTCTCCAGGAATAGACCACAGCGAGCATATTGTGAAATTCCCGTTGCATTCCATCAATATGCTCCCAGAGCTGAAACACCTGATTTTCACGATCTTTGAGGATTATACTATAATGAACCCGGTCCCGCGAAAGATAATTTCTTATTTCCATAAACAGGCCTCAAATCAATCGTATCTGAACGGTGTCTCTCCTGTCTTCTCCAGGTCCGCTCCAAAAGATACCTCCTCCGACAACCCTGCTATCTCATTGAAAGACTCTGCATAATCCTCATCAATCGTGGGAGGCGAACTATAATGCATCTTTACAGTAACCCGAAGGTCTTCATCAAACATACCTGCAATACGGGCGAGAGTATCCAAAAAATCATTTGTATCAACAATAGCCGTCTCTCGAACCGAGAACTGCATTAATCTGCTTTGCAGATCGACTGAAAATGTAGTTCCTGATACCCCGAGGAGAAGTGTTGAGAGGGTTCTTTTCACAGGAACAAAGAAACGAACATCGCCAAAGGAAAAATCCAATTGTTTCACTGACCAATCCACATATTCCTTCAATTGACTGGGCTCGCGAACGATTGTGGTTTTAACCGTTGGTGTGATAGGTGGTTTTTTCTTCCCTTTCCCTTTCCCCTTTTCATCAACTGAACGCGCTAAATCCCGCAGTTGGGTCTCAATCTCCTGAGCCTCTTCCTTCAGGAGGAGATAATACCCATCTTTTATCCCGCTGGAAGGAACACGTCCATAATAGAATTGCTGCCCAATCTTCTGATAATTATCAATTGTAATAAGTTGAAGATCCCCTATTCCTCCAGCATAGATACCGAATTGTTTGGCATCAACACCCCGGGACAGTGCATCGATCATCACCTGGCGGGAGGCAGGATACATGTGGACCGGGACTTCCTCAAACCGGGACCAAATATACTGAACGGTGATTTCCCCCTCTTTGCTCCCAATCACACGGTCTACAATATATTCCGGATTCAGAGATTCAACAATTTTTTGGGCTTTGACCAATGCGTAATACACTTTATCCGAATATTTTTTAGCTCCCTCATAGCCATTTGCAACAGTAATGACTTTAATTTCGGTCCCCTTCGGATAGTAGATGAGCGCGTATGAACGCTCAATGGCCATATTTAGGGTTGTATCTGCCTCTTTGAGGTATTCATCTAATTTTGGTCCGTGTGATTTGAGATCCTCTCTATTCTTTTGATCACCCTTCAGTTCGTTAATTGCAAGATACCGCTGTGCGGCTTCAGTCATTCTCTCAGTACGATCATCATGTGCAACAAGAACAGACATAAGGTTCTTTTTGGTACGGAAGGACGTTCCCTCCCTTTCGATGAGCCCCCGAGCGCCATCAGGTATTCTTCCTTCAGAACTTCGAATCGCTCGGTAGTGGGGGACTACAAGGGTTGGTTTTGAGGGACTCCGGATATCCTCTTCCCATATCCTGACATCAAAATAATCCGAAGCAAGAAGTTTGCGAAGCCTCTTCTTTATTTCTGGATTATAGAGATCTTCATCATTCCACGCTGTTATTTCATCCGAAATAATCTTGTTGAGATTCGCAGTAGAAGAGAAGAAGTATTTCCCATTTTTATTGTAGATATACCAAAGTTGCTTCTCTAGATTCTGAGCATCCGTGAGGATATCTTTCGGATAGGAATACCCTTCTGATGCAGTTGCGAGAATAAGTTCATTATGCGAGCATCCCAGGCTTGCTTCCTTTGTAGTACCTATCAGACTATAGAGATAAATCGAAGTCGCGATTCTCGCCATCTGCCCAAATGGCTTTTTATCAATTTTCTGGCATTTCCCACTATTTTCATCATTTACGATATCGGAACTGATCACGAATTGATATTCATTTCGAGCAATTTTACTTGTGAATTCCTGGAGGAGTGATGAATCGGTAAAATCGATTATTGACGGAGTGATAATCTGATCCTTCCCAATCTCATCGATATTATGGAGGATGTTCCTCGTGGCATATGAGAGAATCCGAAGGACACTGCGGGTTTTTTGAAATTCGGGGATTGTCGCAACCCGTTCATAGAGCAGGTCAATGAGGAGAGGATGAAATGGATATGATTTGATGAACTTCTCTTTGTATTCGTGGGTAAAAATATCCTGAGAGAAGTGTTCGGGGTGGGTCCCATAGAAGCGCAGGATATCCTCTGTTACAGAAGAAGCGACTGATAAGTCCACAAATTCAAACAATCTTTTCCTCACCACGTCATATATTTCGGATCGATCCATAGGCACAGTAAATGCCGCTTCTCTCCCCCCAAGCTCTCGGATAGTACGTTTATATTCCTCAAGGAGATCTGCTTCCCGTTTGTAGGCGGCCTCTGTTCCCGGGAGAGTCAAAATAAACATGGCATTTTTACTATTTGCGATGACGTCCGTGAGAGTATGGAAAAATGCAACAGTTGTCTCAGCCAGGTGTGAATCCTCGTCCTCTTCTCCACGGGAATCTTTCAGATAGTTCACTAATTCATCAAGAAGAATAACAATTGGCTTATCAACCGAAGAGATGAGAGTTTCAAGTGTTTCCGAATCGGGTCGTCGTAACTTCTGATCAAAAACTTCCATCATCTCATATTGACCGAGCTGCCTGGCCATCTCACCCCAGATAGTACGGACTTTTCCCGCGCGCTGGACAGAGGAGAGCCGATGTCCATCAATTGCAACCAGGGCGACTTCAGGGATTTCCTTCAAATCGACTTGATTAAGCACTTTTTTGATTTCCGGGTTTTTCATTGCGGCATCGGGCTGTTTGAACAGGTGAAAAAGTGTTACCAGGGTATGAGTCTTTCCACCCCCAAAGGTGGTATCAAGGACAAGGAGGGGGCTTCCTTCACCTGAATGGACCCTTCGAAGGACATGTGTAAGTATTCCAGTGAGATTCCGGGTCATGTGAGTGAGAGAGAAGAAGGCATCAGGATTTGTATAGATTTCATCACCACTGCCCTGAATTACCGCATTGAATCCCACCGCGAAAGAATTTTCAGTTATGGTATTGTTCTCAATGTCCCTGTTTGGGACAATTTTTCTTTGAACAAGTGCTTCTTTAAGTGTTGACATAGAATAAGCCCCCTTCTAATGATATGAAATACTCGCTCGAGATTCAATTAATGTTTTGTTCTCTTCTTGTATTGGAGAAGGGGAACTAATAAACCTCATACGATAAAATCAACTCTCATGACCCGATGGCTTGCCATTTCGAATCGAGAAAATTCAGATATTTCAATTCAAAAAAATGTGTGGGGCGTTCCAAAAAGATACATCAACACAATTCAACGTGTAAAACCAGGAGATACTATCTGTATGTATGTTGGCCAGAAAACGGTCAACAAAGAAATTCTTCCTCCTGCAATTACGAGCGTTTTTGAAGTCATTTCTCCGATGTATGAAGATTCTTCACCAATATTCACATCCCCTCCAAAACTGGGGAATGAAGTTTTTCCATTGCGTGTAAAATTGAAACCAGTCAAAATCTTCAAAGAACCGGTTGAATTCAAGCCACTTGTTCCAAAATTACAATTCATCACCAACACGAAGATGTGGTCGGGGCATATCAGGGGCCAGGCAATGCGGGAGATACCAGAGGAGGATTATCAAACAATACTTTTAGAGGGCGAAGGTAGATGAAGGATAATTCTCATGAAAACGAAGAAAAAGAATCTCGTATTACAAGCCAGCCAATGAGAAACGAGCCCAATTCGCCATCACTTGATGTTATCATTGAAGCAATTGCTAAAAATGTGGAACCTATCCGATTGCTTATCAGTGAATTAGCTGATAAATGGCTTAAAATAAAAGAAAGTGAGTTTGAATTCAATAAAAAAATGGTAGAAAGCGAACTGACATTCAATAAAAAAATGGTGGATACCGTTGTCATTATTGTTGTGATAATCATTATTTCTGCAAGTGTTTTAACCTATACCGATAAAATAGAGGGATCTACTTTCACCTTTCTGTTGGGGCTTATATTAGGTTACATGCTCACATTTGTGAAAGAAATCACAGCACCAAAAGGATAGACAAATTAATCCAATCTATGCCAGGCGATAATGGAGAGTTCGAATTTCTCCAATCTCATTTTAATGAGATATTTTATCATATAACCATCCATATTATGAATTTATCTTTATAGGTGGGATAAAATGGCTGATATCAAGAAGGACACTACTTTGTGGGGGATTCATGCTGGACGAACAGGTGATGCAGATAAATTATTCCTTAAAAAGAATGTTGTTGCACTAGGATGGCAAAAAATTGGTGATATTTCTACATTACCTAAAAATAGAGAGGTGTTTAAAGAAAAATTTAGCATAGTATTTCCTGAGGCAAAAGCAGGAGCCATACCAAACTGGGCAGGCCAATTATTTCGCTTCATTTACGAAATGCAAAATGGTGATTTGATAGCATATCCTTCCAAAAAGGACAATTCTATCCATATTGGGCGAATTATTGGACCATATACATACAATAATGTGCTCGAGCCTGGTTATCCTCATCATCGACCTGTTGAATGGTTAGATTCATTTCCGAGAACTCGTTTCTCTCAAGGAGCTCTCTACGAAATTGGTTCGGCAATGTCCTTTTTTCAAATAAAGAATTATGCTGATGAATATATCTCTGCCTTGAGTGGAAATCAGGATATTATCCCTCCCAAAAAAGATGAAACAATAAATCTACTTTCCGAAGAAATTGAACAAAATACTCGTGATTTCATTTTAAAGACATTATCTACAGAATTGAAAGGACATCCTCTTGAAGATTTCATTGCTCATCTTCTCAATATTATGGGATTTAATACTCGAATCTCTCCTGAAGGAACAGATGGGGGAATTGATATTATTGCTCATAGGGATGAACTCGGATTTGAACCTCCAATTGTAAAAGTCCAGGTAAAAAGTTCATCGAGCACTGTTGGAGATCCAGAAGTCTCCTCCCTCTATGGAAAAGTCGATAATAATGAGTATGGACTCCTTTTTACATTGGGGAGTTATTCAAACCAAGCAAAACATTTCGCACGAAACAAATCCAATTTAAGACTAATTGATGGAAAAGAATTGATTTCATTGATTTTAAAACATTATGAAAATTTTGATTCGCGCTATAAAGGACTTATCCCTTTAAAGCGGGTTTATATTCCAGAAATGGTAGATAAGGGTGAAGATTAAGTGGTTTTTATGAGTTTGAACAATGATTTTTCTTTTTCCTTATAGAAGTTAATTATTCCCTAACCTCCCTCTCCCAACACCCTTCACACAGATTCACCCCGCTCTCCTTATCTCTCCACACTGCCTTCCCCAAACTGCAAACTGAGCACTTCCCTATATCGACCGACACCCGCTCCAGCCGGTCCACATCAATCAGTCCCGGGAGTGGAGGTGCAGAAGACCGCTCCCGTCGAACTGCCTCTTCATAGCATTCCCGGCAGAGGAGAAAGGCAGGCTCGGTTGGCGGGAGCTTCTTCCGCCTCTCGGTGAGCTTCTCGATATGCGTGAGATACTTCTTCATACCGCAGGCATCGCACCGCCCCTTCCTGATGACATCCAGCTTCTTGAAGTCGGAGGCCCTGGGCCGGACGAGCGGACCGGGAGGAGATGATCCACCCGGAGCGGAAGAAGAGTGGACACTTCCGCCCGATAAATCTCCATCCTGCGGGGTCGAATCAGCCGGATTCCCCCCATTCTCCCCGTTATCGATCTCCTGGGTGGAAAATCCGGAATCACATACAGAGGAATTATCAAAATTATCTGCTCCGTCCTGTTGCTCTGTACCTGAATTCTTCCACCCATTCTTATGTACTGAGAGAGATCTCTCACCTTTCCTTCCCGGAGACAAAGAATCCGGCCCGGAACAGTGAGCGGAATTTTCCGCCCTTTCGTCCGCCGCGTTCCGCCGTTCCGCCTCCTTGTGGTAATGTTCATCATTGTCCCGGTCCCGGTCCTCGTCATCCCCATCGTCGGAGTCCAGCCAGCAGGACCCGCCCTTCGCCCACTGCCGGTAGATAT
>Ga0334890_1004606_pt1 | contig 12514 bp, 9 predicted proteins | sample GraSluR1_MG_3_FD_207220 | JGI IMG/M metagenome (GOLD analysis project Ga0334890, IMG submission 207220) | Sludge microbial communities from methane-producing bioreactor in Wageningen University, Netherlands - Granular Sludge_31_08-R1 | ecosystem: Engineered > Bioreactor > Anaerobic > Unclassified... | reverse complement strand
CTCCTTTCCGAGCTTCCCACAGGTGGCTCGGTTCGGTCCGGCGGCGCTGACCCTGGGCCACTCTCCCGGGCCCCTGTCGTACCGGAACCGGCTTCCCTGGCCGTTTGGTCCGACTTTCGGCCTTCGTAGCAAACCCTGTGCCAGACGGCGAGACCCCGGCGCCGGGCCGTAACCTGCTGTAAAAAAAGGTGTTGCGGGCAGGTTGCCTTGATCGCTGGTGGCGCCCCGGTGCCGTGCAGCCTGTCAGTCTGACCGCCGGTCTGCCACGGTGTTTCTGCACATCGCCCGGCGGAACGCGGTCGTTGGGCCATCCGAGGCGGCTACGGCACCGTCAGCGGGCGCACGGACGGAAACGAGGCGCCGTCCAGGTTCCCCAGCGCGCGGCAGAGCGTCTCCAGCACCTCGCGGTCGATCGGCTCGGCTTCGGTGGGCCCGCTCGGGAACTCGAGCAGTCTGTTCATGCACTCCACGGCATGGCGTGCGTGCTCGCTGCGCTCGTCTAGTACGCGCGGGAACTTCTCCCGTGCCTCGCGGAAGTACGGTTCGGCCTCGGCGTGCCTGTCCTGAGCATAGAGCAGGCCGCCCAGGGTTGCGACAGAGATGAGCGTATGCGGGTGTTCGTCCCCCAGCGTGCTGCGACGCTTCTCCAGGGCCTCGCGGCAGTACGTCTCGCTGTCGGCGAGGTTGCCCTGCGACCAGCGCAGAAAGCCCATTCTGCTGATGGATGCGATGGTGGCCGGGTGGTCTTTCCCCAGCGCGTGGCGGTGTGTCTCCAGGGCTTCGAGGCAGTACGTCTCGCTGTCGGCGAGGTTGCCCTGCGACCAGAGCCAGAAGCCCATCCTACCCGTCATGGAAGCGAGTGTGGCCGAGTCCTCTTCAAATCCCACCGCGCGGCGGAGTGTATCGATGGCGCGTTCCTGCAGGCGAAGAGCGGCATCGCCGAGGCGAAGCTGGCTGCATCGCATTGCCAGCATCTCCAGCATCTGGGCGGCGGCCGGCAGGTCGTTCCTGAGGTGCCGGTCGATCACCTCCGTTGCGATTCTCCGAATCAACAGGTCGATCGATGCCGAGTCAGCGTCGGAGGCGGCTGCTACATCCGATTCGGTGCGGAACGCCTGCGCCAGGGCGCCTTGGTCCGGCTCGCGTAAGTCCCTCGTGTTCAGGATCTTGACCACCCGCCAGCTTACTTCTTCGCTCAGTTGGAGGAAGTCCCTGTCCTGCATCTCTTCCAGGGCGGTCTGGTATGCCCTTCGGAGCACTTCGGCAGTCTCCCGTTGACGCGCCGCCTCCTGCGCCTGCATGACCGCTGCTCCGAAGCCCGTGACCAGCGCCAGCAGCACGGCGCCGACCGCGATCACCGGCGCGCGATTTCGCCGCAAGAACTTCCGCAGCAGGTATGCCCGAGACTCTGGAGCGGCCTCCAGCGGCCGGCCGTGGAGGTATCGCCGGACGTCCGCTCCCAGCGCCTCGGCGCTGGCGTACCGCCGCGTGCGATCCCTGCGCAGGGCTTTCAGGGGAATCCACTCCAGCTCACTGCGCAGTTGCCGGACGATTTGCTCGCGGTCCTGCTGCCGTGCCCGGGCGATCGCTTTGCCAGTGGTGTCGTCCACTGACTTCAGTTTCGTGCTGGGTCGAGGCGGATCGATCTCACGGAGGATCCGCTGGATCTCCGCCTGCCCCGCGTCGTGGAACGATCGGGCATCGAACGGCAGCGTGCCGCTGATCAGCTCGTAGAGCACCACGCCCAGGGAATAGACGTCGGCGCGGGTGTCGATGTCGGTGGCACCCATTTCCGCCTGCTCGGGGCTCATGTACTGCGGCGTGCCGACGATCTGGCCCATTTCGGTGAAAATCGTTTTGTCGGTGAGGGTGTGGCTGATCGCCTTTGCGATGCCGAAGTCGATGACCTTGACGAGCATTCCGTGAGTGTCCTCTCCGTCGCCGACCTGCTGATCGGCCACGAGCGCCACCAGGATGTTGCCCGGCTTGAGGTCGCGGTGGATGATCCCCTTCATGTGCGCGTGCTGCACGGCATCGCACGCCGTCGCGAAGAGCTCGAGTCGCTGGCGAATGGTCAGGCGGTGGCGATCGCAGAATGCGGTGATGGGCTCGCCCTTGACGTGTTCCATCACGAAATACGGCCGGCCGGACTCGGTGATGCCGCCGTCGAGTACCCTCGCGACGTTGGGGTGATCCATCACCGCCAGCGCCTGCCGTTCCTGTTCGAAGCGGGCGATGACCGCCCTGGAGTCCATGCCCGGCTTGACGATCTTCAGGGCGACGCGCTGGACCATCGGCTCGCGTCGCTCGGCGAGGTGGACCACACCGACGGCGCCTTCGCCGATGATCTGGAGAAGCTTGTACGGGCCGATGCTGTCACCGGAGCGCTCGCCGAGCGGACCGAACGACGGCGACGTCGCGTCGATTGGTTGCGCGCCGGGTGCTTCCAGGCTGGCTCGCCCCTCCGGTTGTGAATCCCGAGGGGAGTGCGGGGCTTCTGGGGACGGGGCGTCGGCCGCCGGCGGATCATGGAGGGAGAGAACGGGTTCCGGCAGGCGTGCGACAAACTGCTCGACGACGTGCGCCGCACTGCTCGGCGTTGCTTCGGCTCTCTGTCGCTCAACCTCGGCGAGGAGTTCCTCCACGCGCCACGCACGCGTGTCCTGCTTCGGATCGTCTGTTGGCCCAGCCATGAGCCTTGCTCACTCCGGCAGTATGGTTGAATCCGGGCTTTCGCGAAGGTTGCACGCTGCCCGCCAGGCGGTTGTTCCCCATGTGCATGTCCGTGAGCGCCGAGCTCTCAACGGGTCGCGCCGTTGCGTCATCTCTTTTCTGTCATGATCGTCATCCGGCGAAATGACGAGGCTGATTCTACCCTGACCTATGATTCTGCACAAACCCTTCTCCTGACGAAAACTGTCTGGGGGTTGCGCGTGGCGGGCCTCGCTACGAGGACTCAACCGGAGGTCAACCGGCCTCGGAGCCATTCCCTGGCCGTCAGCCAGTCACGCCGCACGGTCCGCGGGGCCACGCCGAGCACTTCGGCGATGTCGGCCTCGCTCAGACCCCCGAAGAAACGGAGTTCCACCACGTCCGCCGCTCGCGGGTTTGCCTGCCGCAGCCCCGCCAGCAGGTCGGTCACCTCGAGCGCGTCCAGGCTGTCTTTCTCCGATGGAAGGGCGTGAGTGGCCGGCAGGGACTGTTCGGGCTGTCCTCCCCCGCGCTTGGCGGCTCTTCGCTTGCGCGCCGAGTCCACCAGGAGCTCCTGCATGACCCTCGCGTATGCGGCAAACAGGTGCCGGCGGTTGACGAACGCCTTATTCGCCAGCCGCACGTACGCTTCGCCCACCAGGGAAGTGGCGCCGGGAGCACGCTTGTCGGATTCGTTGGCGGTGTAGCCCCGGGCCATTGCCCGCAACTCGTCCTTCACCCTTTCAAACAGGCGATCCCGTGCCCCCGGGATCCCCGCGTCAACGTCGTTCAGCAAACGTGTGATGGGAGAATCGCTCACGGTCCGCTCCGCAGGATATCTTCCGTGTAGAATCCAGCGCTGCTGCACGTCCGCGATTTGTCTGCACCTTCTTTTGTCCGGGTTCGCCCCAATCTTGCGCCTGTCCTGATGCAGACCGGCCCGAGGACGCATCGGCTCCGGGGCCGGGGGGAGTGCGGCGAATACGCACTGCCGCCGCCAGGTGACATGGTATCGGTTGGTTGGCGTCTTTGCCAAGAGGCGACGTGTCAGCGGAGCCCTGTCGTACGGCCGGACTCAGACCTGGGAACGGCCCAACTGCGGGTGTCTGGTGGACGGCGCGGGGAGGTCTCTTCATGTTCAAGACACTTCTGGATCGGAACAAGCTCAGGCGAGTCAAGAGCTTCACGTTGATTGAGCTGCTGGTGGTGGTGTCGATCATCGCGCTGTTGATTTCCATTCTCATTCCGTCGCTCAGGAGCGCGCGAGAGCAGGCCAAACAGGCGTCGTGCATGGCGAACCTGGGCGGCTTGGCCAAGGCCTCCGGGACGTACTCGGCCGACGACCAGACGAACGTGGTCATGCCGTGCTGGCAGCATTTCGGCAGGATGGAGAACAACCGTGCGATCGTCAACGCCAGTTTCGGCTGGGGGGGCAAGAGTGGCCGCGGCAAGTTCGGTTCCGCGAAGCCATTCGAGAATGAGCTCTCGGAATGGGGGACGCAGGGACGGCGTGGCGCATCGACGCGCCCGCTGAACTACACGATGTTTAGGAACCTGAACAAGGTGGCCCCGGGAGATCTGACGGGCGCGAGGAACGACCAGAACCTGGACTTCAGCATCTTCAAATGTCCGGCCGACACGGGGTACACGACGCGGAACTGGGATTCGTACTGGCCCGACTCCACCAGCGGGTTTGTGACCAGCACACTGAGCGCCTACGACCATTTCGGCAGCAGTTATGCGGGTACGGCGTTCGTCATTTATTGGAGTGCAGGCGGCCAATGCCAGGGCTATATCCAGACCCTCACGCCATACCTGCGTCCGCTGTCGCGCATACGGAACACGGCCAACACACTGCTGTATCAGGAGGCGAACAGCCTGTATGCCTACGACCTCAAGGTGGGGGAGGACAACTCGGGAAATTACGACGATGCTCCGAATGCCATCGTGAAAGGCTGGCACGGTCAGAACTGGCTGTTCACGGCTTGCTTCACGGACGGCCATGCGGCCGTCATCCGGATGCGCGGTTGCGAGCAGCCTCCCGCGGATCTCAGCCCCCACTATCCGAAGTGGCCGGACGATTCCTACGACTTCTGGAAGGGGGTTCAGTTCCGAGGGCCGGGCTGGCAGCTGGATACGCTCCCGTCACCGCCGATGAGCATTGGGCTGACCTGCGAGGCCCTCGGCCTGTAGAGCCGGGTTAGGGGTCTCGTGTCCTCCCGACGCCACGGAGCACCGCGATCCGGCTCTGCCCTCACGAGCCTGGCCGGCGGGGAGGAGCGGTTCACAGACACCCGGAGGTTCGCCTCCGAAGCATGGACCGTGCGGGCTCGCCGCCCTAGACGGTCGGTGCCCCTACGCGACCCCCATTGACTTGCTACCTCGATAGCCCCCGAATCCGTCTCGTGAAACCCCGTGTGCTCCCCTTGCTCAATCCCTCCGCAGGCACGGACCTCGAATACCGAACGCTCTGGAGCCGCTTCGGGCCTCATCGCACGGAACGGATAGGAGGGGGGTGCGGGCCGCAGGTAACGGATTTCGGATGGAAGAACGACGCCGTCTGCCCAACGACGCCGGAGGTCTTGCCCCAAAAGCGATGACGCACGGTGGATGCCGCATGGACCGGCATCTCACGCGTGACGGCCGGGGCCGCGTTTGGTAGATTCTCACCGCGGTTGGAATCGGTTGTTCAAATGCGGAGAGGAGTTCGTATGGTCTGGGTCATGTTTCTGGCGGCGGCGGTGCAGACGGCGGGCGTGGGGCACACGGTGGAGAAGAATGATCTCTGCCTGGCCATTGCGGCGGAGAACATTGTGGAGGGCGAGGGGAACTTCTTCCTGTACGCGCAAATCTCAGACCAGGCGTACACGATCCAGAAAGGCGACCACCTGGAATACGACATCTATCTGCCCGGGGGCAACCCCATGCTCAAGGGCGGCGTCGATGCAGATTTTAAGCGGAAAGACCTGCCGGCCGACCTGGACCGCCGGCCGTGGCTGCGCGACCACCGGCTCACCGATGGCCAAGGCCTCTACCTTCACGGTGATTCGGAGCTGGAGCCGGCCCGGGACCATTGGTACCACCGGTCGTTCGACCTGTCCCCGCTGGCGGGCGTGACGCTCGAGCGCTGGACCGTGCAGTTTGAGGGCGACCGGCCGGGCCGATACGTGCAGTTTCTGGACAACATCCGTATCACCCGGGACGGTCGGCCCGTGTTCACCGTCTACGACGACGGGCCCGCGCCGGAAATCGAGCTTCGCCAGGTGGAGGGCTACAGCCGCACCGTGCTCATCACGACCGCTCCCCGCGATGACGCCATGACCGGCAAGCGGGCCGCGGAAATCATCGACGAGGCCCGCCGCGTCAACGAGATGCGGACCGCACGCGACGAGTTCCGGGCGGAGCTGGACATTGCGCGGACCCTGGCCCGGCATCTGAAGGACGACAAGCTGGCCGCCCAGGTGGACGAGGTGGCCGGCATGGAAGACACGCAGGCGTTCGACGCCGGCCGGCCCGAGCCGTATTACGAGTCGCTGCACCGGGCCCGGCACGAGCTGTCGCACGCCCACTCGGTGATGCAGCAGTTCACGGGCCACCTGGTGGGGCACGCCCACATCGACTTGCAGTGGCTTTGGACCTGGGACGAAACCGTGGACCAGATCATCCCGCAGACCTTCGGCCAGGCGCTGCAGTTTATGGACGAGTTCCCCGACTTCACGTTTTCCCAGAGCAGCGCGGCCCTGTACCTGGCCACGGAGGAGCACCACCCGGACCTGTTCCGCCGAATCCAGGAGCGGGTGAAGGACGGCCGGTGGGAGCTTGTGGGGGGCCGATGGTGCGAGGGCGACAACAACATGATTTCGCCGGAATCGCACGTGCGGCACTTCCTCTACGGCCAGCGGTATTTCGAGAGCAAATTCGGGCGCATCTGCAACGTGGGGTGGGAGCCGGACACGTTCGGCCACGCCTGGACGATGCCGCAGATTCTGAAAAAGGCCGGCGTGGACTATTATTACTTCTGCCGGGCGGGCAAGGGTGTGCCGCTGTTCTGGTGGGAGGGGCCGGACGGGTCGCGCGTGCTCACCTTCGAAGAGCCGGCCACCGGCGGCTGGTACAACGACGTGGTGAACGACGAAAAGGTGCGGGAGCTGGCCCGATTCATCGCGAACACGAACGCGCACGACCACCTGATGGTCTACGGCGTGGGCAATCACGGCGGCGGGCCGACGCGCGAGTACATCGAGGCCGCCCGGAAGCTGCGGGAGCGCGGGCTGCTGCCTGCCGTCAAGTTCTCGACGGCGGGGGCGTTCTTCACACGGCTGGCGGAAGGGGCGAAGGACTTGACGATCCCGACCATTCGCGACGAACTGAACCCGGTGTTTGAAGGGTGCTACACCACGCACGCCCGGATCAAGCGCTACAACCGGCAGAGCGAGTCGTTGCTGGAGACGGCGGAGGTGTTCGCGTCGATGGCCCGTCTGCAAGGGCCGGCCTATCCGCGGGAGTCGTTTGAGGCGATGTGGCGAGACGTTCTGTGGAGCCACCATCACGACACACTGCCGGGCTCGTTCATTCACGCGGCGGCCCTGTACAGCCACGAAATCTACGAGAAATTGCTGGAGCGGAGCGAGGGCATTCTGGACCGGTCGTGCCGGACGCTGGCGAGAGGGATTCAGTTCAGCGGACGCGGCCCGCATCTGGTGGTGTTCAATCCGCTGGCGTGGGAGCGGACGGAAGTGGTTGACGCGACGTTGACCCTGCCGGCCGGCGTGGAGTCGGTTGTGGTGGCCGACGAGTCGGGCAACGTGCCGACGCAGATTATCGAACGGCGCGTGGACGGCGACGTCGCGACGGTTCGTCTGTGCTTTGAGGCCCGGGCGGTGCCGGGGTGCGGGTACAAAGCCTTCACCGTGGGCAGGCCCCGGGGTGGTGCGGGCGCCGGTTCGGAGGGCACCGACCCGCCGGCGGTGGCGAATCCGCCGGAGTTCGTCGTGCTGCAGGAGCGTCCGCACGGCATGAGCGCGTGGAGCGTCGGCGAGTTTACGGGCACAACGGCCGTCAGCGAGCCGAAGGAGACGCGGGTGCTGGAGCGTGGGCCGGTTCGGTTTCGCGTGCGGCAGCGGTTTCACCACGACCGGTCGACGATCTTCCAGGACACCGTCACGTATGCCGGCAGCCCGCGCGTGGATTTTGAGACCACGGTGGAGTGGCTTCAGTACGGCAGCGAGAAGGACGGTTGCCCGATGCTGAAGGTCACCTTCCCCACGGGCATCGAGACCCAGTCCGCGACGTACGACATCGCGTTCGGCGACATCGCCCGGCCGAACGACGGGCATGAGAACGTGGCCCTGAAGTGGTGCAACATCTCGAGCGACCAGGCCGGCCTCACGATTCTGAACGACTGCAAGCACGCGTATGACGTGAAGGACGGCGTGGTGCGGCTGACTTTGCTGCGTAGCTCGTATTCACCCGATCCGACGCCGGACATCGGCACGCACCAGATGCGATACGCCCGCCTGCAGCATGCCGGTCCGCTCGACAAGGCTGCGGTGGTCCGGGCCGGTTGGGAGTTCAACAAGCCAATGCGCGTGCTGGTGGTGGACTGGCGGGCGGATGCGGGCACGCATCCCCGGCTGTGGGCCGGCTGCGAGGCCGGGCCCGCCAACGTAATCGTGACCGCACTGAAGCGATCGGAGGACAACGACGACGTGATCCTCCGGGCGTACGAATGCGCGGGCACGCCGGCCAGCGCAACGATCACCCTGGGCTTTGACGCAACGTCCGCCCGGGAGGTGGACCTGCTGGAACGGGATATGGAAGCGACCGGCTCGCTGTCGTTGGAAGGCCGAACGCTCACCGCCGCGTTCCAGCCGTACGAAATTCGGACGTTCCGCATCACGGTGCCCCCGCCCGCAACCATCAGTCCGTGAGAAACGGGGAGCGGGTGCCCTGCGGACGGTTTTTGTGATCGTGTGTGGTTCGTCGAGTGCGAGGTTTCTTTTTGAGGAGCACAGCGAATGTCTCAGGTACCTGTTCCGCCGTCCGATTCGCCCTACGGACCGTATCCATCAGCACCTCCGCCGTCGTCGGATGGGAAGGCCATTGCCTCTCTGGTGCTCGGCATACTCGGACTCATTCTCTGGTTCTGCCCCTTGATCGGGCTGGGGGTGACCGTGCCGGGCCTGGTGCTGGGCATTATGAGCAGGAATCAGCGGCCCACCGGCATGGCGACCGCCGGTATCGTGCTGTGTGTCATTGGGCTTGTGCTGTCGTTGGGCAACGCGGCAATCGGCGCGTACCTGGGAGTGACCGGGCAGCACCCGCTACTCAACCAGTGAGTCGTCCGCGGATCGCACGGCCAGGTGAGAGTCGGAACCATGCGTTCTCCACGCCGCAAGTCGACGCCGAAGGTGGTCGGCGGGAACGTCCAGCGGAAGAACCGCACGGGGCTTTCGCCGGCATATTGACGGGTGACGCCGGGGCAGGTGGTGGTCGAGCGACTGTTCTCCGCCGCTCTGAGAAGCCGGCGGAAGCTCGGCCTGTTGTTGTCCGATGATGGCCACCCGCTCTCCCATCCATTTGGTGGGTGTATCTACTCCAGCAGCGCGTCGAACATGGCGACCAGGTGGGAATCCAGCGCCGCGTTTTCGATGACCTCGTCGGCGCCGGCTTCGCGGGCGGCGCGGATGCGGGCGGTGCTGGTGTGAGAGCAGAATCCGACCGTTCGCGGCGGAGGGGTCAGGATTCGCGCGGCCCGGATGACGTCCAGGGCCGTGTCGCCGGGCGCGTTGAGATCCACGATGACCAGGCCGACGAACTCGGCGTCAAAGCGGGCCTGCGCCGCCTGGAGCGAGCCGACCAGGTAGAGCGGCGCCGCGAGCGACTGCGCGGCGGCGGCGACCCTGGCCCCGACGGTGAGGTCCGGCACGTACGCGACGGCGTATCGGGTCATGCCGGCATCGTAAAGCGGCGGGGCCGGCTCGTCCAACAATGCGGGCCTACACGTGCAGCTCGACGACGTCCTTGTCGTGCAGCACGTGGTCCAGGTGGACGTTCTGCCCGTCGAACACGCCGTGACCCCAGAGGCGGGCCGAGCGCACCTGGTGCTCCAGGCCCCGGTAGACCTTGTGCGCCAGGGCATGCACGTCGCTGCCGGCCGGCAGAATGAACGGGTCGTCCAGATCGGGCTTTTTGCCGGGCGGCTTGGCGTAGACGCGGATGACGTGGACCAGGTCAAACAGCAGCCGGGGCAGGCGTGCCAGTTGGTCCACGTCACGGGTTGAGATCGGCTCAATCCGCGTCTTGCCGTCGAGGAACTCCCGCAGAAGAGCCAGGTTGTCCGCGGCGGCGGGCAGGTCCGCCTTGTTGGCCAGAACGAAGCCGGGCGTCTTCAGGACGGCGCTTTCCTGGTCCAGCCGCTTGCGCTGACCATCGGCCAGCTCGATCTGGCGGTTCGACAGGTGATTCAGGCAGGTTTCCACGTCTTCCAGCACGGAGTCACTGGCGGCGTCCACGACCACGATCAGGGCGTCGGCCATGCGCCACAGACCGGGGAAGCCGGTGGGCACGTGCTCGGCGGTCACCGGCGGCGTGTCGACCAGCTCGATCTTGATGTCTTCAAAGGGGACCATGCCGGGCACGGGCAGTGCTGTGGAGAAGGGGAACTCCGCGATCGTGACGTGCGCCTTGGTCAGGCCGCCGACAATCGACGATTTGCCCACGTTGGGCGTGCCGATGAGCACCACTTGGCCGGCCCCGGATTTCGGAATGGCGAACGGGTCGGTTTTGCCTGAACTCTTCCGGGTCCCCTGTTGGATTTCCTTGCGGGTGGCGGAGAGCTTCTTCTTCAGTTCGGCCTGGAGCTTTTCGGACGATTTGTGCTTGGGCAGCTCACGCCACATTTCCTCCAGCGCGGCGAGCTTCTCTTCTGGTGTGCGGGCGGCCCGGTAGGCTTCCTCGGCTTGCAGATATTGCGGCGTCAGGTTTGCGGCCATCGCTGCAACTCCGAGTCCATTGTATCCGATTCGGGGGTCGAAGTCCCGCGATGGGGCCAGCGGTCACGTCCGGCTCTATGACGCATCCGGCGCGTCCGGGATGGGGCTCTCGGCCGGCGGAGCGTCATCGGACTTGTCTTCGGGCGGGGCCTCGGGCGCCGGCGCGGGTCGTTGGCGTTCGGGCGGGGTCAGGGCCTCCACCGACGGCAGGGCGTCGAGGGAGGCCAGCCCGAATACCTCGAGGAACTTCCTGGTGGTCCCGTAGAGCATGGGCCGGCCGATCACCTCGGCCCGCCCGACGACCTTCACCAGGTTCAGCTCGCGCAGGCGGTTCAGCACCTCGCCGACGGCCACCCCACGAATGGACTCGATGTCCGCGCGGATCACCGGCTGCTTGTAGGCGACGACGGCGAGCGTCTCCAGGGCCGCCTGGCTTAGCCGCGCTTCACCGCGGGTGGAGCTGAGCTTGGAGAGCCAGCGGTGGTAGACGGGCAGGGTCAGCATCTGGTAGCCGCCGGCGACCTGTTCGATCCGAAACGCCGCCCCGCGCTGCTGGTACGACTCGTTGAGGCCCTCCACGTGCCGGCGAACGTCGCCGGCCGTGCCCGCGCCGAGCACCTGGGCGATCCGGGCCGGCGGCAGGGGACCGTCGGCGGAGAAGAGCACCGCCTCCACGATGGAGGCGTTGGTGACCTCCGGTTCGCGCGGCGGTTCGGGTGGGGCTTCGGGGCCCGGGGGTTCGGCGGTTTCGTTCATGGGGGCGATCATAACGGGCAGCGGGGGTGAATCAATACGGAGTGTCCGTCGCGTCGTCTTCCGCATCCGCTCCACGCTCGCCCGGTTCAAACGGGACTGATTCGAGGCCGCCGTCCGGGGATGGCTGGAGCTGCCTGATCTTCTGCTCGGCGCCGGCCAGGATGGCCCGGCATTGCTGGACGAGCTTCATTCCCTCTTCGTATCGAACGATCGACTCTTCGAGGCCGATCTTCCCCTCCTCGATTTCCCGGGCGATGTCTTCGAGTCTTTTGAGCGATTCCTCGAATGTCGGCGGTTTCTTGGCCATGGTCGGTACTCGGCGCCCCTGTTCGGTCCGCCCGGTGCGGCGGCCGAGGCGAGGCTACTCGAACAATTCCATCTGGTTTCTGTCCACCACGGTGCTTTCGATTTCGCCGCCCGCGGTCTCCGTCAGGAGGCGGTCGCCCGGGCCGGCATCCGAAGGGTCCCGCACCAGGCGGCGGCCCTTTCGGAGCCGGGTGATCGTGAACCCGCGGGCCAGCGTAGCCCGGTGGCTGGTCGCCTGCAACCGCTCCTCCAGCGATCGGACGCGGGCGCCGGCCAATTGGCTTCGATGGGCCAGGGCGTCCGCCGCCCGCCACTCAAATCGCTCCACTCGGTCGGCCAGCAGAGGAAGGCGCCGGTCCGGGCGGGTCGCGATGAGTGCCTGGACCCGACGGGCCAGGTCCCGCTCACACCGGCTGAGGACTTGCGACAGAACCCAGCGAAGGGCGTGGTGTGCGCTGGCCAGCCGGCGCGACGTCTCGGCCACGAACGACCGCGGATGAATGCGCTGAACGGCCACCTCTCCGCGAGCCACGCGTCGATGGGCCCCGTGCAGGCGATCGGCCAGACGGCGGGTCAACCGGGCGGCCAGGTCGTCGAGGATCTGTTCGCGGCGGCGGACCAAATCGAGCGGTTCGCGGAACGGCGGGCGCTGAATCAAGGCTTGCAGCGTGGCGTCTGCCAGGGAAACGGCGTGACCGATGCCCCGCGTCAGGCGAACATGCCACTGACGGATCGTGTGCAGCACGTCCGTCACGTCCGGCGCGACC
>Ga0334890_1004605_pt1 | contig 12516 bp, 15 predicted proteins | sample GraSluR1_MG_3_FD_207220 | JGI IMG/M metagenome (GOLD analysis project Ga0334890, IMG submission 207220) | Sludge microbial communities from methane-producing bioreactor in Wageningen University, Netherlands - Granular Sludge_31_08-R1 | ecosystem: Engineered > Bioreactor > Anaerobic >... | reverse complement strand
CTGAACGGAAAGCCGTTTACCATTCACAAGTTCCGCAGCATGAGCATTGATGCCGAGTCGAAGCTGGCGTTGCTTCGATCGCAGTCCATGACTGACGGGCCGCTGTTCAAGATGGACGATGACCCCAGGATTACTCGCGTCGGGCGCGTGTTGCGCAAGTACTCGCTCGATGAGTTGCCGCAGTTCTGGACCGTTCTCCGGGGGAACATGAGTGTCGTCGGGCCGCGGCCGCACCTGGAGAAGGAGCTCGACGACTTCCCAGATGAGGGACTGCGTAGGCTATTGATTAAGCCTGGGATCACTGGTTTGTGGCAGGTAAGCGGGCGGTCTGACCTGAGTCTGGAGGACAGCGTCAAGCTGGACTTGCGCTATGTCCAGAACTGGTCGTTGCTGGGGGACGTCGTGATCATCATGAAGACTGTGAGGGCAATTGTGACGCCGCAGGGGGCATATTGAGCGACGAACTTACTGGGGTCCGACAGCCACTTAGCTCGGCGGACCTCTGCGATGCACCGCATTCAAGTGTCGGCGCTGTGATGTCGCGGCAGATAACCTCTACCTCTTGATGATTGTGACTCGTTGATGACTTCATGCAGTTGCGAGGTCGATGGCGTGGGAGCTCCGCCAGATGATCCTGGGTCGCACCAAAGGAAGCGTGTTAGATTACAGGCTCCCCAGGGGCCGGGAGGACGCTATTCCTTGAAGCTCTCGCCCACACTCCGCCGAGCGAAGACCTTGCGCAGCTTCTCGCGAGGTCAAGGACCTCGACATGCTGGCCCGCACAAACCGCTCAGCGACTCCGTTACCGGCGAGCGCGCTCCAATCCGGTGTGCCGGTCTAGTCGTGATCGATGACCTCAGTTCGCGCGGAGTAAGCGGCGAGGCCTCCGGAGGCCTCTACAGAATCGTCGCCGCCACCAACTCCCTCACTTGGCTCTGTCTCATGCCCATCTGGGCTGGGCGGAACTCAGCCAGGATTCTGAGCGCGGAGGCTGCTATGGCGGCCTGAATGTGACGTGTCAAGAACAATGCGATGGCACTGCCCTTTAGTCGAGAATACAAACCTCATGCGAATACCCCGAGCAACAGAAAGGCAAGATCTTGATCGTTACAGCAACGACGATTTGTGTTGCGGTCCACAAGCCCTACTGGATGCCGAACGATCCAATGTATGCACCTATCCAAGTCGGTCAAGGTTGCCGCCTAGAAATGCCCAGAATTGCGCGTGACTCGACCGGTGAGAACATCTCGGAACTCAACCCGAGATACTCCGAGCTGACTGCTCAATACTGGGCATGGAAGAACCTTGATGCGGATCAATTGGGCCTAGTTCATTATCGCCGGTACTTCGCGGGGAGCGGAGACATGGGTGTCCTGTCCCCCGAAGATGTGAAGCGATCGTTTGGTAAGGCACCCGTTATCTTGCCCAGGCAGACGAACTATCGAATTGAGACGCTCGGCTCCCATTATTCGCATACGTTCTCAAACACCGACGTTGCCGTGCTCCAACAGGTATTGGATTCCTCGGACGACGAATATGGCGGTGCGCTTGAGAAGCATCTGTCACGACGGTCAGGACACATGTATAACATGCATGTCATGCGCCGTGACATCCTTAATGCATACTGTGAATGGCTGTATCCGATACTATCACAGGTGGATGCTAAGATTGATTATTCAGCGAAGACTCCGTTCGAATCTCGTTGCATAGGAAGATTGAGCGAGTTTCTTCTGGACGTTTGGCTATCAGTCAATCAGGTATCGTACGTCGAATCGCCGATAGTGAGTCTTGAAGGAGTCAACTGGATGAAAAAGGGAGCGAGCTTCTTGGCAGCGAAATTCCTCAGCAGGCCATACACCGAGAGCTTTTGATGGGGTGTCCCAATAAAGCGGTGATCTATTTGTCGGGTAGTACAAGACATGCAATTGCCTCGACGCGCGAATTCGTACGCTTCGCAGATCGATGACCACAACCTTCGGGTGTTGCCCCGCTGATGAGGAGTGCGAGGGTGATGGCGGAGTCGCACTCTGGCGAGAGATCCGCGGCACTTCTCGGTGGCGTGGGGCGCCGATCCGGATTCGGCCTTCCCGCTCTCACCGGTCCTTTCGGCGCAACGAGTAGACCCTCCAGAACCAAAAGAACAACCTCGGCGAGATCAGTACAAGCAGGATCCCCGCCTTGTCGCGGTTCGGTGCCTTCGGGTCGCCAAGCACTCTTCGGCCGGTTTCGCGAACATACGCCACAATATCGTCCCTGAGTTGTCTATCCTCGCCTTCAACACGCTCCATGTATCGCAGCACGCTTAACCGTGCATGAACCCGACGGCGAAGTGCCCCTCGAGCAAGTCCCGGATAAAGACTCTCGGCGTGGGCTGCGAACTTGTCGGCAGCATCGATGAACTGGAGTTGCTTACCCGACCACGCGACGTTCACGATCGAGCCCGACCGCATGACATAGTGATAAAGGGGCATCGCGAGGTAGTGAATCCGGTCGACCTCAGCGAGGATGTCATCGAACACGTAGGTATCCTCGTAGATCCTGCCCTCTGGATAGCGCACCGAGTCGAACAAATGGCGGGCATAGATCTTGCCCCATGCGGAAACGTCGATTTCGCGGTGGTAGAGCACGCTCTCAAATGCCTCCCGCTGGGACAACGAGCGAACCTCGTCCCCGATTGGCCAGACTGCAACATCCCTGCCGTTTGACTGTACGTAGTGGTTTGCGCAAATGAGAGGGACTCCGGAGGCGATTGCTGCGCCAAGGAGCCTCTCCACCGCGTGAGGCGCCAGCACATCGTCCCCATCAACGAAGATAAGCCAATCGCCAGTTGCTGCCCTGATCCCGGCATTTCGAGCGGAGGAAAGCCCCCCGTTCTGCTTGGCGAGCACGTGCCATCCTTCGTTCGCACTGGCGAATCGGTTGAGCACCGTGCCTGTCCCATCTGTCGATCCGTCATCGACGAGGATGACGTCAAGGTTCGTGTATGTCTGAGCTGAGATGCTTTCCAGACAAGCACCCACATGCTGCTCGATATTGAAGCATGAGACCACGACGGACACGACGGGCTTCGGACCAGGCGGGGTGTGCGCCGCGGCCGACGAACTCGTGAAGCTCTCCTTGTTGGGAGACATGATCAGCCCCTGCCGATCAATCCGTCGATTACTTGATTGAGCCGGGCGAGTGCGAGCTCGCGCCGCGACTCAAGGATTTCATGCGCGGCATCGCTAAGGTCAGGTGCCATGTACGTCGAGTATTGGGGGTGCGCAAGATTCCTGGATTCGGTGCCTGTGAGCCGCAGGATACCCTCTAGGCGACTCGAGTATTTCGGGGGCATTGAGATGGTGAGCGGCGTGCCCAGGTTCAGCGAGAAGGCTGTCGCATGAAAGGAGTCCGTCACAACATGAGACGCTGTGGCGAGGAGTTCGAGAAACGTCGGAACCGGGGGAACCCGCAGTTCGCGCCGGTGCCGAATCCACGGGAGCGGCCGGGGATTAAGCGTGACGAGGGGCAATCGAAGGCGGCGCGCGACTGCTCTCGCCGTGGCGCGAATGCTGGTGCCGCGATTGAGCGTGTACAGCACGACGAACCCCTCCCCGGTCTGGGCGTTACCAGCGAGGGACCGCCAGTCGTCAGTCGGCAGTAGCAGCGTCGGGTCGGGAATCACCTCGGTCTCGATCCCGATCGCCGCCAAATCCTCGCGCGCAGCGTCTTCACGGACCGAACGCCAAGCGAATCCTGGAAGCGTTGCTCGAAAAAGTGCCTTGTCCGCGTCGCTCAGAGGGTGCTTGCCGATCGACGATGAGAGCGAAACTCGAGGTGTGTCCTTTGAGCCGAACTGCAACAGATACGGGTCGGTGCCGCCGATGTTGTAGTCCGTGTTCCATACTTGATCCGAACCAGCGACATAGAGGTCGGCCGGCGGAGGGTCATCGCGGAGCTCGTCGATCGATGTGTACCTCCTGGTAAGCGGAAGGTTCGTATCGATGAACTTGTGGAAAACCTCAGAGAACTGCGAGAAGTACTCGCGCGAACTGAGGCTCTGGACCCGCTTGGTGAGCGGACCCTTGACGAACCGGGAGTGTTCCGAGGCCCACCTGGCAGGATCAAGCTGGTCAGGGCGCCAGTAGTCGACAAACTCGACCTCCAGCCCCAAGCCCTCAAGCAGCCGCTTCGTGGCGACCGCCTGCAACACCGACCCGTAGTTGCCGACCCGGTGCATCGTAATTACTGCAGCTCTCATTCCCGCTCCTAGTGCGCAAGCTTCCTGCGATGCGCAGCGACATGCGCGAAAGCAACGGGAGCGACACGAAACGCCATGGCCTTAGCGCGGCGAAGGGGGCCGCCACTCGCCCTAATGGGGGTTCTCGAATCAACGGAACGGATACCGCTGGCGAATTCCCGCATGGCTGCCGCATCGCGCAGTTCAACTGCATCGACTAAGCCAGCAAATAGCGTCCATAACCTCTGATAGGTAAGGGCGACCTGCACCTCGTTATCGCCGTCACACCACAGATCGTCGATCTTGGAAATGGACTCCAGAGCATTGCGCATCTTTTCCACTGAGGGAACAGAAGTCGCCGACTGATTGTTGTCGCGACGGTAATGGTAACCAACTGGACCAATCGCTGCGATGATTTCTGCCTTTCGTGCGCACTCGGCAATGAAGTAGAGCCCTTCACCCATATAAAGGTCACGCTGGAACGCTATGCCAGCGCGGTTGAGAAACTCCCGCCGGTACAATTTGTTCCAGCAACCAATCGGAATGTCCGCAGTCAGCAACTCCGCCACAGCATGGGATCCTGACCACGACACAGCGGACAGAGAAAGGGGTGAACCTGGGGCAGTCGACACGACGAAATCTGCACCGGTGGCACGAGCAGTCTCCAACTGATTTGTCACGAAACTTGGATCTAGCCAATCATCAGAGTCTACAAAGCAAACAAACTCACCTCGAGCGGTCGCCAGGCCAGCATTCCTTGCCGCGCTCACGCCTTGATTCAACTGCGTGATCACCCGTACTCGATGATCGATGGCGGCGAGACTGGCCGCCCTCGTTGCGGACGAGTCAGAGGATCCATCGTCAACAACCACAATCTCTAGGGGATCGCAGTCTTGTGCGACGATGGAAGCCAAGCATTCGTCGATATAGTCCTCGACATTATACATGGGTACAATCACCGTGACAACTGGACCGTCAGAAATCACCTGCGCCTCCTAATAGCCTTCACTAAACTCGCTAGGTCGCCGCGGCGTGGAACGATGAATTCACTAGGGCGCACCCCAAATGCATACTTCATTGAGGCGAGTACCATCACCATTGCCACACCATTACCTGCAAAGGTCGCGATAGCTGCACCTACTCCGCCGTGACCTGGGACCAAGAGCACGATTCCAATGATGTTCACTGCCAACGCGATTGAGATTGATAATGACCTGAGGCCAGGGCTGCCCCATGCAGCGAGAGCCATACCCGACACCGATCCTGGATTGCCAACGACAACTGCTGCCAACAGCAGCATGACCATCGGCAATGCTCGGGAAAAGTCAGCGCCGAATAGCGGTTCGATCAGCACGGGCGCCACCAAGGCGGCGGCGCCGGACAGTAGCATCACAACGAGGTTCGAGAGCCGAGTCGCGTTGGTAACACGAACAGGATCTCGGGTGGCGGACTCGGCAGAGAATATAACCTCACGAAGACCGGCGTTCGCGACGAGGACTACCTCAGAGATGCTGACCGCGACAGCGTAAAGGCCTAGCTGCTCGAGACTACTGAGAGGCGCGATCAGCAACTGGTCAAGGCGAACCAAGAGGTACCCGGCAGCAGCGCCGAGCCAGATTGTCCACGCGTATGAGAGGAAGTCGCGCCGCGCGATTGGCTCTTGAGTCACCCGCAACGTCTTGCGCTTGCAATATACAGCTATTCCGAGGACAATCCCACCTGCGCACTGCGCCAAAGCGAGCGCCGTGACTGCACTGGCAACCGTGAGGGTCGCGTCAACCACGCCGTACACGACCAGGATCAACAAGAGGAGCGACTGAGAGGACCGAGCGACCGCGATGCTTCCCCAAAGGTCCATCCCTGCTGCAATGCCTCGTAGACCTTGGAAGACCAGAGCAGGTGCCACAAATAGCGCCGCCAGTCGTATCCCGGACAAGGCCTCTTGACTGCCCGCGCTCAAATGGCCCGAAACGGACCAGATCACACCGGTCGCCAACGCACCCACGAGAGCAAGAACGCCGAGCACCATCACCGATGCGCGTACTCCCAATGCCTTCTGTGCAACGGAACGGTTCAATGACTCGGGGAGACCGAGCGCTCCTAGACTCACTGCGATCATCAGGGGGGCAACGCCAGCGGCAGCCGCACCACGGCCATCAACTCCGAGACCCTGCGCCAAGAGCGGTTGCGTCACGAGTGCAAGAGTCGGAGGCGCCAAGTTGCCCAGCGTCGCCATTGCGACGTTGCGTCGAAGGTTCATTGGACGTACTCGCGCGCCCGCGCCGCCGACGCGTTCACGCGTCCACCTGCTCGCCGAGCCACGACAACTCCCGCATAGTCACCGTCTTGTCGCCGGGGATCAGTCATGCGTGGGGTGGAAGCGCGGGAGCCTCTGAACGCGAGCGCTCGGCACGGACGCCGACGCAGAATCTGTGGACGGCTGAGAACCATCTCGCGTACCGCCACTCGCGCTCTGGTGGGGTGAAAAGCTACTCACGGCAGTGATTATACCGGCTGATCGCACGCAGGGGCTCGAGTGGGGTCTGGGCCCGCCAGCTTCGAGCAGCCGCGAGCCATGTGGTTGCTGGAGAGCCGGAAGGGGGGCGCTGCCGCGCGGATGTTCCAGTCGGCGGTTGATTGCCGGTGGGGCCCGTTGGATGTGCCGTCCGTCGAAGCAGCCGGATGCGCGCGGCGTTGTCATGGCGTGCTGTCTGAGCTGAGGGATTGATTCCGGACCATAGACCCGGTTGGTAGAATATTTGGGGGATATGGATGGGATTGTATCGCGACGCGTAAGACTTTTAGTCCCGAACTTCGGGCGGAAGCGGTCCGGTTGGTGCTGGAGTCATCACGGCCGGTCGCTGATGTTGCCCGCGACTTGGGTGTGAGGGCGGAAACACTGCGGGTGTGGGTGAATCGCTATAAGCAATCGAACCCGGTCAAGCAGCCGGAGTTGTCGGAACCAGAACGTACCGAGTTGGAACGATTACGGAAAGAGAACCGTGAATTGCGGATGGAGAAGGAGTTTTTGGGAAAAGCGGCGGCCTTCTTCGCGAAGGAGTACCGGTGAACGCGAAGTATGCGTTCATCAACAGCGAAGAAGGCAATTATCCTGTGCGGTCGATGTGCCGGTGGGCCCGGTTCACGATGCTGGTCCATCTGCCCCGCGAGGAAGGCTACCGTCATCGGCACTCGGTCAAGAACGGGCCGCGTTGGCCGGCTATGGGGCGGTCACGATGACCAACGCCCTAAGGCGACGATGGGGTCGTCGCCCGCCGAGTTGGCCCGATCGCTGACCTGGGACCGTGGAAAGGAGATGTCGGCGCACGCCAAGTTCAAAGCCGCCGCCGGCATCCCGGTGTTCTTCGCCGACCCCCACTCGCCGTGGCAGCGCGGCACCAACGAGAACACCAACGGCCTGCTACGGCAGTACTTCCCGAAAGGCACCGACCTGTCGCGGTGGTCCGCCGACCAGATCAAAAGCCGTCGCTCACGCGCTGAACACCAGGCCCCGCAAGACACTCGGCTGGAAAACACCGGCCGAAGCCTTCAGCGAACAGTTACAATCTCCAGAAAATAACGGTGTTGCATCCACTGGTTGAATCCGGTCAGTATATGTGTCTGAAGAATTCGCTGTGTTCTGTGCTGGTGCTGGGATTGTTCGGTCGGTCGGCAGGACAGGTGTCTGTTACGATAATGCGTGGGCGGAATCCTTCAATGGCACTCTGAAGGTGCAGCGCGTGAATCGCACGGTGTATCCAACCGGTGAACGGGCCATCCAGGATGTGGCACGCTATATCGAATTGCGTTATAATCAGAAACGGATACACTCAGCGATCGGGTATCTAACCCCGAACCAGATGGAAACGGCCTGGTACAACCAACACCAGGCAGCCTAAAGTAAAACAGAAACACCGGTCCGAAAAACGCCCCACCGCTCATGGTGGGTCATACCCCTTCATCAAGACGTCGAAATAGCGGCTCGTCGGTCCGGGTCGTACGGTAACCTTGTCGTGGGAGCGGCACCCTGCTTGGGGAGGTGACCCACCACGAGGCTGTCACAGAGCGGAGAGCAGGATCTGGCACTCTCGGGGAGCTTCTCCATCGGGCTGCTCGCAATGCAACAGGGACAGGGGACATGCTAGGCACGAGAGTCGATAGTGCGCCGCATATGAGCGATGCATCCCGGGTGATGCTGCTGGCGGTGTTCCTGATCATGATCTCTGACTACACGTTGTCGGCGCTCGATTCGAGGTACCCGGCCCTGCAAGTGGTCCGGTTTCTTCCCTACTTGCTGAGCGCTATACTGCTGGCGAAGAGCAAGATTCGGAGCATTGAACTCTTGTGGATTGCCTTCATCTTGTGGATGCTCGTCACCGGATTGCTTAACCAGCATATGGTTCTGAATGAAGCGTTCTTTATATTTAAGTTCGTTGCCCTCGCCATCATCATCAACTACTACGCCCAACGCGGATTGGTGCGCGACGCTGCGCTGATCTTCTTCTTCGCCAGTGTGGTCGGGATGATCACGAACCTGGTCTTCGACCCTCGAACTTTGGGCGTCTTCCTAGATGTGTATGAGTCGGATAGCCAAAACTACGGCAGGACGGTTTGGTTCACTGGGACCCGCAACACATTCGGCGAGTACTTCTTGCTCTCTACTACCATGGTTATTCTCGGTGGCTGGGGGAGCCGCCGGTGGAAGGTCGTGAGCCTATTGTGGTCCGTTGTTGGAGTCTTGCTGTCTGTGTACGTCTGGTCCGCGACGTCGATCGCCACCACGGTCCTGATTCTTGGCATTGTCTTGTTGGGAAAGTTCTGGCGTGTGCCGCCAGTAGCTAGTCTCGCGATGGGTATTGCGTTCAGCCTTTCGATTGTCATGTTCCGCATTCAGGATGTCTTTTCGAGCATCATCGTTGGTGTCCTCCGCAGAGATCTCACGTTCACGAACCGCACTGTCATCTGGGACTTTTACCTGAGCCGAATACCTCTCCACCCGATCAGCGGAGGCTCATCGTACGCGAACGTCATACCAGCACTCGGCGTAGAGTTCCCTGCCCACAATGTAGTGCTCTCGGTGGTCGACACGTATGGCATCGTTGGGGTGGCTCTAGTGCTCGCGATCTTCCTTAGGTCAGCGAAGGATTCCGCCGTGATTGAGGCAGCCGGTGTTCGGTACGTGCTATCAGCTATCGTCTTCGTATTTCTTGTTCGAGGCACGTTTGAGAGCCAATGGGGTGTTCTCTTCGTGTACATGACGATGCTCGCAAACGCGAAGTCGTTCGTACGGTCACCGACCCTCAGGCACACTGAGGATCTCGATGCCAACAAGGCGGCGATACCGCTAAGGAGAACCTAGCCTCGAAAGGGACTGTATGGTTTTTGGTGTAACTCCGATTTAGTGTCCTGCGCCGGAAATTCTATGGTTAAGTTGTAGAATGGGGTATGCCGAGAACGGGACTATCTCGGTAAAGGTGTTTCCGGCGGTTTTCATTTAGTAGGTCTCCGCGGCCGGCCAGCGGTCGGCGAAGGTGATGGCGAATGCGTTGAGAGCGGGCTTCCAGCGCATGGTCCATCGGACTCGTCCTGCACGGGTCGGGTCGAGTGATCGGTGACAAGATACAGGCACTTCAGCGCCGCCTGCTCGGTCGGGAAGTGGCCTCTGGCTCGCACCGTGCGTCGGTAGCGGGCGTTGAGGGACTCGAAGCTCTCTTGTCAAGCGGCGGTGCTGAGGGGGACATCGCGGGTTACTTTCGCGTCGTTCCACATGTGTCGGATGATGACGTTGGCGAGTTGACGTTTGTGGCTTCGGCGGGCTGCTCGCAACGTCTTGCCCGCGGTAGTGCTCTTGGTCATGAAGGCTCGCGCTGGTTCGTGCATGCGGGCCTGGGTGACGTGGACGATGTGCAAGACGCTGTTGACCTGTCGGTTCCCGGCGAGGTCGAGTCGGTGGTGGCGGGGTTGTCCGTGGCCCTCGCCTGAGGACACGGGAACGGGTGCTGCTCCACACCATCGGGCGAATTGTGCTTCGGTGGCGAAACGTGTTGGGTCCCCGACTTCGGTCAGCAAGGTCATCGCGGTGACCACGCCGATCCCCACGATCTCGGTCAGGGTGCAGCCGAGTTCGGCCAGGAGCCCGGGGATCTGCTTGTCGATCCGTTTGATGTCGGCGGTGATCGTGTTGATCGAGCCGAGTGTTGCGGCGAGCCACTGGGTTCTGGCCTGGTCGGCGCGGGCCATCGCGGTGGTGTCCATGGTCGAGAGTTTGACCAGGGCTGCGCTAACGCGGCTGGTGGAGGGAAGTTGGTCACGCACTTCGACGGGCAAGGAACACAGCACCGGCTCGGCCTCGGTGAGCAGACGAACCCGTTGCAGGACGAGTGATTCCCGTTGCGCCCGCAGCACGTGGAGTGTCTCCCACGCCGGTGAAGGCCGGTGGGTGTGTTTACGGGCCGGCGGCAGTCCCGGGTCTGCGAGTGTCTCGGCAGCGATCGCTTGGGCGTCGGTGATGTCAGTCTTGGCGCGGGTGCGGCGTCTGCGCCGGTCATTCGTGCGTGAGGCTTGGACCTCACGGACGTCATACCCAGCCGCACGCAGGGCGTTGACTACAGGCAGCCCAAGACCCGAGGACCCCTCGACCCCGATCCGCTCCACTCGTGTCCCAGTTTCGGACAGGACGAGCAGTAGCCGGGTCAGGCCGTCGGCGGAGATGTCGAACGATTCACACGCGAGCAGCACCCCGGCCATGGACAAGACAGCGACGGTGCCGGAGTACTTGTGTGGATCGATCCCAGCAACAACAGAAATGACCATGACAGGTATCCCCTTTCTTCGTGACGCGCTATGGCGGGAGCAGCGGGTCCGGTCGTCGGCAGATCTGGGTTGAGTCGTGCAGGCTCTCTTCAAGCCAGGCAGCCCGGCCCCGATACCTTTGGGCGGCTGACCCGGCATTTCGAATCAAGGACATAATCGTCAATAGCGTTCAGAGCCAGGGGCAGCCGGTCAGGGCGGCTCGCGAGGCACCCCCGACACGTCAAGTCAAACACCCAGATCGCGTTGGTCATGCGGGGAATCTCGACGTTGTGCGCGAGGGCCTGCATGAGTTACCGCTGAGCTGTTCTCCTGGCGTTGCGCGATCTCGAAATGCCGCTACCCCGCGCACCTCAGTAATCCAGAAACCGATCCTTCGCCGCTTGTCCGGATGGTGCTTGCGACGCGGTGCTGCCAGCCCCCGTGTCGGAATCCAACCGGGTCTCACACATCGCCTCTCACACGGACCCCCTACTGCCGAATCTCCGAGATGTGCTCGTGATACCAGTCCACCGTGCGCCGAACGCCCTCCTCCAAGGAGATCTGAGCAGTCCAGCCCTCGTTCTTCAGCTTCGACACATCCAGCAGCTTCTGCGGAGTCCCGTCAGGCTTGCTCGTATCCCACAAGGTCTCCCCCGTGAAGCCCGTGACCTGCGCGATCGTCTCAGCGATCTCACGGATAGTCACGTCACTCCCCGTACCAACGTTCACCTGCTGCGGACCGTCGTAATGCTCCATCAGGTAGAAGCAGGCATCCGCCATGTCATCCGAATGCAGGAACTCACGCCGCGGCGTGCCGGTCCCCCAGTTCGTCACCGACTCCGCACCGCTACGCGCGGCCTCGTCATAGCGGCGGATCAACGCCGGCAGCACATGCGAGCCCTTGGGCGAGAAGTTGTCGTTCGGACCATACAGGTTCGTCGGCATCGCACTGATCCACGGCAGCCCGTACTGCCGACGCACCGCCTGCACCTGCAAGATGCCCGCGATCTTCGCAATCGCGTACGCGTCATTCGTCGGCTCCAGATACCCGGTCAGCAGCGCATCTTCACGAATCGGCTGCTCAGCGAACTTCGGGTAGATGCACGACGACCCGAGGAACAACACCCGCTCCACGTCGTTGGCCAAAGCCGCGTCCAGCACATTCAACTGGATGCGCAGATTGTCCGACAGGAAGTCAACCGGGTACGTGCTGTTCGCCAGAATGCCGCCCACCTTCGCGGCCGCAAGCACCACATAGCGCGGTTTCGTAGCAGCGAAGAACTCAAACACGTTCTCCCGCTGCTTCAGATCAAGCTCTTTGGACGTCCGGCCCACCAGGTTGTTGAACCCGGCACGCGCGAGCCTGCGCCAGATCGCGGAACCCACCAGCCCGCGATGCCCGGCCACGTAGAACGTGGCGTCCCGGTCGAGTTCTTCAGGCGTGTATGTCACGGAATCGGTCGTCATTATGCAGCCACCTGCCAAGAGGGAAGTGAAACCTTGTC
>Ga0334890_1004600_pt1 | contig 12526 bp, 11 predicted proteins | sample GraSluR1_MG_3_FD_207220 | JGI IMG/M metagenome (GOLD analysis project Ga0334890, IMG submission 207220) | Sludge microbial communities from methane-producing bioreactor in Wageningen University, Netherlands - Granular Sludge_31_08-R1 | ecosystem: Engineered > Bioreactor > Anaerobic >... | reverse complement strand
CGAATCAGTCGCTGAATCCGTACATGAAGGCTCCTATCGCGGCATCGTCCCACGAGCGCGCCCGATGAGGAGGTGTCTCCGTGATCCCCCTTGAGTCAGCGCAACCCAGCATACAACTCCTCGTAACCGTACTCTCGAAAGTCCTCGGGCTGGAAATGGCGGTATTCAACAGCCAGGGCAGGCTCGTCACGAGCACCGCGACGTACTTGCGACGCAAGGGGCACAACACACACGCGCCCTTCGTGGAAGGGGTGATGGCCAACGGGAACGCGCTCGTGTTCGAACCGGGGCACATGGATCTGTGCGCCGGGTGCCGGTTCCAGGACAGGTGCCCCGCTACGGCGGAGATCTTGCAGTCCGTCGCAGGATTCGGCGGGCGCCCGTTGGGGGTCCTTTCCTTATCTTCCTTCACCGACGAGGGACGCTCGCGGCTCACGCAGCAGCGAGACATGTTCCTTGACTTGCTGAAGGAGACGTCGGATCTCGTCGCGGCGATGACCGCGCATGGCGAGCCGGAATGCGAGAGGGCCAGGAAACACGAATGGGGTTCGTCCGTTTCCTTCGACGACATACGGGGAAACAGCCGGGTAATCTGCGCACTAAAGGAGGCGGCTCGACACATCGCCCGCAGCCCGTCGACGGTACTCCTTTCCGGAGAGACCGGCACGGGGAAGGAGCTGTTTGCGCGCGCCATTCACCAAGAGAGCATGCGAAGAGACGCCCCTTTCGTGGCCGTCAACTGCGCCGGGATTCCTGATAGTCTTTTGGAGAGCGAGCTGTTCGGGTACGAGGAAGGCGCGTTCACCGGCGCGAGAAAGGGGGGTAAGCCCGGCCGCCTGGACCTCGCCCAGAGGGGCACGCTGTTCCTTGACGAAATCGGCGACATGCCGCTCCACCTGCAAGCGAAGCTGCTCAGGGTGCTTCAGGAGCGCGCCATCGAACGCGTCGGGGGAATTGGCCTAATCCCCATAGATGTCAGGCTCATCGCGGCGACCAATAAGAACATCGATGATATGGTCGGCCGAGGATTGTTCAGGCAGGACCTGTATTATCGGATAAACGTGATCCCCCTCATCATACCGCCATTGAGGAATCGCCCCGAGGATATCGAAATGCTCGCGACGTTCTTCCTGGATAAGTACGAGCCGGTCGCTCATGGGCCTATAGGCGGTTTCACGTGCGATGCCATGAAATGCCTGCAGGATTACGACTGGCCCGGTAATGTCCGTGAGCTTGAAAACGCAGTGGAGTACGCGATGAACATGGCGAGCGGCCCGCTCATCGGGCGCGAGGACTTCCCGCCCCGCCTGAGGCCCAAATCGCTCCGCGGGACTCCGCTGGAAACCCTGGTCAAGGAATACGAGCGGGAAATCATCAGCAAGACCCTGGACAAGCACGGCTGGAGCCTGAAAGGCAAAGCGAACGCGGCTCGCGAGCTCGGGATAGGAGTACGGACACTGTATCGCAAGCTATCCGGAAAGGAATGAGTCTGCCGACGTCCTTGTTGCCGACCCTGACAATCCCTTTGCCGACGGCGGCAACACTTAGTGCGGCAACGCTTTCACCGTAGTCCGTCCAACGCTCCTACCAGTGGGTTCGGATTGGCACGCGAGTTGCATACGCGACGGGGATACTCGACAGGTGCAAACGGGCAAGCGTCGCGGGATGTATCTCTAGAATAAGGAGGAACGGCCTCCGATGGGCGACAAACGCGCGGTAGACGTCCTGATCGTCGGAAGCGGGGGAGCGGGGCTGAGGGCGGCGATTGAGGCCGCCGGGGCGGGCTGCGCGACCGCGGTGATCAGCAAGGGCAAGGTCAATCGCAGCGGCGCATCGCTGCTTGCCGGAGCCAACATATCCGCGGACGTGGAGTGCGACGGGAACAGCCTCTACAAAATGGGTTTCCCGGGCGCCGATAGGGACGATAGCAAAGACGCCTGGTTCCGGGAGATCGTCGACCAGGGCATGTTCCTGAACGATCAGCGGCTTGTCGAAACGTATGTGGAAGACGCCGCGGATAGGGTCAGAGAACTCATTGACTGGGGCCTGAGAGTGAACGGATTGGAGAGCGGCCGCGGCATCAGCGTCTCGAGCAGAAGATTGCTCGACGTCCTGATGCGGAAGGCAGTCGAACGCGGCGTGGAGTGCGTGAGCGACCTCCAGGCCGTGGACCTGCTGGTAAAGGACGGCCGCGCGTGCGGCGTACTGGGGGTCGACGTGTTCACCGGCGAGTACGTCGAATATCGGGCGAGGGCCATAATACTGGCGACCGGGGGCTGGCACAGCCTCTACCCGTTAACCTCCGGGGGCACCGACCTCACGGGCGACGGCCAGGGGATGGCCTTCAGGGCGGGCGCGGATCTGATCAACATGGAAATGGTGACTTTCTGCCCTAATACCGTGCTTTCGCCCGGCATCCACCGTGGGAGCATCGCCCCATATATCCTTGGGGGCATGGGCTACGGCCATCTCCTCAACAGGAAGGGAGAGGAATTCCTCCAGAGGTACTTCGACCCGGGCATCGCGGACCTCGCACTCCACACCGAGTGGAACAAACTCATGCTGTCCTTCGCGGAAGCAAAGGAGATCGAGAAAGAGGGCACACCAGTCGGAGGTCTGTACTTCTCGATGAAACACTGCCCCAACGAGGTGTTCGAGGAGATCCTCGAGACGATCCCGGGTCTCCGCGAGTCCTACCTGCCGATGATAGAGCGCCTGGCAAGCGGCTACTCCATTGAGATCGCGCCGGCCGCCGAGTATTTCGAGGGCGGCATAAGAGTGAACGAGCGCTATGAGACAGCGGTCGCCGGCCTGTACGCGGCAGGGGAGTGCGCCGGAGGACTATTCGGCGCAAACAGGGTGTCCGCCGCGACTACGCAGATGCTGGTCCAGGGTTGCAGGGCCGCCGGATGCGCCTCCGAGTACGCGATGGAGACAGGTCCCGAAGAGGTGGATCGTGACCAGGTTTCAGAACTGAAGGCCGCGCTCGACCTGCCATTCGAGCGGCAGCGGGCGGTGTTCACCGGCGCTCCGGATCCGGCATCCCCCGCGGCCATCAGAAAGCGCGTCGGTGAACTGGCCGACAGGTACATGTCTGTGATCAGGACCGGCGAGGGAATCGAGCATGTCGAAAGCGAGGTGGGGCGTATTAGGAACGTGCTTCGTAGCGATGTCGCCCTATCCAACAGATCCCGCGCGTACAACCCGGAATGGCTTGAATACCTGGCTCTCAGGAACCTGGTCGATGTACTCGACGCGTCCTCGAAGTCGGCGGGCATCCGGACGGAAAGCCGCGGAGCGCATTTCCGTGAAGACCACCAGTACACGGACAACGATGAGTGGGTGAAGTGTATTGTCACGACCAGGGGCGAGGCCGGCTCCGCCGAAACCCGATTCGAGCCGGTCGTCGCCGGGAGGGTACAGCCGCCTCCGGGCCGCGCGGACTACTGGGAGAACATCCTCGGCCTGGCCCGAAAGTACATCTAGACCTGGAGGTTATGGCGACATGAAGAGGATGATAGAGGTCAGGTGCTTCAGGTCGGAGTCGAGCGGGCGGGACGGGAACGGGAGCCGCCCGGATGGTTCGTTTCAGGCTTTCGAGGTCCCTGTGGATGGAGAGACGTCCATCCAGCAGGTCCTGATGTATATCAGCGAAAACCTGGACCCGACCCTGGCGTTCTTCAAGCATGCTGCCTGTAGGCAGGGGTTTTGCGGCCGCTGCGTTGTCCGCATGAACGGGAAACCCTGCCTGGCCTGTACAACGCCTGTTCCCGTTGGGGACGAGCCGGTCACCGTCGAACCCGTTTCCAGAGACCGGGCGATCAGGGACCTCTTGTGCCAGGCAACGGGGGGAATGTCCGGGCTCAATCTATCGTGAATCGGATCGATCCGGCTTTATATGGAAAGGAGCAGCTAGTATGGTTCTGCAGCAACTTGCCAACAGTCTAGCCCTCGGCGGCGTGTACGCTCTGATGACCCTGGGATACAGCCTCATCTTCGGGGTCCTACGCCTCCTGCACTTCGCCTACGGCGATGTGATGGTTATCAGCGGGTACATCGCCCTCACATTGCTGGCCGCGTCTTCTCATTCATTCGGTCTGACCCTCGTGTCAGTCGTGGTCATTGTGAGTTTGTTGGGCGTATTCGTGGAAAGGGTCATTTTCCGGCCCACGCGCAACGCGCCGCACATAGTGAGCCTGATAAGCAGCATCGGAATGTCCCTGATGATCCAGAACGCGATGCTGCTCCTGTGGGGACCCGCAAGGAGGCTCTTCGTTGTGGAGATCCCTGTACCTACAATGCTTGCCGGAGGCATGCAACTGTCCGGTTCTCGTATCCTGTCCATCGTCGTCAGCATCGCGGCTATGGTCGCCCTGGACACACTCCTGAGGCGGACCCGATTCGGGATGGCGATCAGGGGCACTATCCTCGACCCCGATGCCGCGGTCTTAATGGGTATAAACAGGGAGTTCATAGTCGCGAGCACTTTCATCGCCGGTTCAGCCCTGTCCGGCGTCGCTATGGTCCTGCTGGGATCCATGTACGGCGCCATCTATCCAACTGAGGGCACCGCAATCGGCACAAAGACATTCGCCGCGGCCATCATCGGCGGGCTCGGCAGCATTCCCGGCGCGGTGGTGGGATCCTTGCTGCTCGCATTCGCTGAAACGTTCAGCGCCGCTTACGTCTCCGTGAAGTACAAGGACGCCATCGCCATGGTGCTCCTCGTGCTGGTGCTCCTGATACGGCCGGCCGGCATTCTCGGAAAGCATATGGAGGAAAACATCTGATGGGTACAATACTTGGCTTTCGACGGTATCTGCTATGGGGCGCCTTGATGATTCCCGCTCTGTTGTTGCCCATCCTGAGACTGCCCACGTTCATCTACCGTATCGCCACTTTGATCTTCATATACTCGTGCGTCAACACCGGGTATAACCTACTCGTCGGATACTGCGGGATCATATCTGTGGCGCAGGCCGGGTTCTTTGGGATCGGCGCCTACACCGCAGCGCTCATGAGCATCCACCTGCATACCAGCTTTGTGGTGAATGTCGTGGCAGGGGCTTTGATGGCGGCGACCTTAAGCGCCCTGCTGGGGCTGCCGATCCTCCGGCTCAAGGGCCAGTACCTCGTCGTTGCGACTCTGGGCATCAACCAGGTAATCAGCCTCGTGGCGTGCAACGCCGAGTTCACCGGCGGGCCCAACGGGCTGCCGGGTATAGCCGCCCCATCAATACTCGGCATATCCATAGCGAGTCCAACGTCCCTTTACTACCTCAATCTGGGCGGGCTGGTATTAGTGACCGCCGTCGCGGCACTCCTTGTCCACTCGCCGGTGGGACGCTCCATGATAGCGGTGCGAGAGGACCAACTGGCCGCCGAGGCGATCGGCATCAACGTTGGGGCCACGAAGCTTCTGACGTTCACTCTGGCTGCCGCGATTGCCGGCCTTGCAGGCGGATTTTACGCACACAACGGGCTGTACGTTTCCTGGCAGACGTTCATTCCAGGGGAGTCATTCATTATGCTGGCCATGCTGACCATCGGAGGTATGGGGACCCTTGCGGGGCCGGTCCTCGGGACCGCCTTACTGATGGCGCTTCCGGAAGCGCTTCGCAGCGCCTCGCTATATCGCTTCTTCCTTTATGGACTGGCCCTCAGCGTCGTGGCTCCCCTGTGGCCCGGCGGACTAACCGGCATTCGAATGAAACGGAAAGCGAGCACCGCTACGCGGGCTCTCAGTTCTCAAGGGGGGAGCGCGGCATGAGGAAGGTCCTCCTTAAGGTCGATGGCATCAGCAAATCCTTCGGCGGGCTGAAGGCGCTGCAGGATGTCTCATTCGAGGTCTGCGCGGACGAGGTGGTCGCGCTCATCGGCCCCAACGGGGCTGGGAAATCCACCCTGCTCAACATCGTGAACGGCTTTCACAGGCCATCGGCGGGTCACATTATCGTGGATGGAAAGGACCTCACTCAGTCGCAGGTCCACGAGGTGGCGCTGGTTGGAGTAGGCCGGACTTTCCAGAAGATACGGGTGTTCAAGGGGCTGACGGTCCTAGAGAACGTGCGAATGGCGGTACGAACTTCGGTGGGAAGTATGGACGTCCTATTCAGGACCAACCGGTTCAAGGATGTTGAGGCGGGCGCGCTCGACCGGAGCCGCCGGCTCCTTGACCTGGTCGGCCTGACTCACCGCGCAGAGGATAAAGCGGGAAGCCTCCCATACGGGCAGCAGCGATTGGTCGAAATAGCCCGCGCTCTTGCGGGAAGTAGCCGCCTGTTGCTGCTCGACGAGCCCGGAGCCGGGATGAACGAGGAAGAGATCGAGTCGCTGAAGTCCCTTATTACCAGGATACGGCGCGAATTCGGAGTCGCGATACTCCTGGTGGAGCATAACGTCGACTTCGTACTGCACCTGAGTAATCGCATTGTGGTTCTCGACCATGGAACCGTGATCGCCGGCGGCACACCAACCGAGGTCATCGAGAATCCTCGGGTCATTGAGGCCTATCTGGGGAGGCAGCGCCATGAGCGATAATCTTTTGGAGGTCCGCGACGCCGTCATCAGGTACGGCGCGGCGGTGGCGGTCGCGGGCGTCTCACTTGACGTTAAGGAAAAGGAGGTGGTCGCTCTCCTGGGCGCCAACGGCGCGGGGAAAAGTAGCCTGCTGAAGGCGGTATCCGGGTTGATCCCGCTGAACAGCGGCACGATCCGGTACGCGGGAGAGGATCTCGCGCGTGTCCCGGGGTACCGGCGGGCAAGAAACGGGATGGCTCACGTCCCGGAGGGACGGCGGGTCTTCAGCGAGCTCTCCGTCAAAGAGAACCTGTTCATGGGGGCGTATGGCCAGCCCAGGGCGCGGGCCGAGCAGCGGCTGAAAGGCATCTTCGAGCGGTTTCCGGTTTTGGCGGATAGGCGTAACCAGGCGGGCGGGAGCCTATCAGGTGGCGAGCAGCAACTCCTGGCGATCGGACGGGCGCTTATGTCAGGCCCGCGACTGCTCATAATCGACGAGCCCTCCCTCGGCTTATCCCCGATAGCCATCGATCGGGTCTATGAAACCATAAGGAGCGTGCACGAGGAAGGCGTGAGCCTGTTGCTCGTCGAGCAAAACGCCACGCTGGCCATGGACGTGGCAAACCGCGTATACGTGCTCCGCACGGGCAAAGTGGCGTTGTCCGGCGATTGCGAGAGCATGAGGTCCCAGGAGAAGCTCCTTCGAGCGTACCTGGGTTCTCCGGTGAAGGAGGCAGATCCGGAGGATTGATGCCAGTCTGTTCTCCGGAGAAATAGCGGCCAAAGAAAAGAATATAAGGGGGTAGCAGGCAATGAAGCGTCTTCTGGTCGGGTTAGTGGGGGTCCTGGTTGTCGCGCTCGTGGCCTCAGGTTGCTCAAGCGGTGCAAGCGGCGATTCGATCACCATCGGAGTCGTGGGCCCGATGACCGGCGACAGCGCCGAATGCGGCCGCGACATAGCGAACGGGGCCAAGATGGCCGTCGAAGAGTTCAATGCTTCCGGCGTACTCAAAGGCAAGAAGATCGTAGTCGACGTGCAGGATGACAAGGGTGACCCCAACCAGGCGGCCATCATAGCGCAGAGGTTCGTGGACGCCAAGGTCACGGGCGTGGTCGGGCACTATTCCTCCAGCGCGACGGCGGCCGGGATGCCGGCATATCAAAAGGGCCAGGTGCCGCTCCTCGCGCCTACCGCGTCCAAGCCCGATCTCATCAAACTCCCCGAACACTCGTACATCTTTCGAACCGCCGATAGTCAGGAGGAGGAAGGCAAGATCCTGGCGGATCTATTCATAAACAAGCTCAAGAAGAAGAACATCGGCATCTTCTTCGTGGCCACCGACTGGGGAAACGCCAACCACGAACACCTCGTCAAGAATCTCAAGAAGCTGGGCGCCAACATAGTGTACGACAAGAGCTACACGCCCGGACAAAGCATCGACTTCCAGGCGTCGCTCACGGCGATGGCAGCCGCCAAGCCCGATCTATACTATTTCGGTTGCGAATACAACGACGCCGCGATGATCATCAGGCAGGCCCGAGAGATAGGTATCACCGAGACCATCGGTTGTTCCTGCCTCGAATACGCCGACGAGTTCCTAACTCTGGGCGGCAAGGCGGTTGAGGGCGTGTACCTGGACACCATATTCTTCCCTGATTCGCCGGATCCCAGGGACAAAGCGTTCATCGACGGTTACAAGCAGAGGTACGGCAAACTGCCCACCTTCAACGCATCCGAAGCGTACGAAGGAACCAAGGTCCTGCTGGAGGCAATCCGCATAGGCGGGACCGACCGGGCCAAGGTTAGGGACGCGCTGGAGAACATGAAGGATTTCATGGCTTTCAACAGGCCGGTCAGCTACAGCCCTGACAATCATAACTCGTTCAACTCGCACTACACCATATTGCAGGTGAAAGACGGCAAGTTCGTCGCCGTCCACTAGATGGGACAAGGGGGGTCTTCGTTGAAGGAGTTCCCTGAACCGAATGACGCCTGGGAACGGGACGTGTGGCTCTTGTCTCGCCGGATGGCACTGCTGTACTACCACATGGCGAAGGCGATCGTCGAACGCTTGGGCAAGGAAGAGGGCGAGAAGCTCATATCGGACGCCGTCTGGAGGTACGGTGAAGCGTGCGGGAAGCGAGTAGGCGAGGAAGTCCTGGCCCGTGGACTGCCGCTGGATGCGGCCAATTTCGGGATGATCCCCGACCTGCCCTCCCGCGGCTGGCGGGAACAGACAGTCGAATTGCCCGAAGGCCGAAGCGCCGACGCGGTAGTCCTGTGCCCACTGGCGGCGGTCTGGAAGGAGATCGGGGCGACGGATCTTGGCAGGCTCTACTGCCTGGTGGATCAGGCCAAGATCCACGCGTACAACCCGGGTTTGAGAGCGGTGCACAGCAAGAACGTGTTGGATGGGGATGATTACTGCGTGATTGACATCGAGGAGGGCGGAAAGCGCACCTGAGAGGACGCGAGCGAGGTTTGATTGGGGGCCGTGATTATTAGCGGCTCCCTTTTCATCGACTACGGCGTCGTCGACGGCGTCACTTCGCCGTCTTTATCGTGTAGGTATTGGTCCCGTTGAGCGGCGCCACGTTGAAATACGTCTCCCCGGTTTTATTGAAGAATACGGCGTAGCTTATCCCGTTGTTCTTGCCGTCGCGGATGCCCTTGACCTGTATCAACCCTTTCGAAGGGACCTTGACCTTCACGACCCTGTGCGATATGGCGAACGGATCTGTTTGGGGCCGGCCGTCCACGAGGACCTGGACATAGTCGCCGTCCTCATCGGCGAAATCCCAGATGGACAGCTCGACGGGGCCTCCGCCCTCATCCGCCACGGTGACCGAGTAGTCTTTCGGTTGCATCTGCGGGTCTTCCCTGACCATTCGCGCGCCGGGGGATATGCCCGCGGAAACCCCCCTCTTTACCGTGTCAATGTCGTTCTTGCCGGCGGAACTGCCCAGAACGATGGATGCGGTGATGAGGGCTACCGAAACAAGGCCCACAAAGAACCGGAAACGCTTCTTGTCGTCATCCATCACATCGCCGGAAGCATCGCTCGCCGGTTGGTCTTCGAGACGCCTCAGCATCTCCGGATCCAGGGGCTCCGGCCGTCTCCGGGCCTGTTCCTCCGCCCGTCTCTTCATCGCCACATCACTCCAAGGGAGCAACCCTTCTCAGTCGCTCCTGCCTCTTCTCCATGAACGGAACGACGGGATATCTCGTATAGTACACCGACATGAAAACCCGCCACAGCACCAGTATGGCAACAAACGACACCGATCCGATCAGTCTTCTGGTCCCGTTCACTTCTTTGAACGCCACGTTCACCACCGTCATCGCGAAGGCGGTGAACAGGCCGGAAATCGTGAACATCTTGAGTATCTGGTACATGGACGGAAAAAGGGCGTAGAACCTGCGAGTGCTCTTGAACCGGAGCGATACGTATAAGAGCGAGCACAGGACCCAGGCCACATCCAGGCTGCCGCCGGAAGTGCCCGGGAGACTATATCCGTTCGCGATCACGTCTTTGCCGTTGGAGATGGCCGAAACAGGCAGGATCACGGCGAGCAGAGCCGCCAACGGCATACAGATCAGGCAGTACAGGAAACCAATCGCCCCACCGATCGCGCCCATCCAAATCACCAGCCTATGGCTCCTGAATGTCGGACTCTTCTATGGCCTGGAGTGTATCTCGATCGTAAACGGCAACGCGCTGCAAGCGCATGGCCTGGTTCCGCACGGCCTTTTCGAAGAGGTTCCTGACGTAGCGCCCGTTGCCGAAATGGCTCTCCGTCCGCGCATTGTCTAGAACGGCGCGCATTTTTGTAGCTGCGGCGTCGGCCAGATTGAACCCCCCGGAAGCAAACATCCCCGAGGCTATCAGCACCAGGTCATCGGTAGGATAATCGGGGAATTCGATAACGGTGGGGAAGCGGGACTTCAGACCCGGATTGGTCCGGAGGAACCCGTCCATTTCCTCACTGTATCCCGCCAGGATAACCACCAGTCTGTCCCTCTTGTCGTCCATTTCCTTGACGAGGGTGTCAATCGCCTCCGCGCCAAAATCGTTGCCGGCGCCGTCATCCTGCGCGAGCGAGTACGCCTCGTCAATGAACAGGATGCCATCCAGTGCCCACTTCACGGTTTCTTTCGTTTTCAGGGCGGTCTGGCCCACATATCCGGCGACCAACCCGCTACGGTCTGTCTCCACGAAGTTCTTCCCATCGAGGACGCCGATGTCGTTGAGGATGTCCCCTATGATCCTGGCCATCATGGTCTTGCCGGTGCCGGGATTCCCCTTGAACACCATGTGGAGGGTCTGCGCCCGGTCTATTTCGAGGCCCAGTTTCCTGCGCTCGTTGCGTATCCTCACCTGCGCCTGAAGGCTCCTGATGAATTCCTTGACCTCATTCAGGCCGACTACGCCCGCGAGGCGTTCCTCCAAGTCAAAGCCGGTGTCCGGTCCTTCCCCGCCCTCGAAGTCGGCGGATCTCAAGGTAATCATGTCCTCGGTAGAGACATCGTCGGCAACCGCGATCCTGGACGACTGCCGCCTGATGGCCTCTTCCAGGATGTTCCTTGCAAGTCTCGCGTTACCCCCCAGAGTGCCTCCGCGGCGCCGCGCCCGCTCGAGCCTTTCGCCGAGCGCCTTCCCTGCGTTACGATCGATCTTGAAGCCCCGGCTTTCCGCCATGAGGCGCCCGATCTGCGCGAGTTCAGCGGTCGTGTAGTCCGGAAAGTCTATCTTCAATGGGAACCGCGACTGGAGGCCGGAATTCGTTTCGAGGAACTCGTCCATTTCCCTCTCGTATCCCGCAAGGACCACGACGATGTTCTCTCGGTGATCCTCCATCAGTTTAACGAGTGTATCGACGGCCTCTCTCCCGAATCCGGTGGGGCCATCGGAGCCGAGCGCGTAGGCCTCGTCGATGAACAGTACGCCTCCAAGCGCCGATAGAAAGACATCCGTGGTCTTGTTGGCGGTCTGCCCCGCGTATTCAGCCACAAGGCCGCCGCGGTCCGTCTCGACGAGTTGTCCGGACTTGAGCACGCCCATCTGCTTCATCATCTTTGCGGCAAGGCGTGCCATCGTCGTCTTGCCGGTGCCGGGATTTCCCCTGAACACCATGTTGAGCGTCTGTCCCGTTTCGACCTTGAGCCCCGCCCTCCTGCGCTTCTCATCGGCGATGAGCTGTTTTTCCAGTACGCGCAGGAAGTCCTTCACGCTGTCGAGGCCGATCACCCTCGATAATTCAGCCTCCAGGTCGTATTCCTCTTTCCGGTCGAGTCCGAAGTCCGCGAGACATAACCTGTTGAGGTCCGCTCTGTCCGCGCCGTCAATCCCTTCGGCAATCCTCCTGGACTGCGATGTGATGGCCTTCTCAAGTATGTTCCGTGCCAACCTGCCATTGCCGCTGTCGTTCCTGCCGGGTATCTGTCGCTTTTCGAACAGTTCAAGCAGCGGTTCGTCGCATTCCGCGTCAACGACGTAACCGTTCGATTTCGCCAGCGTCTTCATGATCCCGAGCATCTCGCCGGGCCTGTAGTCCGGGAATTCGATCACATGGCTGAACCTGGACCTGAGGCCCGGGTTTGTCTTGAGGAACTCCCTCATTTCATCAGTATAGCCCGCCAGGATGACCACCAGGTCTTCCCGGTTATCCTCCATCGCCTTGACGATGGTGTCGACCGCTTCGACGCCGAAGACATCCCCCTTATCGCGCGCGAGCGAATACGCCTCGTCGACGAACAGGACGCCCCCGAGCGCGGATCGGACCTTATCCATCGTCTTCTGAGCGGTTTCGCCGACATACTGACCAACCAGGTCCCCGCGGCTGACCTCCATCAGGTGGCCGCTAGATAGATAGCCGAGCGCCTTGAGACAGCGCGACATGAGGCGCGCCATCGTGGTCTTGCCGGTTCCCGGATTGCCCGTGAATATCGTGTGCAGGGAGATCTTAGCCGCGCTCTCCCCCTGGGTCTCGCGTGCCTTTTGAACTT
>Ga0334890_1004599_pt1 | contig 12528 bp, 5 predicted proteins | sample GraSluR1_MG_3_FD_207220 | JGI IMG/M metagenome (GOLD analysis project Ga0334890, IMG submission 207220) | Sludge microbial communities from methane-producing bioreactor in Wageningen University, Netherlands - Granular Sludge_31_08-R1 | ecosystem: Engineered > Bioreactor > Anaerobic > Unclassified... | reverse complement strand
CACGATCCGCGAGACGCGCGCCCGCGTGCTGACCGCGCTGGGTCCCGATCATCTGTACACCCCGGTCGCGGAGGGTTTGCTGGGACAGGCCCTGCACGAGGGCGGCGATCCCCGCGCGGCCGAACCGTACCTGGCGGCGAGCGTCGCCGCGCTGCGCTCGCAGCTACCGGCCGAGAGCTGGCGGATCGGGCGCGCGCTAACGCTGTGGGGCCGCTGCCTCTTTGATCTCGGGCGCCCGGGCGACGCCGAGGCCGCCCTTGGCGAGGCGCACCGGATCCTCGCGGCGGCGCTGGGCACCGAGGATGCGCGGACAGGGGAAGCCGAGGAGGGATTGCGGGAGGCGCGGGCGCGGTCGACGGCGGCCATGCACAGCGAGCGGTAGCCGGGCGACGGGGCGGGTGTCAAGCGATGACCTGAACTGAGCGGGCGATCTCCGGACGATTCATCGTGTTCTTCTACCTAATCTTCTCCTCTCCTCGACGTTGCGCCACATGGCGTCTTCGTTGAGATAGCTGTTGATGTCTACCCCCCATCCACCGCCGATGACGATGCAAATCAATTGATCCCCAGCGCCAAGACTTGCGGCTGTAGCCGCAACCGCCGCCAATCTTTCGCAATCAAGAAAGGGATTGATTCGCGTGATGAACGATTTGCCATCTTCGCTACGTTCTCTCGTCGACGAAAACCGGTCGACGATTATTGGCGTAGTAGGCTCAATACCGTATTCATCTATCCACGAGAACTCCGGCAAATACATGTATATCGAGTCGCTGTCCCTTGGATCTGGTTCGAAACCCACGACGTACTCGCGATCGGGATCCAACCTATCCAGAAGTTGCTCGGCGAGTGGAATGATCTCCGGCCCCGTCAGAGAATCGATATGTTCTCTGAACAGCTTGTATAGTTCGTAGAATATGCCCTCGCGGGTCTCCATGTAGGCTACGACAGCCGAGTGGAGATCAACGCCCGCAGCAACGGCGGCTCTCACTGATGGGTGACGGGATTGGATTTCCTGCTCCTCTGGCGAGTATGGCTGGACGCGCGAAATCACCAGATTGTCATCGACGTAGAGTCCGGCGGAAGTCTCCGAGAGAGTCACTGACGTACTCAGTACTCGGGAGAAATCACCGTTTTGACCAACCATGATGACCAACTTGTCCGTCGGGCGGATCACGATGGTGCAGAAGTCGGTTGCGCGGGACATGACGGCAGGCACGGTCGCCATGAAGAGTGCAGCGAGATAGGATCTCATGCTTGACCTTCTTGATTCACGTCACCGGACCACGGTTTCGCGTCCATGCCGTCCACGTCAGCGCATGCCGGTCTGGAGTCGCGCGTCGGTCCCCTGGTCCTCACAGGTATACAATACAAAAAACTAATCCGTGCGCGGTTGCTCGCGATCGCTCTATTGTCACCCAGCTCGATCACCGAAGGAGAGCCTGCCGTCCATGTTTTCCCAGCGGACCGCCTGGACCCGACAACCGAACGCGCTCGCGATCGCGGTGGCCAACCGCCGCACCGCCGGCCTTCCGCTCGACGACCTCACCGTGAGCAACCCGACCGCCTGCGGGATCGACTATCCGTTCGACGACCTGCGCGAGGCCATGGCCCGCGGCGCCGGCGCGCCCTATGAGCCCGATCCCCGCGGGCTGCGATCGGCGCGCGAAACCGTGAGCACCGCCTACGCCGCCGAGGGCGTGGCGGTCGACCCGGACGACATCTTTCTCACCGCCAGCACCAGCGAAGCGTACGCGCACGTGCTCGCGCTGCTCTGCGATCCCGGCGACGAGGTCCTCGTGCCGGTGCCGAGCTACCCGCTCTTCGACTACCTGTTGCAGCTCGCCTGCGCGCGGCCGGTGCCGTATCCGCTCCGGTACGCCGGCGGCTGGCAGATCGACCAGGCGGCCATACGCGCCGCGGCGACCACGCGCACGCGCGCGGTGATCGCGGTGGCGCCGCACAATCCGGCCGGCGTCTACCTCGCGGCCGAAGACCGGGACGCGCTCGCCGCGTTCTGCGCAAAACGCAGTCTCGCGCTGGTGGTGGACGAGGTCTTCCGCGACTATCCCCACACGGCCGCGGCGCCGGTGCCGCCGTCGACAGCGGGCGAATGCCGCTGCTTAACCTTCACGTTGAACGGGATCTCCAAGAGCCTCGGATTGCCGCAGTACAAGCTCGGCTGGATCGCGGTGAGCGGCCCCGCGGCGGCGCGGCAAGAGGCAGCGAAGCGCCTGGAGATCGTCGCCGACACTTACCTTTCCGCCGGCACGCCGGTGCAGGCGGCGCTGCCGGCTCTCATGACCATCGGCGCCACAATCCGCGCTGCGATCACGCAGCGAATACGCGCGAATCTCGCAGTCCTAGCGGAGGGGACCGGCGGCGATTCGCCGCTCAGCCGCCTGCGCGCCGATGGCGGCTGGTCGGCGATCCTGCGAATGCCGGGTTCGCGGCCGGACGAGGAGCTGGCCGTGTCGCTGGTCAAGCGCCACGGCGTGCTGATGCACCCGGGGCACTTCTTCGATCTGCCCGACCGCGGCTACCTCGTGGTGAGCTTGCTCGCGGACCCCGGCGCGCTGGCCCGCGGGCTCGCGTCGCTGGCAGCGGAGTGCCGCGACGCCGAACGCTGACAGCGACAGATCGAGGGCGGCGAAATGCAGACGGCTGATTCCGGTAGCCCCCGACTGCCCTACTCGGACTTGCTGCCCAGTGTCTGACCTTGTGTCGTACGAGGTCTTCACGACTAGGCTGGATTGAAACTGGAAGGAGTTGGCGATAAAGAGTGCCGATGACGGCCATTCGAGCAGTGCGCGGGGCTATTGACCGGCGGCTACCATATTCGCCGCGTTGATCCCCTTAAGGCCCATGAAGACTGATCGTGTTCCATAACATTCTCCCTTGACGCCCCCCCCCCTGATTCTGCTAAGCTGTTTTCGAAGGAGGGGGAGTTCCGCTGTTAACTGACTCTTATCCCTGCATCTGCCGCCATTCCCCCATGATAACCAATTATCTATCTCTGGAGGTCATGCCCCATGATTCGTGCTTCGCTTCAGGCGAGGATCGCCACCCGGGTATTTCGTCCGGCTTCAAGAGACGGCGCCTACCGTGGCCGCCTGTGGTTTGTCGCACTCGCGTTCGTCGCTGTTGCTTGTTGCGGACCATGGCTCGACATAGCGGACGCTTGCCCGGATCCGGACGACGAGACTTCACGCGGCTACCCCTACGACCCGCAAGGCGAAGAAATCACGGTCAAGTTCGTGTTCATCTCCTTCCCGGGTAGCGACCAGACTGAACTCAGAGAAAGCATCCACAAGCGATTTACGGAGAAGTTCGCGGAGTACTTCACCGCGATCTCTAACGGCAAACTCACCTTTTCCGACGCTTCCGGAATCCTCTTCAAGTACATAGAAATCCCAGAGGGCGGTTACGTGCTCGACACGTTCGACAACGCCCCCGAGGATACGACGGCTGTCCCTTGGATGGCCGACCTCGGCGCCACCCACTATGAGCAGAATCCGAATTGCCCGCCAGGACATCCGGAATACCAGGCCCATCATCTCACGCAGGAATACCTGCAGGAATGGGAAGGCCGGGTCGGCTCCTGGTGGGTTACCGATATCCACGGCCAGCCGGTGCCGAATTTGGCGACGGAACTGGCCGCCGAAATCCTCTGGAAGATCTGCGAAAACTACCTGGCGAACGGCGTCAACGCTCTCGAGCAAATTGACTCCCTGCAACTGATCTTCCTGCACAGCGATGATTCGCCATTCTACGACGGTGTCGGAGGCCGTCCGGATGTCCACGTCGTGGCCGACGCGGTCGAAAGGAATACCGCCCCGTTCTACTCGCAACTGGGCAGGAGCGGAAGTGTCTACGAGGGCACCATTCAGGGCGGCGGCTCGCTCTGGGACCGCAGTGTCGTCCCCCATCGGTACATCGGCTATACTCACGAGTTCATCGATAACGCCGTACGGGTGATTTGTCACGAGTTCGCTCATACTCTGGGCCCCGGAGACGGTCCGCCTAGCCTGGTGTCTGTGTGCCAAGGCTTCAATCCGAGGTGGTGCGAGGAGCGCTACTACTACGGCACGCTCAATCTGTTGGATCAACACCGCGTACGACGCAGCGCCATCGCGCCGATCAGCACCCCGTGGATGGCAACCTTACCTTGGCGGGAAGTCGTCGATTTCACCGGCCATAATCTCCGGAACGTCCAGCTCGACGATTTGATGCTCGGGGGCAAGATCTACAAGTATCAACTGGCATGGAACGAAATGATGCTGATCACCTACCGGGCAGGCAACGGCGTGGACGGTTGGCTCGGCGCCGATGGTCTGCCGGCGCTGAAGTCCCATGGCGTCGAGATCTGGCACGTGGCGGGCAACGTCCATGATCTCGAATCACACGTGAAACTCTGGAACATCGATGAACTGACTCCGGCCGTCTACACCTGGGAAGACGCGATGGTCCATCCGGGGCTGGCCGAAGACCCGGTAGACGGGTACGACAACTACGATCTCTGGTTGGCCAGTGACGGCATCTACCGAGAGCCGGAGGAATACGGGCAGTACGCGGGCGACGCGGACGATTTCTTCCCGCCCGTGACCGGCGGGGGCCCGGCTTACGTGGCGTACTCGTGGGATACGAACCCGAATTGCTTCGGCTATAGCCGCCAACCAGAACACGCGGGCCTATACCGCCGCCGCCGACCGCAGATCGAGTCGAGTTCGCTCGAGGTGACCATTCGGGAGATCGTCGGTAACGGTGACGCCGTCATCATCGACCTCGTTTCCGCCCCGTTCGAGGACATCACCTATCCGGATGAGTCGGTGATGGAGCCTTTCACCGTCAACGACACCGTCCCCATCACCTGGACGACGGACTACGCCACGGGCGATCACACGATCGCTCTCACGCTCGACCTCTACTATCTGCCTCTGGCCTCCAGCCCCGAGCTGCGCTTCCCGATTCCCGGGGGCCAGGGAATCGCCGCCACGGCCGCCAACCAGCCCTTCAACTGGACGATTCAGGCGACCGACCCGTCCGAGGATGCCGCGATCCTAGCGGTCTTCCACAACGAGTACTCCGAGCACGTGCACGAAGTCATGAGCGCGACGTTCGAGGTTGCCGGCGTGCCGGTGCTGCGCGAGTTGCTGCTTCAGCCCGCGGCGGGCGCGGAGTGGATTTCGGGACTGGAGTACCAAGTCCGCTGGACCGACGCCTACGATCATTCGACTTTCGCCGGCGTGTCCATCCAGTACCGCATCGATGGCGCGAGCGCGTGGTACGACTTGGCGACCGATCTCACCGAGGGTGTCGGCGGCTACACCTACGATCAAGCGAACGACGAGAACTACTACACGCTGGGGCCCGACAACGCCATGGCCAGTAGCGGCGGCCAGTTGCGCCTGCGCTACGAGTACTACGTCGATGGCGGCGGCACGGCCACCTCGTACAGCGATGTCCACGAGCCGATCGCGGTCTACCCTGTCGCGACGCAGTTCGCCGATCAGACGGCCAACATCGACACGGGCTACGAGGGGTTGCCGTCGAGCTTCGCGCCGGTAGTGACCGGGGCCTCGGGGAACGATCTCGGTGGTGTCGTCGTGGCGATCAGGGAAGCGACTCGCCCGAGCATGGGAGAGTTGTACTTCGTGTCGACCCACCTCAGTGATATCCAACTGCAAAGACGGACCATTACCTATCTGCCTAGTTCGATCCTTCCTGTGGGCATGACCGGGCTTTCCATCGCTGACTACGACGGCGACGGCGATGACGACATCTTCGCGTGCTGGCCCAGCGGTGGTGGCATCACCTCCAAGCTGCTCACTCTGAACGAATCCCAGTACCAGGAGATCAACGGGCAAGGATTGAATCCTTTCCAGGGCATCTCGTCCGAGCTCTTGCAGAACGCCCAGTGCGCCAGTTGGATCGACTACGATCATGATGGCGACTTGGATCTCTACGTGGGGCGGGCGCTGGTCGAACTTGGAGACCCCAATGACCCCAATGGGGATACCGCCGACAAGCTCACCCCGCTGCGGGATTGCCTGTTCGAGAACGACGGCGGAGTCTTCTCCGAGGTCGGGATCTCGGTCGGCCTGGTCGATCCCCTGGAGTCCGAAGCGACCAAGTTCGCCATCTGGGCCGACTGCGATCATGACGGCCAGTGGGAACTGCTCGTCGGCGGGGGCGATGGCGGCTACGGCACCAAGTACTTCCGCGAGGTCAGCTACCGGCTGTTCGAGCCGCAAGACACGTCGCCGATCGCCGGCACGAGCATCATCGATGCCCGCTGGGTCGACGTTGACAACGACGGTTTCCTCGACGTGGTCGGTCTGTCGCCGGGAAACGTCGTGGTGTCCCTCGGCCAGGCCGGAGGCGCACTCGGGCCGCTGGCAGTCGCGGCGGCGTTCGCCAATAGCGGTTCCTTCGCCGTGCTGGACTACGATCTCGATGGCTGGCGCGATCTGATCGTCAAGTCCAGCGGCACGTCGTCCTACGGCCTGCTAGCCAACTACCTCGAAGACCCGCTCTATCCCAGTTCTTTCGTGGACATCAGCGCGGCGACCGGGGTCGAGGGTGCAGGAGTAGCGATCGCCGCCTTCCCGTCGGACCTCGACCAGGACGGTGATCTCGACCTCATGGTTGGCCGGGCGAGCTGTTCGACGGGCACCCTGCTGGCCAACGAACTCCGTGATCCGGTCAGCGGCGGCAGTCAGCACTACGTGAGTCTACGGCTGGTCTCCGGCATCGCGTCCGGGGCTTATGGCGCCACGGTGATTCTGCGCGACGTCGGCAGCAACTTGCTCGGGATCCAGGTCGTCGAGGGCGGAGGCAACCGGGAATCCCAGGCGAACCGCGACCTCGTCTTCGGACTCGGCGGCTACGACGGCGCCGCGACCGCCGAGATCCACTGGCCGCTGGGGCGCGTCCAGAGTTATCCGATCTCGGCAAATGACATCGATCAGCTCGTGACGATCGTCGAACCGGTTATCTTCGCTATCGACGACAACAGCGTCAAGTTTACGATGCTGCTCAGGCCTGACGGCAAGATCATGTGGCAGTTCGACTGGACGACCGACCACTGGACGGCGGCGGCGTTGGATCAGGTCGCCATCCTCGGCGATCCTGACGGCTGCTTGGAGAACTCGATCGTCCTGCATCCGGGCGACTCGGATGTTGAACATTCTTTGACCTACATCGTCGACGCTGGTGGCGACGGAATCTACTACCACCACCGGCTGACGTACACGAACGCACCGTGTGATCCGAGTTGCGTCATCGAGTACTCGGTCGGCAGCAGTAATGGGATGGGGCCCGGACTGGTCGAGAGCAGCGGTCACACCGGACGGACTCCGAAGCTCTGTCCGCTAAGCCTGTAGGAGGAGATCCGATGTTGGAATACAACGCCTGTAACTTGCGTTTCCTCGTGGCCATCTTGCTGGTCGGTACCTACGCGGGTAGCGCCCTGGGCGACCAGCCGGAAATCGCCGGTGTCTATGGGATGGAGTCAGCCGGCGATGGCGCCTGGCTTGCGGTTCGCGTCCCCATGCCGGAGGGCTTCGCGCTCGCCGGCGTCCAGTGGTACAACAACGACGGCCACACGATCTTCGACGAGATTCTGGTGGGTACGGGATTCCCGGATTCACCGGGATTGCTGGCCGACTTCGTCGTCGCGGCGACCGGCGTCCAGGGCGCGTCGTCCACGATCTCTTGCGCGGAGTTTGCGCAACCAATCGCGCCGAGCCTCGACGCGCTGTACGTGGTCTTCGCTTTCCCCGAAGGCGAGCAGTTGACCGCGCGCGGCGAGAACGGCGGGCCGGCCGTGGGCTACTGTGCGGCCGCCGACGGCCTGCGCGGCTGGCTCAGCGGCGACGGGGAAATCTGGGCGCAACTGCATGATGATTACGGCTTTTTCGTCATCCCTGAACTCGTGCCGGCCGATGGCGCAATGCTCGTCAAGAGCATGGGCGGCGAGACCGAGGAGATCCCGGTGATCGAACCGTTCCTGAGCGCCGGGCCGAATCCCTTCAACCCGGCGACGGAGATCCGATTCGGGGTCAGCACCAGATCGCGAATCACTCTCGACGTGTTTGACGTTCGGGGAAGAAGGGTATGCCGCCTGGTCGACGGATCGCTCCATCCGGGTATTCACCAGGCGACCTGGCGCGGCGTTGACAGCGACGGACGCGGCGTCGCCAGTGGCGTGTATCTGATTCGTCTGAAAGGGTCGGGGAAGACCTTGAAGCGTGCTGTGACGGTGATCAAGTGATCAACTCATGAGCCGGCAGGGGCGCGGGCCTAACCCCGCGCCCCGTCAAGGCTTTCGCACCCTAATTGCCGAGTTGGGCTGGGGTGTGTTACAATCGACGTCGTGAGCCATTCGGCTCGCCTCATCAACCAGAGGGGTTGCGACATGACCGGGCTATCTAGAGGCCGTTTCTGGAACACGTTGCTCGTCTTGGCGATCCTGATCCTCGCCGTGCCCGCCAGCGCCGCGACCTGGCGCGTGGAGCAGGACGGCAGTGGGGATTTCACCACGATCCAGGCCGCGGTGGATGCGGCAGCCGATGGCGACGTAATTGCGATCGGACCCGGTCACTACAGTGACTCGATGACGTACCACGGGACATACGGGGAATGGGAGATCTGCGTGCTGCTGGATGGCTCGAAGTCTCTGAGTTTCGTTGGCGCCGGCTCTGGTTTGACTACCGTCGGTCCAGAGGGTCCTCAGGTCGAAGACGATACGATCGCCTTCGGTCTTCTCTCGACGAGTGAGGCCTACACAGTCACTTTCGATGGCCTCGCGATAGTAAATGCCCATTCCGGCGTGGATGCTAGCGGGAGCACCGTGCAGGTTACCAACTGTCATTTCGATAATTGCTACGAAGGTCTCTACATTGGGACGCACTCCAGCGGAGCGCTTACGGTGACTGACTGCACCTTCCAGGGTACGTCATTTATCGGAGTACCCACGGCGATCTTGAGTGGCGCACAATGGACTGCGATCGAGCGCGTCGAGATAACCGACTGGGGAACCGGTATTCAACTTTTCAATAACGTCGGTGCCGATGCACTGATCGCCGATTGCTTGATTGATGGGGGAGACATCGGCCGAGTCGGCATCTATATAACCGACGGCCCAAGCGCCACGGTCCGCGATTGTGAAGTTAGAAACCTGCACAATGGCGGGCTGGGGGTTGGAGGCGCTGGGACAGTCACCTGCCACGACAATCTCTTCGACAATTGTGGCTACACTGGTGTCGACCTCGGCGGATGCGCATCCTTCACCATGGTCGACAATATCATCCAGTCCAGCGAATCGTGCTTCTATATAGCGATTCCCTGCGATGTGCAGAGCATCCACGGCAACCACTTCCTGCGCGACGTTGCCAACGACGGATACTACGTGAAGACCCCGGACATCTTCCCGTGGGGCCCCTTCTACGAGGACTTCACGATGAATTACTGGGGCACCACGGATGTCGACGAGATCTCCCAGTGGATCATCGACGGCTACGATGACCCGGACGATCCGGACGGGATCTACATCGTCTTCGAGCCGATGGCCGATAGTCCAGTAGCCACGGAGACGCGATCCTGGAGTGCGGTGAAGGAGCTGTTCCGGAGGGAGTGATCCGTCGCCTCGATTTGACCGCTTCGCGCCCGTGGCGCCGGGGGTAGACGGCGGTCGAACAAACCTCGCCCGGCAGTGCGGGACGGGCGACTCATAGCCTCGCTGCCCGACAGCCGACCGAAATTGGTTGCCTCGCTGCCCAACCCGCCCTCGCAACTCTTTCCCCGAATTCCCGTATTCAACCGATCGCACACTCGCCCAAGCCCGTGTCCTTCACGTAGGATCCGGCCTTTGATCCCAGCCGCGCCGTCGGCGGCCAGCGAGCCCGGCAGCCAGCGAGGTCAAACCACATGCCCGGCCAGGTTAGTAGCCGACTGCGCGACATACGTGTTCTGCGCGACCGGCGCGGTGTATCCGACGAACGTGACGTGCCCGACATGCCGCCGTTTGGATCCGACAGAGGAGCATCGGCCGCCCACGTAGCCGTCCTGGTCGTGGCCTTGGCGATGGCATCGTCGCTTGCCGCGCTCGCCGAGACCGCGCTCCCTCGCGCCGCCTCTGCGAGCCCCGACCGCCCCCCCACGTTCCTCGCCCACTTCGCCCCCGACGGCGACGGCCCCCTCTACCCCGCCCACGCCGATGGCCGGCGCCACGACCGGCCGCAGATCAACGCCGCGCGTCTGGCGCCCGGCGAAGAGATCCTCATCGACGGCCGCCTCGACGATGCCGTCTGGGCGCGCGCGGAGATCGGGTTCGGCTTCCTCCAGCACGAACCGCAGCGGCGTGGCGAGGCCACGGTTCCGACGGTCTTCAAGGTGGCCTACGACGACCGCGCCCTCTACTTCGCCTTCGCCTGCTGGGAAGACGACATGTCGCTGGTTGCGCGCCGGCTCTCGCGCCGCGACACCATCGAGAGCAGCGACTTCATCAGCATCTACCTCGACCCGTACCTCGACCGTCTGACGGGCTACAACTTCCGCATCAACGCCGACGGCGTGAAAGTCGACCACTACATGTTCAATGACGGCGACCGCGACCCCGACTGGGACGCCGTCTGGCAGGCCGAGACCACCGAGGACGATCGCGGCTGGTACCTCGAGGTGCGCATCCCGCTGCAGGCTCTACGGTTCCGCCCCGCCGCGTCGATGGTCTGGGGCCTGCAGATCTATCGCTGGATGCACGGCCGCGGTGAAGACACCGGCTGGGCCACGTGGGACCGCAACGATTCGGGCTTCGTCAGCCGCTGGGGCACCCTCGCCGGCCTGGACGGCATCGAGAGCCGCCGCGCGCTCGAGGTCCTGCCTTACGTGGCCGGCGGTCTGACCGACGAGGCGAATCCGGCCGAGCGCAACGAAGCGCTCACCCGTTACCTGAACTGGGGCGCCGATTTCAAGTACAACCTCACCGGTGCGCTCACAGCGCAGGCCACCTTCCAACCCGACTTCGGCCAGGTCGAGGCCGACCCCGCGTTCCTGAACCTGTCGCCCTTCGAGACCTCCTACGAAGAAAAACGACCCTTCTTCGTCGAGGGCGCTCGCTTCTTCACCCACCCGGAGTTCAATCTCTTCTACTCGCGTCGCATCGGCGCCGATCAGTCGGGCAGCCGCATCCGCGCGGCCGGCAAGCTGACCGGTAAGCTCGGCGGCCACTGGACCGTAGCCGCGCTCGGCGCTTACACCGACGTCGCCGCGCCCGACCGCATTCACAATCCTCTACGCCGCGGCGAGCAAGAGACCGGCTACGCGGTGGTGCGGCTGGCCCGCGACATGAGCGGCGGCAACCACCGCGTGGGCCTGATGGGCACGGGCGTCTGGTGTCGCGACGCTGGCCGCCCGGAACCGAGCTACTCCGACGATCACCAGGAACGCCGCAACGCATACAGCGGCGGCGTCGATTGGGAGTTCAACCTGCTCGACAAGGCGTGGGGCATCGACGGCAGCGCCGTCGGCACGGTCGTCGACCCGCATCCGACCGCCGCCGACCCGACCATCCCCCACGACCCCATCTACGGCACGGCCGGCAGCCTGAACCTGCGGAAAAAAGCTGGCAAGATCCGCGCGGCGTTGCAGGGCACCTGGGAGAGCGACCGCTTCGACCCCAACGACATCGGTTTTCTGCAAGCCAACGACGAGATCACTTCGCGCGCCTGGCTGCAGTACCGCTACGACGCCGAAGGCAACCGCAGTCTATTCAAAACGTCCTACCAGTACCTGCAGATCTACCGGAGCTGGTTCTACGGCGAACAGACGCGCGCGGCCGCCGGTGGCGCCGGCGATGCCTGGCGCCACGGCCGCGGCCATCACCAGACCACCTTTCTCTATTTCGACAGCTACAACCAGACCCACGACTTCCAGGAACTGAGCCTGGGCATCGAGCGGGGTTTCACCGGCACGTCGAAGCACAACACCCGCCCCTTTGACGGCCGGCCGGGGCCGCTGATGACCACGGCCGCGTACCTCTGGGCCTACGCGCAAATCCAGTCCGACTGGCGGCGCGACGTGGTCCACGCGCTGCGGTTCAACGGCTCATGCAACGAGTTCGACGGCCGCGAATGGGCGCTGACCTATTCCTTGCGCTGGAATGCCGGCCGGCATCTGATCCTGCGCCTGTCGGCGAACTACCAAGATCGCAACGAAGACGCCCACTGGCTGACCAACCGCGCCGACAGCGATGTCGGCATCGACGGCGTCGCCTACGTTTTCGGTCGTCTCGATCAGCAGGTGCTGGACGCCACGCTGCGCGCGGGCTGGCTGCCCAGCCGCGACACGTCGCTGGAGCTTTACCTGCAGCCCTACCTGACCGCGGGCCGCCACGCTGATCCGCGCTACCTCGCGCGCCCTGACAGCCGCGACCTGCAGCCGTACGACCTGGACGCGCGGGCCTTCGACTTCACCTACGCCGCGCTGAATCTGAACCTCGTCTATCGCTGGGAATATCGCCCGGGTTCGACG